>Ga0228710_1012074_pt1 | contig 10852 bp, 8 predicted proteins | sample MedpolnodulmetaG_FD_177995 | JGI IMG/M metagenome (GOLD analysis project Ga0228710, IMG submission 177995) | Root nodule microbial communities from Medicago polymorpha collected in Santa Monica, California, United States - pink nodules | ecosystem: Host-associated > Plants > Roots > Nodule... | reverse complement strand
CGTTTGAACAGAAGGACTAACTTGATTGACATTTAACAAATTCAGGGACTAAGTTGATATTTCGCATAATTGAGGGACTAAGTTGGCCGACGCGTGAAAATTCAGGGACTAAGTTGATGGTTCACTCATTAAAATGATTAATAGGATTTATGGTGGACCACTCTTAAGATCGGTCCATCAAAGACATTTGTAGTTAAAGTTAACAGCGAGTGACTTTTTTGAAAATTGGAGCAAATATTGAGGGACCAAAACGTTGTTTTTATGAGTTATGAGACCAAAATGTAAACAGGAAATTAATTAGGGGACCATTGATTCAATTAAGCCTAAATACTCCGAAATATCGCCAGCATGACTATGTACTAAAACTCGCTAAAATGGAACCATGAAACGACTAAACCTCACTCGCTCACACTTCTTATCTTAAAGAAGGATCAAAGTAATTCGAGTAAACCCTCATTTGGGTCCCTGAAAGTATACATCGTTATCAGCTACGTCCCTTAATCAAGAAAACGAACCAAAAACTCCCTCAATGTCTGTTATGTTAGTCAAATGCATCCAAAACGTTAACTTGATGTTAACGGTGTTGATGTGTCCGTTACACATGCCACTTCAGCTGTTGTATTGGCTTTCCACGTAGACGAGGGACCAAAATGACCAGAATTATGTTCCTGTCTTCATCTTCTCCAATTCCTTCTTCTTCTCCAACACAACTCATAAACTCATTCTGTCCAACATCTCTGCCCAGAATTTTTCATATTCATACAAATAACCCAAAAAATCAAAATCGAAATTGATTAATCTTCCTCTTTATTTTCATCTTCATCTCCAACTCAAAATCCACAACCCAACAACTCAAGATCATCATCAACATAAAAAATTCTAAATTTTCTCAAAACTCTATAACCAAATAGAAGAAAGATTTTAAGAACCCTAAAAAATTAACATCAAAAGAAACCATTGAAATCAATTGTGAAAAGAAGAATAAAAAATAGAAACAAAATTCCAATTTGAACACACCGCAACATTACAACATCAAAGGGCACTAATTGGAAGCTCATTATTTCTCATAAGACAACTTAAACTAGATAAGAAATAACATAATAACCCATGCCTAAATTCACTTCAACCACACTTGAAATAAGCAAAAATCTCAACTCATGCCTGAATTGCATGATGACTATTGTTGTAACAACAGAAAGGAGACAAATCTGTTCAAAAAGAAAACGCAAATCTGAAGCTGAAATGAGAAAGAAAAAAAAAAGCTTCTAAAACAGACAACAAGTAAACCTCCAATCCGAAATTCAATCTAGAAATGAATATGGGTGAGTGAATGGGGGGACGGTAGTTCCTTCAATCAGCTCAAATCCACAAAACCCTCATTTTCAAACCCCCACAAGCTCCAATTTTGGTACCAGAAACAAAAGAGTAAACCCTCATTTAGGTCCCTGAATGTGTACCTCGCTATCAAACATGTCCCTGGATCAAGAAATCGAACTATCACCATCTTTCTCAAAACTAAACATCAACAACATCAACAACAACACCATTATCTTCTTTCTAAAAACCAACAACATCAACTCTCATACGTAGGGTTCTTCATTTTCTTCGTCGTGTATGTGATTGTGGTGTTTGTGTTGTTGGTGTTTATTGATTTCCTTTTCTGTTGTAAATTTCAGAGAAAGAAAACATTTTCGAAGATTTCTACACCAATCTTTAGTTTGTTGGGTGAAATCTAAGAAGAAAGAAAAATATTGGTTTTTGATATGTGAGATTTGAGAAAAACCCGAGTGATTTTAATCTTGGAATGGAGGAAGAAGATGAAGATGTGAGTTTCTTCTTCTTTTTCCAGAAGTTCAAAGGGGGTTTTGTAATCAGTTTGGTCCCTCACCAACATGGACATCCCATGTAAGCATCTGATATGACCAAACTAAATGACACATCATTAGATTTAACATAAGTGTAACGTTTTGAACGTGTATGACTAACGGAACAAACATTAAGGGAGTTTTTGGTTCGTTTTCTAGATTTAGGGACGTGTCTGATAGCGAGGTACACTTTCAGGGACCCAAATGAGGGTTTACTCAAGTAATTCTAACCCTCCATTAAAAAATTAAATCACGTGATTTTGATCCTAACCATTGAAAACCTTTACTCACAAATAATATAATAATATAACTCATAATATATTAGGTCTTTTGTAAGATACTAAAAAATTATATATTTTCATATAACGTTAAATTGTAAATTTTTTGGTGGTGGTTGGGGTTTGAACCCAGAATCTTGCATATATTATTCATTGTTCCTACCAACTGAGCTAGCTCACGAAAACAATTAAAATGTAATTTGAAAACATATTTTGATCTTTAAAATAAAAAACAAATCCTAAAAATAATTTGAAAAATATTTCGAATATAAATTCTAATAATATCTTAAAGGAATCTTGTTTTAAATTTAAATCCAAAAAACAAACTTCTAAATATATTTAAACATATTATTCTCCAAAAAAAATACCACTATTACAATAATATATTCCACAATTGAAAAATATTATCTTGTTAACGACATGGCCAAAAATATCTCTAAACCACTCATTCGAGCAAAATCACCAAACTATTTTGTTTTTTTTTTGTATGGTAATGTACTTGGCGTCTTAATTTTTTTTTTAATATAGACAAATAATATAATAGGGACGGGTTTGTAAAAAATTAAAAAGGAAACAATCAATCAATGCAATTGTACCTTTGTCCAAAATCTAAATGCAAAGGAATATGCTTCCTTATATTGGCACTTTCATTTTTCCTCTGTTATTTAAGCTCAGTTGAATTTCCACTAACCTTGACCATTTCTCACAATAATTCAGAACCATTATTTGGTGAGTTTATTCACTTTGTGTATATTATCTTCGATTTTCATTTTGGAGTTAATCATCCGGTTCTCAGTAGAAAGGGCTCCGGTAATTGGGATTTCTTTCTAGAGTTGAATAAAATTTGGATAAGAATTGTTCTACCCTGGAATCGAATTCAAGTTCTCTTCTTTAACGAAGTTCATTAACTACTTGAACCTAATTGCTTTTTTTTTTCTTTTTCTTTCAGTTGTGTAGTGTGATGGGTTGGAGATGTAGCTGTATTGTGTTAGTTACTTTAATGCTTCTGCCATTCATGGTTTATTCGGCTTCTATTGTTAAGAACCTTCCTGGTTTTGATGGGGAACTTCCATTCAAGCTTGAAACTGGGTAAGTTTCTTTCTTTTTTTATTGAAATTGAAATTATCTTGCATCATTTTTCTCATTGATTAATATAACAATCATATTTTATTGTATCATCATTCAAAAAAAAAGTATTATTATATTCATGGTTCAATTCAATCATTGCAGTTTTTGGTGTGGTTGGTTGAAGATATAATCATTGTTAAAAGCAACAGTTTTGATATTAACCATTAGATGGTTTTATAGAGTTAAAATATTTGCATCCAATGGCTACAATGGCAAATTGTGTGAAACTGTGGTGTTTATTTACGGCAGCAAATCCTGGTCCCCCACATTTATGGTGTGTTTTGTTGTGAGAAGAATTTGAAAAGAGAGAAATAAGTGACAAAAGAGTATAGTAAGAGGACATGATAAGATAAATAGAAGAGAAATAGAACGAAAAGCGAAATAAAAGAGAGAAGTGTTTATTATTTAGTACTATAAAAGATACAAGATCCAAGATAAACTTCCCATTTTAATATTCTTAACATATATAAATTTGTAATTTTTAACTAAATTAATTGCAATTTTTCAATATATTTAAGATGTGTGGTTCAGATGCACGAATTCACATTATGTTAAATGGGAGCACTTGGCCCCACTCCTTCAGATATTTTATAACTACTAAATAGCCATTTTAATGTGTTGCCCCCACTTCAAATCTTATCTTGACCACATATATCATTAATTGAAACATTATTATTTCTTTTTGGGTTTTTCTTTTTTTTTAACATGTATAAATTTGTAATTTTTAACCAAATTAAATTGGTAAATTTATCTTGGAATTTGTATCTTTTATACTAAATTAAAATGGTAATGTGATTAATTACAGTTTTTCAATATATTTAAGTTGTGTGGTTCACATGTACGAATCCACGTTATGTTAAATGGGGGCACTTGACCCACTCCTTCAAATATTATGTAACTATTAACTAGACCTTTTAATGTGTTGTCCCCACTTCAAATCTTGCCTTGCCCACATAGACCATTAATTGAAACTTTATCATATCTATTTAGATTTTTCTACCATATGTAAATTTGCACATATCAAGACGTTTATAAAGAGTAAGTTTGCAACAGAACTTGTGTATTAATATTAAATATAGCGAAATACTAACTTGTGCCCTTAGGGCACATGTTAAAAACTTCACTAATAGAAACTATGTATTCAAAATTGTGTTAATTTATTGCTCAAAATGTTTAATATTAGGCAAATGCTAACTTGTGCCTTCAAGGGAACACGTTAAGAAACTCATTATAGAAATATATGTATCAAAAGTCGTACATTCAACTTCTCAAGAGTTGATATATCATGTTTTCCAATGCAAAATTGTTCTTTTTAGGTTGCTTAACATGTGCCCTAAGGACATCAGTTAACATGACCCTTAATATTAATTTTTTTCAATAAATTCTTACTATTAATGGAATGAAATCAATGCTTATGGCACAGGTTAACATGACCATATAGTTTATTCATTGATGTATTAACTTCTTAAGCTTTTCAGCCTTAGCCCTTCGGCAATTGTTATGGTTGAAATTTAATTTTTAGAGACATAAAATTTGTGAAGAATTAATTGCGCAATCATATTGAAGATAATTTTTTTAATAATTGTTTAATCACATACACAAAAAATTATATATTGATACGGTTGAAAAAAAAGAAAATTCTACGGCACTCAAAATATGAAAACACAGGGAAAGAAGCTATGTTTCTTAAATGTTAAGGTGTCTTCAAATTTGAATAAATAGTGCTATAAATATTTTTGTTTCAGCATAACGATCTCATCATTTAATCGCTTATATATATGTACTCACATATATGTTTTGTCTAAAATATAATTAATAATAAAATTTCGAAAAAAAAATCTATATTTATATAATAAATTACATTTGAACAAAAAAAATATAATAAATTACATTGACCCCCGCGAGTTACGATTTATGGATCCGTCCCTGATGGAAGGGGACGGGAGAGGAGGGAAAGGGAGATATTTTAGTTAATAAATTTGTAGTTTAAGAAAGGAGAGTGAATGGGAAGTGAGTGATTTTAATTAAAAACAAGTTCCGTTCACAAGAGGAGGGAGAGATTTAAAAATGGGTTATGTTAACTTGTGCTCTAATGGCATATGTTAAGGAATCCAAAAAGAGCAACTTTGCATTGGAAAACATGATATGTCAACTTTTAAAAAGTTGAATGCACGACTTTTGATATATATATTTCTATAATGAGTTTCTTAACATATTCCCTTGATGGCACAAGTTAGCATTTGTCTAATATTAAACATTTTGAGCAATAAATTAACACAATTTCCAATACATGATTTTTATTAGTGAAATTCTTAATATTGTGTATATCATAAAACACAAATTATTAGTGAAGTCGAACGAGAAAAGTTTTAACTAATTAGCCAATTATGGCTGTGTATTGTGTAGATACATAGGAGTGGGAGAAGGAGCAAAGGTGCAAATGTTTTACTATTTTGTGGAGTCCCAAAGAAATCCCTTTATTGATCCAATTTTACTTTGGTTCGTTGGAGGTCCAGGATGCTCTGCACTTTCAGCATTCTTTTTCGAAAATGGTAAATCATAAAGTTGTTATATTGTTCTAGGTTGTTATTAAGAAGGCTTAAATTATCCTAATGTATATTTGGCTCATTCACACGTTCCTTTATAGAAGGTTAAGAGAATTTTCTTGTTAACTTTATTCCCTTAATTGTTGATAAAATGTCACATGTCTCTTTTCTCTGATCAATTTGTTGATTCCACTATGATGAATTAACTTTGCTTCTATTGATATCATACACTAGGGAGACCTCTTGAGATTCGTCGGTATAGTCATTTGTATCCAATATACATAAATTTGTGGAGGAGAGTTGAATCTAACTAAAGTTTAGTGTGATATTTGGAATTTCTTCATGTCAGAACTTACAATTCTAATCATCATCATCACATTTTTCTTTGTTCAAGACTTGTCACAATCCCACACCATAGAATCTCACAGCTTTGTGTGCCGTGACACTCCCGTTCTCGTCAACACCAGGTGTCACAATAGGGACTCTGGCATGAGAAATTTACTATACAAAATTCTAAGGTCGAATCATGTCTGTAACAATTTTTTGTCAGACTTATTTTTTCGGTCAAACTCCGAATTACTAGGTCCATTTTCCTTGGGAACCAAGTCTTAAAAAATCACTCGACAAGAATTTACTTTGTACTAGTTTAGGTGAAAAATATCAGAAGAATAGATACAAGTATTTCTACACAAAATTATAAGTACGTGCAAAAAATAAAACAAACAACATTTAACATGAATTGCAATGTTTATACAGGGCCATTAACAATGGATGAAGATTACAGTGGAATCCTTCCAAAGCTTAAATTGAATCCATATGGTTGGACACATATGTTGAATATGATGTACATAGATATACCAGTAGGGACTGGATTTTCTTACTCAGAAACACAAGAAGGCTACTATAGCAGTGACACACTGTGGGTGGATCATACATATTCTTTTTTACAAAAGGTCAACCATTTTTCTGCTTCTATTGTTTATGATTTATCAATGCAAAAGTATATGTGTGAAGCATAATATTCTACTTTCAATGCAGTGGATTATGGACCATCCTAAGTTTAGCTCAAATCCATTTTACATAGGTGGTGGCTCATATTCAGGATTTACCACCGGTCCTCTTGTTCAAAAAGTATACGATGGTAAACACTAACGAGGCGAAAAATGCAATATCGGTTCTTCTATTTTAACCGAAACAAGATTTTAGTTCCCTAAGTTTATGATATAATCTTGAAAACTTCCTTGAATTGCAGGATACATAGCAAGACATGTGCCACACATAAACATTAAAGTAAGGAAGAACACAAAATTTTATATTTATTTTTTCATTAATTTTGCTAAATATTTTCTAACCAATGTGTTACTAATTATCTCATTATTATCATCAGGGTTATGTGCTTGCAAGCCCTGCTGTTGACCTGTCTCACCATATAAACGATCAAGTTTTATATGCATACCATATGAATCTTATACCAAAAGAACTCTATGAGGTTACTTTGCCATTATGAATCTTATAATCATTTTCATTCAACAAATCTAAAATTATGACTTTCTGTCTTAATTTGCATCTATCTATGAAGGTGTCATGCTTTCATATTTATGTGTTTATTAACTTTTATCCTAACAAATTCAAATATAATGTTGCAGTCATTGGAGGAAAATTGTAAGGGTGATTATGTAAACATTGATCCAAATAACACACAGTGTGTCTCAGATTATGAAGCTTATTCTGAGGTTAGTATGATACTGTTTGCATTCATAGTAATGCATTTGGTATACTCATTGTAATTAAACATGTAAACCTTTTTTTGCAGCTAGTTCGATATATAAACGAACAACAAATTTTAGAACCTCTCTGTATCACTACACCTGCTGTAAACCAGATAATTCGACAACCTGTTCAAGACGATCAAGAATTTTCGTGTAGAGTTAAGAAAATTTCTCTTTCTCTGTGTGTTTATGTGTATGTGTGTCTCCCAAATTGTGCTAACTTGATTAAATTTGTATACCAACTTTTAGAGTTATTATCATATTCTGGTCGACATATGGGCAAACGATGAAAATGTGCGCAAGGCCCTTCATGTCAGAGAGGTAATTCCGTGTGTCATTTATAATTTAATGATTATTACTTATTGAAATCAATTGAAATTTTCTTGGAGCTAAGGATTTAATTCAATAATCCAATTCAAATAGGGAACAAAAGGGGACTTTTTGAGATGCAACAAGACTTTGGCATACACACAAACACTTACCGATGTTGTAGAATATTATCGCAATCTCACCAACGCCAACATCCAAGCTCTCATTTATGGGTAACTTCAATTTCAGCACACTACCGCTTCAAATTGAAGTCGTGTTTGGTGTTCAACACATGTCGGTGTTGAACTTGACACCAACACGACACTAACACCTGTAGAACATGAAACTAACACAAGTAGATATATGTTCATTTACTTCTACTTGTTAATGCATGTCAGTGTTATGTCTAATATATGTGTTTGTGTCGTAACTACAAAGACACGAACACATTTTAATTTGGATAATTTTTTTCCTTTTTTTCTTTGATAGTGTTATTTATATTATATCACACTCATTATTTGGGTGATAACTTGCAGTTCTGATCTTGACATGTCTATACCACAACTGGGGACACAAGTTTGGATCAAGTCATTCAACATGAGCACACATGATAAATGGCGTGCATGGTTTGTTGAAGGTCAAGTAGCCGGGTAATTTTGTTTTTAATTTTTGCAAGCAATTAGAATGCCAATTGTAGTTTGAGTATATGCACCAAAATGTATGTGGGAATCGAGACCAATATTAGTTTATATACAGCACACACAAACACTCATCAACACAACGAAATGCTATTGCAAAGGATAAAATCGTGAGGGCTCACACAAGATCCAAAGCGGACAATATCTCAGACACAATATTGTAGATTTGAGGTCAAAACATTGACGCGTTAGGTAGGGGTCCACCCACGCCACACTCGATGGCAAGACCCTTTAGCGCCTTAGCCTCAACTATAGCATATTAAAATTTGAGTTGAGTCTGACTCAATCTTACAAAACCACTTGTAAGGTGAAGATTTGTCCCTAATTATAAACTTGTAATGAAGTCTTATTTCGTCCGCAGTATTTTAACTTAAGCAAACTCGTCAATTGATTTCTCATAACATAGTTTTCTAAGATATATATGAATTTCAATAAAATAAGGTAAATATGAATTAATTTGTATTTTTTTTTTTGCACTATTGGCTTTATTGTGTGAAAGAAAACTATATGTGTACCATTTTATTAATTACATGGTCCTTTCGAATATTTCACCCAGATTCACAGAAATCTACAAGATGAAAGACGACCACTACTTAACATATGTGGCCGTGAAGGCAAGTAGTCTTAAATTTCAGAAAGCTATTTTAAGTTATTTTCAGTTCAATCAACAATTATTGTTTTTGGTGAAATTTATTAGCAATATCACTTTATTATAAAACTATTGTCATTCTACAGGGTGCTGGACACGTGGCCCAAACATTTAAACCTAAGGAAGTTTATAATATGATCAAGAGGTGGTTTTCATTTTCTCTTATCTAATTGTTCTTCCATTTGATGGAGTATTTTATTATATTATAATTCATTTAGCCTAAATATTCATGTTATTTTCATCCATTAGTGTCTTTCATGTAGTTATTTTTATTTAAATTTATAAATTCTAAAGCACTTATCGGGCGTTTGATGGATTCTTTATTCGTTTATCAATCATGGATTCTTTACTCCTATCCCTAGCAACTATGTCCTTGTGAGTTTCGCTCAATTGATAGGGTTCGGGGTTCGAACCCAAAACACCGCCAAAAATGTCCTGTGGAAATGCATTTTTTTTTGGTACAGTGCATTTTTTTTTAATGTTGATAACAAAATCTAAAACACAAATAAATGTTTAATCAGCACGGTTGATCGCAGGAGTTTGAAAAGTTAATAGATAGACTTATGTTTGGGTATTGAAATTATCTCCAAATAACTTCAGATTTTAAGAATAAAATTGGATGAAAATGTTCCGATTGATTTAGAAACTTCGGATTACTAATATATTGAATCAAACAAATATCTCCATATTTAACATTATCTATCTCCATTAAATTTAACAACATTTTAGTCAGATTTTGTTTACCAGATTTAAGACAAAAATGAAAGTCTATAAAATGATTGGGTTATATCAATTTTTTAGTATAATATTAATTACTTTTTTTCTTTTCAAATGTGCTTCTATGTAATATTATTCACGCCGCTCCTAGGAAAATATAATACATCCTCTTGTCACTTTTATAAGAAAAAATCTACATTTTAGGTTCATTCAATTAATGAAATATATAGTCTTTATTATAGACCACATACATCATCATTTAATGAATGAATGTAAAATATTGATTTTTACTTGTAATAGTGACCAGAGGGTGTACATGATAATACAAATATTGTTCTATATTCTTTTTCTATAGCAAAATTAACAATTGAAACGTAAATGTTTTTTTTTTGAAGAAATTTGCTTATAGCATTTCATTAAAGATAATATTGTTTATACAACGCGGGATATTAAAATAAATGACGGGACTAGCTAAAGAAGTGGCCTCCCCTCCAAGTGCATGAGCTGCCGCATTCACCTGTCGCCTAGAGAACTCAACCCGAGAGTTTGTGAAGTGAGTGGAGAAAAGGGATTGGCAAGCCGAAATGATATGTCCAAACTCGGAAATGTTGTCTTTCTGAGAGTGAAAAGCATCATAAGTAATTTTACAATCCATGTTGTTTATGCCTTCAATTTGAGATTCTGAGAAAACTTATAATCGTGACACGATTATGAGTGGCGTGCCGCGATTTTGGCCCCCTAAGAAAAAAAAACTACAAAACAGTCCCCTAAGTTTTGCAACTGTAGTAGTTTTAGCCCCCAAAGTTGATATTGACTCGGTCTACGCTGACGTGGCACCCTAAGTGAGGTGCCACATGTTATTTTTTTTTTTTTTTTTTTCCTTGGTGGGCCAA
>Ga0228710_1012072_pt1 | contig 10853 bp, 8 predicted proteins | sample MedpolnodulmetaG_FD_177995 | JGI IMG/M metagenome (GOLD analysis project Ga0228710, IMG submission 177995) | Root nodule microbial communities from Medicago polymorpha collected in Santa Monica, California, United States - pink nodules | ecosystem: Host-associated > Plants > Roots > Nodule... | reverse complement strand
ATAAGTAATTTAGAAACTCTTTCAAAGAGTTGTATCTCTTCACCAAAAACATATGTTTCTCTATGAATATACATACTTTGGAGGTAGGGAAATTGAAATAAAATTACACTCTTTTGAGTTAAAATTCTACTAAAAATAATACTAAATTATTTCTTCTTTTCTCTAGTACATGAAAGTAAACAAGAGAACTTTATTTTATAAACTTTCATTGATCGATATCCTTGGTGTGAATGTGCATGTCACGTAAAGGATTTCAACGTATCTTGAAATGGATTCATCGGTATGCTCATTTGCATCCGGTTAGCATAAATTGGTTGGGGCGAATCAAACCTAATACTTAGTGTTTCATACAACTTTGAAACTATTTGTGCAACATGATGGGTGGAACCTATGGTTATATTGTTATAAATAGAGAGGCTAGGTCCCCTTTGCCGTCACTCTGTGAACAATGTTCGTTTGCAGTTTTCCTCATTGAGAACCATAAATTTGGGAGCACTTAATAAGACAAAGGAAGACTCTTGTCTTAAATCTCGACGAGTCCGGGTAATCGTGATTATGACTTCAAGTAAATGTGTTTTAATTTCATATAATAGATTGATTATTTAACCTTACATGTGGTATTAGAACATCATCGAATGGATCACAACATCAACTTATTCTAATAAAACCAAAACTCACAATTGACTGTAGCCTACAAAATATTAGAAGAAACTCTAACACAACAATCATCATGTTCCTCTTCATCTTCTTCTTGCTCAAATTGTTTGTAGCAGAGATCTAACATTTTTCTATCATGTATTTTAACATTCTAAAATATCTCTTAGGCTATCATACTTGCATGACATGAGTGGTAAAAAGATCGGGTTTCTTAATCTAGAGAAATTAATATTTCAAAGAGGACAATCTTTAAATGTGCTCCAAATTGTTGAACAAAATAGTCGGGCTAACCATCAATATTTTTTTTTCAAGTTTTCTAATCCGGCCAATTACGAGTTGTAGAAGTTCAGTCCCTTTTGTTTTCTTTTTAACAAGAAAAAAAAATATAATGACGCAAAAAAAGTGGCATATCCCCCACATGTTGAAATAGAACACAGAAAGTTAACTACAAAGGTTATGGTTAGCAAACACATACACTGAAACAACCTAGAAGAAGAAAAAGAACAGCTAAAAAATGATTCAAAGCAAGGTGAAGGATGAAGCCATCCGTCCTGATAAGAATAAGGAAAGTTGATAGTCTTTGCCTTTAACCACAAAAATGATAGCAGCTTAATTTTATCAAGCAAATGACATGATTCGACTTCTTTGTTATTGAAAATTCTATTATTCTTTTCCTTCTAAATTGTCCTTTATGGAACACAAAAATTAATTGTTTATGTTGAATTTGGTTCGCTTTCTGTTGTTATTTCGAATTTAAATCTAAGAAAAAAGTTTGAGTTTTTGAGACTCAAATTCGAAAAAAGCAATTGAAGTTGTTGTTATTTCTAGGTTATGTTAAATTTATGTGTTTTTGAGAGAAATAAAGATGAAGATTGATTTTTTAAAAACATAATGAGCTTTTAATTTTTTATCTTCTAGGTTTTTAATTTTTATGTTGAAGAAGAACATGAGGGGAGAAGATGAAGAAAAACAAAAAAAAAAGTCGATGTTGATGATTCACTGTTACATACAATGGACCTACAATCTAATGCCTGAAATCATATTTAAAATGTTAGGCATAAAAAAAAATAACGGAGAGGATCAATTCGGTTGACGGAAACATATTTGAGGGACCGAAAAGAAATTTTTTAAAGTTATGGAACCAAAATTAAAACAACAAATAATTAGTGGACCAAAGGTTCAATTAAACCTGAAAAAATAGAAACAAAATCCAATTGAGAGAATCTATTTCCTATTAAATCCAACTATTGTTGTTCTAACCTCAAACTTCTAATACTTTTAAGCTTGACTCGGGTATTGAAACAAATATTTGTTTGTAAGGTTTATTTGTTTGTATGGTTTATGGTCAAGATTTTTTTTTTTCAACAACTATGGTCAAGTCTTTAATCACATAATTTACCTACCAGTGCATGCGGAATAAAGTTGCTAACTTGCTATCATTATCATAAAAATCACAGATGGGACACGTACGTTCAATAACGGATAATACGTATATTAAAAGAACAACTGCTTTTGAAAGAGAAAAAATAACAATTTTTTATTTTTTACTTTTTTTTCCTTATCTTTTAAAAAATAAAAGTAAACATTTATTACTTAAAATTACTATGATAGCAAATGAATTTTTTTGGTACAAGTCAATTTTTCATTTTTACTTAAACAAACATTTCTTAACAAGTATTTTAGGCTTTTATAAATAGAGGATGTCATAAAAAGAAATGCACCCAAAAAATAAGTTGTGAGTCCTACTATTAAGTAAGTCTCGTCATCATTAATTATTTTTTAATGATTTATAATTTTTGATAAATTATGTTTGCAAAGTAATTTATAATCCGGTATGGATGGAGTTTTTAATTTAAAAACTTTTGGGTTAACTATTTAAATTGACCTTGTAATACATATGATGTCTAAAAAATGATTATATAAAAATAAAAACACATAACTCTATAATTTGAGATTCTTCCTATTTTTTACCATGTAATATACGCGAAGTCCAAAAAAGTGACTTCGAGGTTGAATATTTTCATGATTTTTTATGGACATTAAAATATGACATTCAACAAAAAAAAATAGAATTTTCTGACAAAGGACATTTATGAATTTTTAAAGTGCAAAAAACTCAAAAAAAACAAAAAAAAAGAAAATCTCGACTAAGAAATTGAGTTTTAAGGTGATTGTTTGCAAAGGTGTCTATAAAAAATTCATAGAAAGGATCAATGAACTTTCATAGCATTCCAGAGACACCTCGGTTTATTTTGATTTTTCAACCAAAACATGCAAAATTTTAATTTTGTTCCAATTAGACATATACTCATGGGTCAAATTCCGTTCACTAATTTTGTAGGCATGGTTAGAACATCATAAGTACTTTCACCATGAAATTTTGGAGTTTTTAAAGGACAATGAATTGTTTAAGAAATTGATAATCATGGAGAATAAAAATTTATAATTAATCATTCCCTTGTCGAAAAATTCTAATTTTTTAGGAATAGCCTTTTTTTTTAAGAAATGAAAATAAATTAAATAAAAAGAGAATACAAAAAGCGGAGGGACATAAACCTGGCCCATCAACCACAAACCAACTCTTAAAAGGGAAATACAACAATGATTAACAAAAAGTATAAAATAAGCAACTAAAAGAAAATTCAATGATCAACCCAAATGTGTCGCATATATAAACACAACAAAGCACAAACAAGTAAGCCCAACATGAAGCCCAAAACCAGTTTGCAAAATAATTTTGTATGTAAAATGCTGCCACCATTGGATGAACCAGAACAGACCGGAGAAAAGCCTAAGTAAAATCAAACTCATCTTTTCATGTATGGTGCATGAACCTACCGCCAACACTAATAGTTTAATGAAACAAACAACCTCTGCAATCAATCACAATGAGCATTAACAGCTCTTTCGAGTCCAACGAACCCCACATAAAGTAAACCAAATCTGAAAAACAGAACCAGCTATACGGTGACGGGGTTTTGAATTAGAATCTAAAACACAACGAAATAACAAAGACCCTCACGGGTTTTAGACAAACCAACACACACAACCCCGATTGGGGTTTAAATTGAACCAAATAGAACCCAATCCATATACCTTGGCTAAGCAACCTATGATCTGACTTTTGCATTAGACTTGCCCAGATCAGAGAGGTTACTCAGATCTAGAACCAACTCCAGGAGAAAAACTTCTCAACGGCGGTGCCGGTGTAGGTGAAGGGCGCGACAACTCCCACTAGGTTAAAATATGTGTTTTTATTTTTACAGGTCATTTTTCAGACTTCACGTGTACTACATGGTCATTTTGAACAATTAACTTAATACTTTTATATTGCTTTCACCATCATAATTAGAGTTTTTCACAGTCGGTTGTGTTTTCCAACGAATGTGAGTTAGAAGTCTCATGATGTTTAGAAAAGTGGAGGCTAAGCCTTTTACAACTAAGAAGACCCATAAACTCATTGTCTTAAGATTTTGGGTAAAAGTGTGGTGTCCAACTCACTTGTATGATTGATCTGAACCAATGTGGATGACCCCCTATGAACCCCTCATGACTTAATAGTGGCATCAAAGTCGTGGTTCAACGAAGAGTTTGATTGGCTCCTTGTATTGAAAGTCTTCCTACCAAAGTGTTTAGGTGGCCTGTCTTGTTGAGTAAAGTGACAACAACGATGCAAGCAAGTTTGTGCAGATGGAAAAGCCTCTACTTGAAGGGGTGAGCATGATGAATTGATGGACTCACACTTCAGGGCAGATTGTTGTGTAGCAAGTTTGAGTTGGAAATCTCATATTATAAGTAGAGGTTGGACACTTTATAAGTGAGAAGACCCATAAACTCATTCTCTTAAGATTTTAGATAAAAGTGTGGTGTTCAACTTACTTGTGTGGTTGCTCTGATCAAATATAAAAGATCCCCTAAACTCCTCTCGTGAGTCAATTTATCATCACAGCTAAATCTGTTTTCATTTTGTTGTACAAGTTTGGATTATCTCCCGAACAGGTGACTATAGTAATCGAAGTCAAATTACTTTTCTAAGGAAGTGTGGTGTTATCAATTCATGACCTTAAACTATTATGACTTTTTTTTCAAATAGTACGGTGACTAAAAATTTACCTTTAAGATGAGTAAGTGAGAAATACGAGGTTCAAACCCTGACCCTTGCATACCGTAGCATCTTTGTTAGGCATGGCAACAAAACCCGTGCCCATGGATACCCGCCTAAACCAACCCCGATTTGACTGGATTTGGGTATGGGTTTTCCCTAATTTCAAAATACGGGTACGGGACGGGTGACGGAGATATATGTACCCACCCCGAACTCATACCCAAACCCTACCCGAATGTAGAAAGGTCATATTTTTGTTTTTGTTGAGGGGGTTGATAATGATATTCCATGTTATTTGGTTTGATAATTGTCATGATATAAGAACTTTAATTGATAGTTAAAGGAGCAACTGAATTATTCGGTAAGGAAATGTTAAAATGAGCGCAAATTGTTGGATAATGCATTACAACATTATCATTGAAGCTTAAAAAATTCTTTTTTTATTAAAAAAAATTGATTCACTGCTGGGACGGGGCAGGAATACCCGAACCCTTTGGGGATGGGGATGGGGATGAGATTCAATTTCTCATTCCCGTTGGGTATGGGTAGGGTAACGGGTAAGTATATGAGAGTAGGGGATGGGGATGGGGAAGACAAAACTCGTCCCCACCCCGCCCCATTGTCATGCCTAATCCCTGTCAATTGAGTTAAGCCAATGGAGATTTATATTTTTATATTACCCTTTTATTTTGACAAGATTTTTATATTATCCTTTAACGAGTAATTTTTAAAATATGAATAATTTGATTTATATGCATTGGCAGTTTCATAGAAATCATAAAATTCTAAATTATCTTATCCTTTTTTTAGAGGAAATTATCTTATCATATTTATCATTAATTTTCATGCATGCATTATTCTAAAATAAAAATCATGCATTAATATTAATACTACTAACTTTAATTTTTCATTGCTTTTCCACTCACAGGATTCAAATATCTCATTTAAAAAATGAGCATTTTAGTTTATTTTCATTGTCATATATGATGAAAGAGGTTTAACTCCTCCAATTAAATCAGAAATTTGAAGTTGGAAAAAAAAATATTGTTTTGGGTCCCAATTTAAAATGAAAGCCTTTGGATTTGTCTTCATAAATAAGAAACAATGATAACAAACAATGCTACGGTTGATGATGGTATAGACAGAGTGATGCACCCATTGAACGTAACCTTTCATCTTGTACCCCAATCTTCTTACAGAAAGTCAACTTTTTTTTTTATCAAATTAGAATGTCAATTAACACTTTAATATTTTTCTTTTTGAAATTTTAATGCTTTAAATTAAATTCCAAATTACATTATATATTTTTTAATATGGTAAAGAGAAATTCACACCTAGTATATGTATATTCACATAAAAAAAAAAAAAGTCTCGTGTTTGTTATGGTCATGCGAATTTCTTGGTAACCAATGAAAATAGTGTGTTATAGAGGTATACATACAAAACAATACAGAAAAAGTGTATGCAACATTTGTGTTTTTTTTTTACTGAAGCAACATTTGTGTTGCATGTGTTGTACAATGTTGTTTGGTATTATGTTTTAAGGATATTAATTGGATTGAACTGTCCATTTAATGTTGTACAATGTTTTTCTTTTTCTTTTTGACTAAACGTTCCTGTATTGTACTCAATGAAACTAGATTGGTCTCAAATTTGCGTTTCTTTCTTGCAGGTATTATTAACTAGAGCTAGAGTTACAAGTGATTCATAAATTTAACAAGTGATACTTTAGAGCTACATTTTTTCTTTTGAATTGTGCTTTGGAATTATCAATCATAAGGTAAATTGAAACTGGATATCTATGTTTGTAGTTTGTACTGTTTTATTTTGTTTGGAAAATCCTGTGCTTTTGAAAACCTTGGGCTTTTGAAAATCTATGTGCAGTTGTTGTTTTTTTTGGGATGTGTTTTTTTACCATTTCTTGATCCTTATATTAATGTGTTTAAACCCAGTAAATATTCATACATTATCGTTATTTTATTTAATTTTTTGTATCCAAATGAGAGATAGTATTCTTCTTCATATGCTTGAGTTGTGATATTGCTTAATCTCATATACAGAGTCATGTAAGCCATGTTTATTCATTTTGCAATTCTTTTTTTTCTTTGCTCAAATTTTTCATTTTCTTTGCTCTCTAATCTTAAATGATTACAAAAATTATAGATATAAGATTTTAGAATCCAGTTTTCAAAACATTTTTCATTTAAATGTATACCTTAATTCAACCTGCATTTTCAAAGGAAGATGAAACTAGCCAAATATCATGTGTTCACCTAGAATGAAGTAATTTTGTTCTTTCATCTTCTATGTAAATGTCTAGATAAATTATTCATATGTGATTGACATGAACAGTAAGATACGGTTACACAATGTTTTAAAAAGCAAACCTAATCGGATGGTTCAGCTGGTTGAACTGTGAACTGCCACTATCTAGGGATTGGTTATTTCATTGGTTCAATTGCACTGTTGTCCCGATTCGAGCAATTTAAAGTTGTTGAACTATGATCCGATTTAATGGTTCAGCTTTTAAAACATTGTAGAATATCATAGGCTCAGATCTCATACTATTGTATACCACAAAAAGAGGGATTTGTTTCTAAAATGAAGACTTATTTTGAGGCGTGTTGTCGATTTTGTATGTTCTTGGTGTATAATAGTCTCTTGAACAATAAATAGCCAAGATTTTTTTCCCTCATGCTCAGCATTGGATTTGCATATTGTAATTGTACTTGTGTGAACCATACTTTCCTACCTTTTGAATTTTGATTTGGTGCAGTAACCACGTCAGGCACTTTTATCCGATCTCAAATTAATGGTCGAGATTGTTTAATAGTAGTTTTTTATTACATGCGTTAAAACATGTAGGCACTGCTGAGAATTCGGATCCTATTCTAGCCCACAAACCTGACACCACTCTTTTTCAATGCAGTGTTGCAAGTAATAATTCTGTCAAAGATGTGGAATTCAAAAGTATACATCAAGAGACAACCACATTTATTTGGTTGTGAAGATCAAAGTAGTCAAGACCATAAGAAAATATTTCATGATAGAATGAAGAGTAATAATTTTCTGATAAGGGAGGTTCCAATACAGAAATTGTTTAATGTAGAGCATTGTACTAATAATTCTTCCGGCGACTTGTCGGATTTCATCAAAAGCAATAATTTTTCTTCTACAAGCATGAATGCCCTAGACTACAATATGCCTGAGCTGGTTGTTTTTATTCAAGAGGATCAACAACAATATGTAAAGGACATTTGCATCGATAGGGAAGTTTTACCAGAAAGAAAGTGTGACGTGAATAGAACAAGTGATTTAAATCTTGAAGTAATGGAAACAATATCAAGTAACTCATTTGGATCAGATTCAGAATGTTCCTCTCAACATATTTCCTTTAAGGAAGCTATGAAAGTGCATGGTTTCAGAAACTTGATGAAAAGTGAAATGGAGCTTGATTTAGGAAACAGGATTTCCATTGATCAACACTTCCCAAGGAAGACAGCATCGGAGACACTTAGAGAGGTTAGACATTTTATCTCTTTGAACACAGATTCATTAATTTTTTGAATATTGGCACCAAACCAATATAAGATATCTTGTGTGGTATTGTTTAAAGCATGGTTACTTGAACAACACAGGAAAAATGCACGACTTCACTTCCAAAAAACACAACTCACACGTTGAATATAGATAAGGCTTGATAAAGAGTGGCATTTGTCGCCTTAAAAGTCGGTTTTGTAAGAATGAGTTAGATTCAATATGCAACCTAATATGGTATCAGAGTCTATCTATCGGGTCAGCCACTTTTTATAATCACGCTCTAGGAACTATAGTGTTGGGCGTGGGTGTGAAAAATTAAAGTCTCACATTGATTGTAAATTGGCACCTGTGCCAACAAAGGTTGGTTCAGCTAGTAAAAACCTTGTTGGTTGGTAATCTATAAGTACCTCTGTCAGTGCTCTTTGAGTCTTGAAGTCTAACCTTGGTGAGCTCTCGAGACCCAAGTCACATAAAATTTTATCTTGCAGAAAGAGCCTTCACCTGACAAGGTAGTTAGGCCGACCCAAATTCTAGTAATTTTTATGTCATATACTTGGGTGTATGATTCATTAACTATATAAACTAAATACACATATTCACTTGGCAAGGTAGTTAGGTCCTTGCCATCTACACCATCACATAAGGAGAAGGAAATAAAAATTAGTAGCATAACTTGCACCAAGACTCCAAGGCTTCCACGTAAGATTTTTTAATAATACAAGTTCCACGAGCATGTAATCTAACTCACATTATCCCAAGATTGCCAACATTACAGCGTAAAGTCAACCCAAATGAGTAAGCATACACATTTGGTCATACTCTTGTGTGATCAGTTCATCTATTGTTTCTTATTTTATATCTTAGATGGAAAATCATGTTAAGAGCTCATTCCAAATATCAACATAGATATAGTTGTTAACTGTTTGGCTTTTAGAACATACAATTCGATCTGTCTATTTCATTCTATGAATTTAAGTTTTTTTCAAAAATGTATGTTTTTTTTCTCTTACAATTTTCAGGCTTTCGAAAGGGAAAGAAACTTTTCTAGGTCCTTTGAGAATTGGCAGAGAACAAGTGGAAGCAGAGTGGAGTTTCCACATAGCAGAGAGTGTTTACAAGTAACTGACTCAAACATGTATAGACCTGATATAAGTTACTTACAAAGTATAACAAGTTCAGACAACAGACAAGTTGATGATCATCAAGATACTTCTAATAGTGCTTCAGACTCTCAATCTGGTCAAACATCGTGTACTTGTCACGCAAAGACCTCTAGCATTGCCTCTCACCAATCTAATGATAGCATAAGCAGTGCACACTCATTTTCTTTTCCCATGTAAGTAGTTACCTTGTTCTTGTTTAATCTTTGAACTGCAGTAGTTAATGAATTTCAGTGAAAGTCGAACTGATAAGAAGTACCCGAGAACAAGTTATAAGTTAGTTACAATTCTGTCATTTATGTTTCAATATTCGAAATAAATTGTTATAAGTAGTTAAGCTTGTTAATGAATAACAGATTACCTGTGGAATGGAGTGGAAGCCCGGTGAGAATGATGGAAGCTGATAAAAGTCAGTCAAGAAAGCACCGATGGAGGAAGATGTTGTTTCCATGTTGTGACTGTGATGACTAATATTTTGCAGTTTATCCAAATCTTTTTGTGTGATTAAAATGATATGCACAATAGATAGATAGAGAGAATGAATAAAATGTAACATTTTATAAATCTTATCGCTATATTTCTTGTCTCTTATCTCTTATTGCTAAATATACTCAGTGTAAAAACATAAAATAGAGAAAATTGATCTAGTTATTACATTAAAGAATGTATAAGGTTGACACTGCACTTACTTTTAATTCACCAGAAGGAGTTCTAATGACATCTCAGAGTACCTATGTTACTACATGTACTAATCCTATTGAGTCTATGAAGTGAATAAAAAACCCTATCTACTTCAGGATATAAAGTGTAAGAATCCAAGAATTTGATATAATCATGCATCATAAAACATAGGAATGCAGCACACAAATCAAGAAATACCCCAATGTCCTAATGCTAAAATAAAGAAAAATTGACAAAAGCAATTATACAAAATCTAAAAAAATAAAAAATGCCACAATAAATATCTAAAAATCATATAAATCAAACACAAATTTTTTTGGAATTTTTTAAGGGTGTAAAAAATTCAAAAAAATTAAAAAGTGGTCTAAACGAAGGAATTTTGGATTTTGAGACCGGAGTCCCGTAAGTAGTCCCTGCTATGGGACTCCTGTTCCATGATTTTTTTCGGATTTTCTGGAGAAATTTTAGAGCAATCCAAGAAAGTTGACCCAAAACCGATTTTTCTAATTAACAAAAAGAACACGAAATTTTGGCAAAAAGAGGTGCAACACAAGGACTTCCCAGGAGGTCACCCATCCTAGTACTACTCTCGCCCAAGCACGCTTAACTGCGGAGTTCTGATGGGATCCGGTGCATTAGTGTTGGTATGATCGCACCTGAAAGTAAAGCGTTGTAATTGTATATATGCATTTCTAAGTTTATTTTTCAAA
>Ga0228710_1012071_pt1 | contig 10857 bp, 6 predicted proteins | sample MedpolnodulmetaG_FD_177995 | JGI IMG/M metagenome (GOLD analysis project Ga0228710, IMG submission 177995) | Root nodule microbial communities from Medicago polymorpha collected in Santa Monica, California, United States - pink nodules | ecosystem: Host-associated > Plants > Roots > Nodule... | reverse complement strand
TATCTTAGAAATTCTAGAGTCTTAAGAGTCTGTATCTGATTTGTATTGTGAACACCACTGATTGTATATCAAGTGTTCAAACTCAAACAAACTTCTTTGTAATTCTGTTTGATTAGAAGTCTCTTGCAGTTGTGCTTGAACATTGAAAGTCTCTTGACTGTGTTCAGGAGCATAGGAAATCTCTTGCAGTTGTGCTTGAGTAATTTGAAGTCTCTTGCTAGTTGTAGCATTGAGCAGTTGTAATCAGATATTACATTCTTAGTGAACTATCCTTGGAAGTGCAAGGGGGACATGACTACTTCCGGTTTGTGGAAGGAACCTGTATAATTGCTTTGTGTCTTTCTTCTTTCTCTCTCTCTGTTTTATCCACTACATTTAGATTCTGATTATCACTTCAGAAGCTGAACTCTATCTGCTTCTGATCAGTGATTTTAATAGGAGAAAACGAAGAAAAAGTAAACACAATTCAACCATTCTTCTTGTGTTTTTCTCACTTTCAAAGAGAATAAGTGATGTGAAGAATTTGTTTAAAAATTTGGTTCATTTTGTCAGTTATGTCTCAACGTAGAATTAAATAAATTTTTAAAGGGCCGAATTAGTCCATCATTTTTTTTGGTTGCCGGAGTTTGAACCTCGGATCTTGCATACATTTTGCATTGTCCTTGCCAATTGAGTTAAGATCACAAGAACAATTAGTCCATCATTTAAAATAGTAAAAAAAACAAAATTAGTCCATCATTTCAGTTACATTTATTTGTCCCAAATTAGTTACATTTATTTGTCCCAAATGAACGTGATTTTGATGTATCCTTGACATTTCCTGCAAATAATCCAGATATAAACAGGTTTGACATAATAGATTTTTAAAACATGGATATATGTCAAAAGTTTATAACTTTGACATTAATAAATCATAAATTGGTCATTAGGGACCACAAACAAAATGAAATGTTTTTGGGAGGCCAAAAAAATCCCTTTTTTTTTAGGGATTAAATTTAAAATTCGTTATATTTTTAGGGACGAAAAACTTAATTAACCCAACAAAAAGTTGAATAATTTTTACAATAAAAGAATGAATAGACATGTTTAACGCCGAAAGAAAATGAATGAACGATTTAATGCTCATACAAATATTGAGTTGAGAAATTAAAAAACCATGAACACACATCCTTTTATTTCAATTTTGTGCATCTCGTCTTCATCTCACATTTTCTCCAACACCTTTTTGATTCGGCGAGTGCAAACATCGATGATAACTGTTTTAACCGATAAGATGATGATAAAGAAGAAGATAAAAGTACCAATTTTGTCCTTTAAAATTTAACAAAACTACTTTTTTTGCCGTGAAAAAAAATCTAAAACTAATGACTAATTTTGCTTTTTTTTTTATGAGGATCAAATCGTCCCAATTTTTTTTTAGAGACCTATATGTCCATTATTTTGTAAAAAATACACGGTTAGTAAGATAACTAAATTGCTACATATGTCTAGTCACAATTCAAAACTAGAAAGAAAAAAAATCGATTGGAGAAAAATACAGATGAAGAGCCTAAATTGTCTGGTTTAATTTTGTAAATGAATTTCAAAGACTAATTTGACCCTTGTACATTTTGTCAGTGACCAAAATAGATCATCACTTTATATAAATGTAGGGTTAAATACTATTTTGATCTATATAAATATTCTATTTTTTTTCGTTTTAATCTTTATAAAAAATTTCTTTGCTTTTTTGTCCCCTCAAAATTTTACATCATCACTTTTGATCTCTACTTTAAGTTAACTAATGTATACCATTTGAAATTTTGATTTTTTTTTATGGTCATGTTTAATAGATTATAAAATTTTCTTTAATAATTTTTTTAACTAGGGATAAATGAAATATGATTTTTATGTTTATGGTGCTTAAAATTTCAAATTTTGTCAATAATCTGTTAACAAAATCTATTTTTTTGAGAGATTCTTTCAAAAAAATTCAAATAATACAAGTAAGTTAACTCAAACACAAGACCATAAACAAAAATGTAAATTTTTTGGGGAATCAAAAGTCAAAAAAGAAAAATTTAAAAGAATCAAAACGAAAAAGTTAGAATAAACATGTTTAACCCATAAAATTATGGTATATATCACAGAAATGAAAAAGAAAAAAAAAGACAAAGAAACAATTCTTTGGAATAGAGTCTTCGTGAACTTAACTTTGTTGATAGAGACACTACATAACATATACAAAGTTCAGGTTCGGTTCGAACCCCGACCACTAAAAAATAAACTCTCTAAAATAGATAGAAAGTTTCACTTGCATCCATCTTAAAGAGATGCAAGAGATCAATTGGATGGGAGACATTATAGAGCAACTTATTATCAGAAGAGGTTCCTAACTTGAGCATAAAATCAGCTCAAAGATTACCATCTCTAAGAGTGTGACTCATATATGATCTTTTAAGTTAATATTATTATTTTATATTTTATTTTTATTCAGACAATAAAATTTAAATTTTTTTTTTTTGAAGGAAATAAAAGTTAGATATTATTGTCGTTTTTATTTTACGCAAACATAAACCTATGTTTTTTTCAAGACCAATTAGAATATTCTGGTCTAAGCTATATACTAACCTTAGATTCGGCCACAACATAAACCCTAATCTAACAAAAACCCTAATTTCATCCCCAATTTCACACTTCAATGGAGGTTGAGCAAGAGAATCTCCAGATTCCCGAAATCATACACTACACAACCCTCCCCCCACTTTCCCTCACCGCCGATGATTCCCCAGATTCCGATAACCACGAACAATACTCCGTTTTCCGCAACGAAATTTCTCTTGACACCCCCCAAGTCAATTCGGTTTCTTCCACTGCCATAGATTTCTTCTCCCTCGACGTCGCGGATGAAATTGAACCTGAAGACACCCTCCCGGAGCCTGTCACGCCGGTTGAGCCGAAGACACCGGCTATCGAACACGAGGTGAAGCTAGAGAATGGTTGGTTTCGTGGGAATTGTAAATTCAAAAGCCCTATGCTCCAGCTTCATAAAGGTGTGAAATTTAAACCCTTTAACCTATTGGGTTTTGTTTTTGGTGCATTGTAAATTCTAAAAATAATAATATTTCTTTGGTTGTTTATGTGCAGAGATTGTGGATTTTTGTGAGTTTTTGTCACCTACTCCAGAAGAAAAAGCTAAACGTGATGCGGCAATTGAATCTGTTTTTGAAGTTATTAAACATATTTGGCCTCATTGTCAGGTATGGTTAGTAACATCATTTAACTATTGCATATCTAGTGTTGTTTATCGCCGATCGTGGAAAATAGGAGGTTTGTTCAAATTATAGTGATGTAGGCCGTTGTAGTTAATAGTGTGTGGTAAAACAACAGCGATTTATTCAAATTCTGCTATGCAATAGCGTTGTTGCGCCACTATTTAATAACAATGTGTATATCCCTTTTAATTTATTTTTTATATTTTATTTGTAAGTTTTAGATTCAATGAAAAGTGTGATTTCTTTACTTTCAGGTTGAAGTTTTTGGGTCTTTCAGGACAGGGTTGTATCTTCCAACTAGTGATATTGATGTAAGTAATCCTGTTGATGTTGAACTGAACCTTCTCTTTGAACTAGGTTATGTATAGATAAACAACTTAACTAAGCTCATAAGTGCTTATCACTTGGAAATTCTTGTGTATAAGCTATTTCTATACCAAAAGAGAAAATAGGCTCAAGTTTTATGTTATAAGCTGTTTTCATATGTTATTCTGGAAATCTTGTGGAAATAAGCTGAAAACAAGCTCTTCAAACAGTCTCATAAGTGATTATTCTAGTTGATAAGCTTAAATAAGTTGATCCAAATAGATCCTAGTATGCGTGGCTGGTTGATTGATAGATACATTGTTGATATTATTTAATCTTTTGACTGCAGGTTGTGATTTTGAAATCAGGCTTACCAAAACCGCAGATCGGTTTGAATGCAATTTCTAGATCATTGTCACAAAGGAGCATGGCCAAAAAGATACAGGTCTGTGGCTATTCAAATATCAGTGTTTTTGTTACCAATAAAAAGTTGTAGGCAAGAAGTTTCTGATGTTTTGCTTGTCAATCTTTACCAGGTCATTGGAAAGGCTCGCGTGCCAATTATTAAATTTGTTGAAAGGAAGAGTGGTCTTTCCTTTGATATAAGGTTCAACAACATTCTCCTTGATTTTATATTGCTAGATTTTCCTTCTGCTTGATTGTTATATGCTTATGCCATTCGATAATATTAGATGTTGGTTGGGTAATTTAACTTGAACCTCTTTGCATATGTTGAATTTTTATGATTTCTATATTTGCATAAACTGCCAATTAACACCACTGAAAAATATATGATGGCTTTCAATTTATTGTCTGCATATTGGGGAATGAGGCATTTTTGCAAGGAGAGTAGACCTGTGGATTCTGGTAAGGAGCAATGTAGTCAGGATCAAGATCCTACGTAGGATTGGTCGGCCGGTGATGGAACATAAACACGAGGAACGTAACACGGTTCGTAAGAACCCACTCAAGGGCAAAATTGTAACTTCACATACACACAAACATAAAAATTATATAACAAAAGCAAAATAACTTATAAATCATAAGTGCCCTTTCAAAAAAAAAAAAGCTTATAAATCCTTGGTGCATTAAACTAAGCATAAGTGCATTAAACTAAGTTAATAAGTCATAATCATCATCATTCCACAGATTCATAATCAATATAAGTTTCTCATCTCTACTAGTTCCCTCTCTATTAGTTCCAGCCAAATTAAAAACTGCATAGCTTTCTTGACATTCGCGGGAACCATTCGACAAGGCAGAACATCTCTGCTAGTTCCTGCCAAATGATGACTCACTGTGTAAGCACTTCATGTAATTGTATACTCACAGAAATTACACTTCACCCTTCTTGATTCTGTAATTGTAGTAAAAAACGAGTGCTTGTCGAATATATTGATGCAAGATCAAGAAGGGTGAAGTGTAAATTCTCTGAGTATACAATTACAAAAAGTGCTTACAGAGTGAAGCATAATTTGGCAGGAACTAGCAAAAGATGTTCTGCCTTGTCGAATGTTTCATGCGAATGTCAAGAAAGCTGTGCAGTTTTTTAATTTGGCTGGAACTAATAGAGAGAGAACTAGTAGAGATGAAGAGGGAACTGGTAGAGATGAGAAACTTATTTTGATTATGAATATGAGGAATGATGATGATTATTATGACTTATTAACTTAGTTTAATGCACTTATGATTTATAAGTTTTTTTTGAAAGGGCACTTATGATGTCTAAGTTTTTTTTATCCGTGTTACGTTCCTTCACTGACCGATCCTACGTAGGATCTCGATCCTGACTACATTGGATACATCTGTCATGGGATAATTTCCGTGACACGATATATATGTACCATATGAAGTAGTTTTGTTCTTGTTCATTAATTTATCATTGGTGTACATCAAAATTCTGCTTAATTCCCTGGAATTTTTGTATTTCCATCAGGAGACCATCGCTTGTTTTTCTTCCATCATGCATTTATGTTTCTTATCATGGCGTAGCTGAATACTTATAGGCCATATAACAACCACACTATTAATTTTCATAACAATAATTTTTAATATCAGCAGTCACCACCAATTCTTTGTATATTATTGCTCGAAATTTGATTACACTATTCTTTGTATATTATTACTAAGTGCATGGTCACATATCTCTATATTGAAATGTTGTATTATTGCTCGAAATTGTCTCCATAAAAACCATATTAATTTATTTCAATGTTATTCTTTTTTTTTACACTCCAAAAACTCAATATGACTGATCCATTGTGTAATTTTTTTTCTTTTTCAGTTTTGACTTAGAGAACGGACCGAAGGCTGCCGAGTATATTCAGGTTTGTATTTATTATTTCCACTACTTAGTTTCAAGATTTATTTTCTAATTTTGAATTTTGATAGAAACTATTAGGAAAGCTTGGTTGAATTGTTGTAGTAGTTGGTGTGGAGAATGTAATATATATAATTTTCATAGTTTGATCCATGTAACCGACCCCACTTAGTGGGATAAAGCTTGGTTGTTGTTGTTGTAGTAGTTGGTGTGGAGAATGTAATATATATAATTTGATGAATTTACAAAATAATTATTAATTAGGCGTTGTTGAAATTGCCCTGTTATTAGAAACCAAAGATTATGATTATATGAAATTCTATTTCTAATACATAGATTTATATAAGTTTTGTTTAAATTTTCCTGTAAATGGATAATGGGAGAAAATGATTGTATGTAATTCTTACACAGATAAGTGCTTTAAGTTATTATGGACCGTGTTGTATTGATTGAGGTGAAAACAAGTTGATAATTACATTAACAAATACAACATCTTGGAAGCATATAATAACACACCACCATTGCATCATTCTCCTTTCGTGTAGGATCTAATTACTAGTTTGTATGTAGCACTTGACTTATTTCCAGTTTGTTCTTATATTTTAATTACATATATATTGCAGGATGCAGTGGCTAAGTGGCCACCATTACGGCCATTGTGTTTGATTTTAAAAGTATTTTTACAACAAAGAGAACTTAATGAGGTATGAGTTTTTCTAAAATATGATGTCTCTGTTGCAATTATCTGTGCCCTTGTCTGCCTAATGGAAAGATTCTTGTAAAGTATGCAGGTATATTCTGGTGGGATTGGTTCTTATGCTCTCCTGACCATGCTGATGGCAATGTTGCGGGTTAGTGATTCTTAAATGTGCTTATGCAGTTCAATTTTTTTACTTGGCCTTCATCATAAGGCTTCCATGTGTTTTGGCACTGCATAAAGTTCAATACACTTCTTTTCAACCTATGTCATCTCTAAGTTTGTGACCACTATATGTTTCAGAATGTCCGACAGAGCCAAGCTTCTGCAGAGCACAACTTAGGGCTCCTTTTGGTGCGTATCTTATGAATAACAGTTTTTCATTGTTTCCCAAGTGCCATGCAGTTAAAAGTCCATGAACGACATGTTATATTATTTTTAATATTTTTTGTTTTTAAAAAAAAAAAGTGAAATAATCCTGCATTGCATGCCTTTCATTGGATGTCTCCTATTTTGGTTGTAAAATTAGATATATATCAAAATTTTCCTTCTCATAACGCATTATTTTTCTTCATGGAAATTAGGTACATTTTTTTGATATTTATGGACGTAAATTGAATACCTCAGATGTTGGTGTAGATTGTAATGGAGAAGGCACCTTTTTCCAAAAGAGCAGTCGAGGGTAAGGAATCGGATATATTTGCAAAGAAATGTGATTTTAATTATTGTATAATAGAAAACTGATTTTTTCCCCTTTTCATGTCTCAGGTTTTACAACAAAGCACGGCCATTGCTTCTTGGAATTCAGGATCCGCAGGTTCTCTTTGATTAACCACCTTTTGTCTATTTAAAGTAATTTTATTTTTGTCGGGCATATCAAATAAACCAAGAAAATTGTCATATTTTTGAAGATGGTCTTCATGATTTTCCTCCATCTACTATTTGCATTTATCATTAACTAGATTATTTGAATTCTGGACTAGGAACTTTTTTATTAATGAATGTATTTTGCGGGTGGTTGTGTGGATAAAATATGCTGACTTCACTCTAGTCTCTGATTTAGTTTGTTTTGTTGGAGTTATATTTCTTGATGCAAACTAAACTGCTTTGTTGTATTCTTGAGTTTTCCTTGGATAACTCCTTTGTTTTCGTTAATGTCGGAGAAATTTGAAAATCTTCCCTTATTCAAACTCTCTTCAGGCTGCATTTTTTATGTTCTTTGCTTCCTTTTGTTGGTCCCTCAACTTAGCAGAAGCAATTCATTATTTCCATTTACAAAACCATGATCTGACTGTTTTTTTGGGAGCAAATGCATTTTATATTTTATGAAAAAAGAGATTAAAAATGAGAATAGATTATATAGAGGGTATTTGCCTACCTAGAAGGATAGAAACAGAATGATTAGTGAATTGGAGATTATCTAATCAGCAGTTGAAAATTGTCCTATAAGTCTGTCTTCTCTATTTTCTGCAGTAAATGCCTTGCAATATATTTTTTTTTATCAATGCATTTTGATTTTATATATAATTTTATAATATATATAAAATCTGAAGTGATTAGACTTGTATTATTTTGTGCATCAAAATAAATTGTTTATTCAGAGCTTTTTTTTAATGACTAAAATTTTCTTTTTGCTGAATCAGACTCCAGACAATGACATTGGGAAGAATTCGTTCAATTACTTCCAGGTTTGTTTTTATCCCCTAGTAAATAATATTTGATACTATTATATTATAGTAAATGTTGTCCTAAGGCTCAAAGTTTGGAGATACCAATGCAATAGTGTTTCTTTTTTTAACACATTCCATCTAATCTAAGCATATTTGCTTAGTTCCCCTCTGCAGAACTTGGATGATTCACTGCACAATTACTAAGAAAATTTAAATGACTTAAGATTTGTCCTGTGTTTGCTTCTACATTTTGTCACTGCTGTTCTTTGTCTTTTTTGTGTGTTGTTTTGAAGGATAAATCTATATCCTTCTGTTTTAAAACAAAATGATATGCATGTGTTTGAGGCATTCATCTTCGTTCAAATGGGGCTGAAATGTAAATCTGCAGGTTAGGTCAGCGTTTTTAATGGCTTACTCAACTTTAACAAATCCCAAGGTCATCCTGAGCTTAGGACCTAACAGGAGCATCCTTGGCACTATAATTAGACCAGACCCTATCTTGATGGAGCGCAAAGGGGGGTCGAATGGAGAGATGACTTTTAATAGTTTGCTTCCTGGTGCTGGGGAGCCAATACAGCAGAATTATGGAGAGCATGATATGTTATGTAATTGGCAGTTAGATTTTGAAGAAGAACCACTACCACGTGGAGACGGAGATAACACCCGTGCAGAGCCCAGCACACGGTCTTCCAGGAAAAAGAGAAAATCTGCATCCAAGGAGAATAAGGAAAATGGATCTGTGACAGAAAACGGTGTACATAAGAAACATAAGAAAAAACGGGTTAAACAGAGGTCAGAGGCCAGTTGCTGAGGTATTGTAATTTGATCAATGAGTTTAAGAAGTGCAGGAACAAGGCAACACAATCACAGGCAAATTTGAGGCCAAAATGACCCTACAATGTGAGCTCTATTTATGCCTACCCACAGAGAAGTGCCTTCACTGTGTAACATATCAAGGATCGGAATCATTTACATAATTTATTAAAATTTCTTTATACAGAAATCAATTTTGCTAGTGTCATATACCACAAGTTGAATGGGAATGCCCTCAAATTGTAATGTAAGCCAATTCAAAAGTTTTCTGAGCATGTATTCTTTCATTTGCTACTGAATAATATTGACTATGTTAACTTAAAAACATTTTTCTTCTCAATATGGTAATCATGATTTTAGTATTTTATGAATCATGTGCATTATTTTTAAGGAAAATGATCTTATGTACCTTGAGAGGATCCATTCCCATGTTTACACCTTGAGGCTTCTAATGTGTTCCATAAAAAACATAAGGTTCCATGTGCATTGTTTTAGTATTTGACAAACCATGAACATTCTTTTTGGCTAAAATCTCACCCGTTTAATTAATCAACCAATCAATCAAACGTTGGATGCTTTGATGCAAGGATAGTCGTAAACGTGCTTGCGTTGAGAATCTGAATCGTTGACAATCGAAATCCCACATTTTTTTGGCGTAAGTCATGTATCATTTGCGTGCAGTGCGAAGACTAATCCCTCGAGTTTTGTGGGATCATAATGAGTGGCAAACTCTCTCTAAGAGTTTTAACGCTGTTACAAGCACTATACTGAATTTGAATTCAGAACCTTGGTTAAACCAGAAGAAACCTACATCATTTCATCCAAATTTCCGCATTTTGTAGGTGAATTTTAGGGTGAGGGACCAATTAAGTCTCTCACCGGTGGACCATGAAAAAATTACAGTTGGATTTAATGAATGGACCAGATTTGTTAGAAATAAAAATGAAAACATATGCACCTTTCCACACACAATTTTGTCTCGCCTCTTCTCTTAATAGAAACCCTAGCCGCCGCCACTCTATTTCCGGCCACCAATCCCTCCGTTCAGCTTCCTTTTTTCAAAAGAAATGCATATTTTTGATGCTCCCTTCATCCTCTATCTTTCTATCAAATCATAATTAAAAAAGGAGGAATCTTGAAAATTAGTAATATTTTTGGATCTACTTCAATGTTTTTGTGTAAACTTTCACCACCTCTAAGTTGGCCTCATTATCACTATAAACCGCAATTGATCTAAAACGCTTCATATCATATTTTTTGTTGACCACTATACTGAAATAGTCACCACTGAAAGGTGGGGTAATGGAACATGACAGAGAAGAGGCGAGACAAGATTGTGTGTGGAAAGGTGCATATGTTTTCATTTTTATTTATAACAAATCTGGTCCATTCATTAAATCTAACTGTAATTTTTTCGTGGTCCACCGGTGAGGGACTTAATTGGTCCCTCACCCTAGAATCCACCCATTTTGTATAGTGAGATTTATTCATAAAAAAATAATACTCCCTCAGTGTCACATAATTGATCCATTTCATCAGTTTGCTCATTTTAATTAAGGAATCAAACAAATAATTTGTTTTTTTTGAATAAGCTAAGCGAATTATATTAAAAGAATAACAAACATCCCCTCAAGCACAAGGCGTGCTAGAGGTAACTGTTAGAAGTTTACGAACAAAACAGTCAGGCTACCAACAACCAAAGAAGCCAAAAAAATTACAACACAGCTTGAAAACAACATAAAGGGTTTTGCCTCCAAAAGGGGTAGTCAAAGTCGAACGTCATGTAGTTCGCTTTCA
>Ga0228710_1012068_pt1 | contig 10860 bp, 7 predicted proteins | sample MedpolnodulmetaG_FD_177995 | JGI IMG/M metagenome (GOLD analysis project Ga0228710, IMG submission 177995) | Root nodule microbial communities from Medicago polymorpha collected in Santa Monica, California, United States - pink nodules | ecosystem: Host-associated > Plants > Roots > Nodule... | reverse complement strand
ATGAGAAATTTCTAAAAGAATGTCATTAACACAAATTTGAGTATAGAAGTTTCATTTTTATTTTTTTTGCAAAAGAAAAGTATCAAAATTAGTAATTACATCCATCAATGTTGTGTTATGCTACCAACAGGTAGATTATAAAAAAAATGACCTTATATTGCAGTCATAACTAAATCCATCAAATATCTGCTACCAACACGGCTTTCTCGGTTCTAGGCTTCAAACTAAGCAATTGCAGAAGCAAACTCATCAGCAGGAGAGAAATGGAAACAGTTTCGAAACTTCAAACAATTTTGAGTAAAGAAACAAAATGGATCATAATAGTAGAGGATACAATGGCCATAGCTAGGAATCCAAAAATGATACTATGAAGACAATTAAGAAACAAAAGTTAATATCATGGAAAAGTTAAGACAATAATGAACCACCCTTTTAAGCTAAGCAAAACAGATGCAGCCACTTGATGGTTGCTTTCCATGATTAAATTCTGCAAGTGCTACAGGTTGCAAGCTAGTAAGATTTCATATCATTCACAAACTTCCGTAGTGCCATTTGTAAAGCTGCATTTAGTTGGATGTTTTAAACCATATTTTGGATTACAATTAGTGGAATTTCATGAATCTGAAATTGCTTGAAAACATTCATAATCAAAAGATGTTTTAAACAAAATGAAACAGTTGTGCAAATTCCATCTAACTAATTAAAAATTCCAATGAAATATTGTCCTCATTGTCATATTCATAAATTGGAGAAGAAACAACCATAAGTTTTAAATCCCAGCCATCGTGGGACTTATTACCTATTTCATGACTTGATTTAAGAAATGCACATAGAAGAAAATAAGAATGAGACTTGCCTCGAGTATTTTCCTGTGAGGTTCTGTTTAATCAAAAGAAATTGCTAAAGAATGTTGAAGTTATGAGCAAAGCTATAGAAGATGATTATTGAAGTCATTATAGTTTATATTGCACAGATGGATAAGAATCTTCGGAAGATGTGTCAGATGAAACTAATTTAACTGGTAAAAATCTATGTCCAGTTGTCTATAGTTTAGTTGATGTTTACCTCAAAATACATAGTTTTGCACATAACTTCAACATTTTTAGCAATTCTTTTGATTAAACAGATTAAATTCTTTAGCAATTTACCTGGTGTTCTGCGTTTTTACGGTTGGTCCAAGGATTTCAAGCCGCAGCAGCAAGCTCAAACCCATGCTCAACTGTGGGTGAGGTTGATGCATCTTCCACAAGAGTATTGGAGGCAGAAGACACTCTACGAGATTGCTTCTGGTATAGGTACCCCTCTGACTATAAATGATGCTACACAATCTAGGCTTTTTGGATTGTATGCTAGAATTCTAGTAGATGTGGATATGTCTGGAAAATTATTTGATTATGTGCTGGTTGAGAGGGAGGAACATGGTTTCCCTGTAGCAGTTCAATATGAAAAACAACTTGCTTATTGTGCTAATTGTAAGATGCTAGGTCACACACTTCAACATTGTAAGAAATTAAGTTCTTCTAACATGAATGAGGGCACAAAGAAGCCAAATAGGAAAGTTCAGAATCTCCATAACAAACATGTCACAGTCCCCATAGACAACTTATGTGATAAACAGCTTAAACCAGTTGTGGTATTGAATCACTCTGAGGGGAATCCAGGGGAACCTGTTTTCAACACTCAACTTGAGAAGTCAGATGAAGTGGTAACTGCTGATCTGCACATTCCAAATAATGTTCCAAACCTGCAAGCCATTGATTCACAACTGAATGTTATGGAGCATGGAAAGCTTCAGGTTGAGCATGAGGTATTTGATAGTGAGCAAATTTCTGAATTTGTTCCAGTCTATACGCTTCTTGCTAATCTTCCTAATAAGGAGCATCGAGATAGTGGAGTAACTTTGAAAAATGCTTTTGATATCCTTGATGAATCGGAGGACCTATCAGATGGTGAGGCATTGGATGGAGATGTTATTACTAGAATTGTCTCTTCAGGTACATCAGTTATTGACACCTTTGGGAACAAAACTAGTGTTAAACCTGTGAGGGTTATATCTGTGTTAGACTCTACCTTAAAGGAACCTACTACAAAGGAAGAAAGAGCCTTTGAGTTCAAGTCACCAAACACAGATGCACTCTTTGTTGTCCTTGGATTTAGGGAGGCGTTTATCTCCACCCTTGGTGAATGATGTAATTGTTGTTCCCTCAACTTCTACTCTGGTTCCTGGTTTGGGTAGCACACTCCCGCATTGTGCTATGCCTCAACCCATCACAACTTACCACACCTCTCTAACAGCAGACAAACTTCCGGTTTTGGAACCAGTGCATGCTGCAACTGTTTGTTCTTCTGCAGCTCAGAGAAGTGTGGACATTTTACAAAAGTTTTGGGGGGATTATACTAATGGGGAGCGTGATTCTAGCCTTGTTTGTCCAACAACAACCAAGAACAAAAAGGAAAAGAAGCAGAAAAATAGACAAGTTTCACCGAAGAGCACAAGTAGTGAGCACATACAAACTCGTTCCAAAAAGGGTGTAGTCAAAAGTAATCCTAAATATTTGTAAGTCTTTGCTAGTAGATAGATTTGTTGTTTGGCAGTTTCCTTTAGCAAAACTATGCTTCTCACCCTTTTCTATTAACTAAAAAGTAATTAATGATGGTGGGATCCATTTAATAGTAGGACCCATTAATCTATCCATTAATCTATTTTATGTGTCTATTTCTCTTCAAATTGCATACTCCATTTATTATACCAAATGGAGAGGATCTTTACCCGATTGATTGAAATCAACGGCTAGCATTAATTGGCGCCTAAAACAATTAGGGTTAGGGTTGGGAGGATAAGTTGGAGTGTTAACAAGGATTAGAAATAAAAGATTACTTAAGTTGGGGCTTTTATATGTGAGTACACGAGTGTTGTTTTTAATATGAAGCAAGCTTAAATTTTGAATAAGAACGATGGTGATAATTCATTGGTATATCCAAATCGATTTTTTTTATACTAGATGGGCTAAGCAATTGGGTGATTTGTGTATGGTACACACTTATAATGTGTGTCCCTTGCATCCATCAGTTCCTCCTTACGATTTAGCTTTGGATGTGTCAACAGCGGGAAATGTTGCTAGCTTTACGAGTCTAGCCTAACTCCAAATGTGTTGTTAAGTTTGGTCTATGTGATCACAATAATTTGATGTTCCTTCACCTTATCTTTTTTGCAATGAATAACATCCGTCCAATGAGAGACTTGAGCCTTAATTATGGGTAGTAGTTGATATCAAAGAGGTGTTCCCTGCCAACAACAAAAATGTAATTGAGTATTTTGCTAACTTTGATTATGCTGCTCATTTTTATTACTGTCATACAACTTTTCTTCCATGACATTGCCATTTCACACAATCATAAAAATAAATAAGCTAAATGAAAACTAAGCCTCAACATAACAGGAAGTTAGTAAAATATTCAGTTAAATGTGTTGAGGTTGCCAATGAACTTCACATTAATATTAGGTACTACCTCATACTCAAGGATAAAGTGTATCATTGGGGGGACATTCTCGATTACAAACAACATAAGGTGAGGAAACATCAAATTATTTTGATCAAATATAACAAAATGAATAAACTCATTGGGAGTTAGGCTATGACTGGTATATCTAGCAATATTTCTCATTGCTTACACATCCAAAGAAAAATCTAAAGAAGGAAACGAGGGATATTAGTAACGCACACAGTTAGCATGTATCAAAGACAAATTATCCCCGTTATTCACCTAACCAGTATTCATAAACTGATTCAAAATATATTAATAAATTACAACAAACATTCCAAGTTAAAGTTTGTGCATGCTTCATAGTCAAAACACTTCGGTGTACTCAAATATAAAAACGCCACCATAAATGAGTTCCAAAGACTCGATGACACTATGTTTGTCTCATTTTGCTTTATTTCATTTGAGCTCATGCTTTCCTAACTAAATTCGTAATGTTTTCTGGTGAGTGAAAATAGTTTGTGACGAAGAGATTTGGAGGACGCAAACTAGGTGGAGAAGAGCCTTTGGCGCACATTCTGATTCTACTACTATACTAGATGTTAAGAACAAAGAATGTACAAATCCTTTCCCAAGAGGCCATGCTTGATTGAAATTTCTTTTTAGAGGTAGCAACAATCCTCCGATTTTTGTTTTTATTTCTGCCTTACTTTATTGCCAAAAATACAAATCTACCCTACTTTTTAAAAAATTTGCAAAAATGCCCTACTTTTTCAGATTTTATGGTACCACAAAACCCCAAGTTGTAGGGTACCCTGAAAAGTGCCGAAAATTTTGTCCTTATTATACCCCACAACTCCAAGTTGCGGGGTGCTTTTATATTTATTTTTTTAATCTTTTAAATACCCCACAAGTCAAGATTACAAGGTATTTTTCTGTTTTTTTTTTAATTTAAATACCCCACTACTCCAAGTTGTTAGGTACCTTGGTTGTGTCTTGTCAGACCAGCTTGAGATAACGTGTTTTGACTCAAATTTTTGATTTTTTTTTTAATAAATAAATTAAAATATATTATTTCATCTACTATAAATACTTCCTTTCATCTTTCAATTTATCACACCATTTCATCTTTTATTCTCACATCTTCTCTTAACCTTATTTTTTCATTTTCACAATGCCGAATGCAATACGTTCCACCGTTAAATTTGGGCATATAAATCGACTGTTTTCACAATTATGTTATTTACATTTTAATAGCAAGTATTTTTAATATTTTTTTGGTGGTGGCCGGGATTCCAACCCCGGACCTTGCATATATTATGCATTGACCTTATTAACTGAGCTAAGCTCACAGGGACAATATTTTTAATAATTGTATGCATTATTTTGGACAATATATTTTTTTTTATAAGCCAAGAGTCCAACGACATAAAAAAGGAATAGAAGACAGTTCAACAGAGTTGGAGTGTCTTGCAGATTCCAGTCTATGTCAGGTGCTCATATATATATTATTAAAAAAAAGGAAAAAAAATAAATACAAAAAAAACTGGGAGGATATCCACACAAAGTGTATGCCAACCCAATCGGGTGATACAAAAAAATCAAAACAACACCGGTGGATGCCTAATATATGGTGTATGGACCAACCGTCAACACGAAATCAAGAACCAACAGCTCCTTGCGACAGCAACAAGCAAAGCGTCTCTTTCGAGACAAACAATCCAACATCAGAGACTGATGCGGATTTTGAAACATCCCCAAGTTATATAATGTCAAACTTCGTGAAGGTGGAAGATTCGACCGCCAACACGGATACGGATCCCCACGCCTACAAACCCATTATGCTGCGATAGAAAGCTTCACGACCATTTCTAGCCAAATCCAACAGAAAGCAACTCAAATCCAATTGAAAGCCAGATCGAGGGATGGTCAATCAACGTGTCTAAGTACCACGAGCACCGCCAACACGGTTACATCCGAACCCACCAATGCAGCAACAACGGACAACAGGACCTGACCATTTCTAGCCTTGAAGACCTGTTACGAAGCACATCCAAAACGTATCAAGTAAATGAACTTGTCTGCCAACACAGAAGCAACTCCATACCGAACAACTTGTTGCGATGACACAATCCAAATTTGATGGATTCTCAACCCAACAACCTTGAATTTTGACATAACCAAATAACAAAATTGGTATATCACCAACCAGTAACCAACGCAGGAGGAGGCGGCTCCGACATCTTTCTCAAAAATTGAATAAACATAACAGAACCACCGCCACCTCCAAGAGTAAGGCGGCGACGACTTTTCAAACTAAACCAACTCGTCAAACCAGCCTCCAAATCTGCAAGAGGAGCGCTAGCCATGAAGTTTTAAGAATCACGAAGCATACTGTGGCGGTTGCACACGCCGGCGGTTGCTCTAACAGCCCCAAAAGGGGAAAGGAGGTGGTGACGCGACTGTGATACCGCTGTTCGCACCACCGGCGCGGATATCTACATGGTGGCGGTTGTGTTTGGAAGTGGGAGGAGAGAAGAAAAGCTCCGACAAAGGAGTTAGAACAAGGAAACGGAAGGAGGAGAAGGAACTAAAAACGGACGGTGAGAGTGAGAAGGGTAACAGACGGTCGGTGGTGAGAGAGAAGAGAGCTAGCGAACCGCATCACAATGATCCAAGACAAGTCGCAAGACGAACGTGTGGGACAAGACAATTTTTATAATAATTGTAGATTTTATTGTAATTTTTTTTTAGAAAATTATTGTAATTTTATTTGTTATATAATTTTTATTAGTTTATTACAATTAAGTTTTATGTTATTTTTTTTATCATATTTTAAAAAATTTGAAAGAAAAAAAAATGGGAGACAAATACTTGATATGGGTCCCACCTTAAGGTACCTCACAACTTGGAGTTGTGGGGTATTTAAATTTTTTTGAAAAAAAAAACCGGAAAATACCTTGCAATTTTGACTTGTGGGGTATTTAAAAAACTTTAAAAAAAGTTATGAAAGTACGCCGCAACTAGGAGTTGTGGGGTATAATAAGGACAAAATTTTTGGCACTTTTTAGGGTACCCCCGCAACTTGGGGTTGTGTGGTACCAGAGAATCTGAAAAAGTATGGTATTTCTGCAAATTTTTGAAAAAGTAGGGTAGATTTGTAATTTTGGCAATAATGTAGGGCATAAATAAAAAAAAATTCCAATCCTCCCGCTTAGTTGAAATAAGTCATTTCAAGAAAAAGATGCAAATGTCATAGATAAGTGTTATTAATATTCCTTATTATACAAAACAAAGAAAAATTCTACTTAAGGAAAAAAGATGGATACCTCATGTTATGGCAAGAAGTTGAACTCTAAGCTTGATGAAGAGGTTAAATAGAAGACCCAAAACGACGACAAAAGGGTGTTTCCATACCATCAAAGCTTTTATCTGCCGTTTTAGAAAACACTTACACCCACTAAAGGAATGGAACCATTTTTTTATTTTTTATTTTAAGCATAAACCCATATTATCACATAGAATCAAAAAAACACTTATTTTGGGTAGGAATTATGTTATTTTTATATTGTTTTAGGAAAATAAATAAAAAAGGAAACAAATGATTTTTTGGAAACTTAATGAATATAAAAATAAAAAAAGAAACTTTTTTCCTTGGAAATATATAAATAAAAAAATAGAAAAGGATTTTTTTTTTACAAAAGCAAAATCAACTCATTTCATTAATAATGACGCGCTAGCTAACAAATGAGCAACATTATTTGCTTGTCGCCTAATGAAACTTATCTTAATGTTTTGGTAAATTCTTAGTGAGGGTTTATAAATCTCTAGAATAACGCCGAACATGGAATTGGTGCTGAGTCTCCAAGCGACGCCATCAATCACTTGCTTGCAATCAAGTTCAACAGACACATAAAAGGGTTTATGTTAATTTCATTATAATTTAATGAATATTTAACGCGTCTTATATAATGTATAATTTATTAGATTTATGTGATTTTATTTCTTTGTATTTGTGTGCACATGCTTTTCTTTTGGGGAAAGGGGGAAAATTCAGGTGTGTTAAATATGTTTGCTTGTTCACATTGTAATTTTATTGCAATTGCATATCATTTTTTGTTTTAATAGAAAATGAAATTATCCGAGTCTTTTAGAAGAAGCTTTCTACCACGTAAATTTAACCACACAGAAAAGCAAACTGAATCCATAAAAAACATCTAAAATACACCTGGAAAAAAAGAGCAAGCATACGACGTCCAATGACAGAAAACAAAGTTTCTCAAATTCCAGTTATGAGAGAAATATAATCTCATTTTTGTTAAAAAAAAAGTAATTAAGCATAGCGTATCCAAGAGACGGAGTACATACATCTACAAATATCTTTGATTTATCTACACATACCATCTAAAAAAATTCAGTATCAATGCATCATATAATAGAGTAGAATGTGACTTCAACTTCCGTTGTTTTTACCTTCTGATAAAGTAGATTCAGACTGCATGTGCAAAATCCCAAGACCCATTTTCACTCATTAAAAAGGTATTATCCACTTTTTATGTGGCTTAAGAAGAGTATAGGGAAAAACAAAAGTTTAGCTTCTTTTATGGATGGATCAAAAGGTAAGATGAAAGATAAAGGAATTTAGTTGGGATAAATTAAATCAAATGGAAATAAAGAAATACAAAACAAACTTCGAAGAATTGTTACTTTGACCCTTACTCAAGTTGGGGCTTTTATCTGTGTGTACACGGGGCTTGTTTTTAATATGAAACAAGCAAAATATTGACTAGGAATGTAGGTGGTAATTCATTGGTATATCCATATCGATTTTTTGGATACTAGATGAGCTGAACAATTGGGTGATTTGTCTATGATACACACTAATAATGTGTGTTCCTCCTATCCGTCAGTTCCTCCATACAATTTTGCTTTGGATGTGTTAACAATGCGAAATGTTTCTAGCTTATGAGTCTAGCCTAACTCCAAATGTGTTTTATAAATTTGATCCAGATGATCACAAAAATTTGATGTTCCTTGACCTTAAATTTTATGCAATGAAGAACACCCCTCCAATGAGAGGCTTGATCCTATATTTTGGGTAGTAGTTGAAGTCGATGAGAAGTTCACTGCCAACAACAAATATGTAATTGAATATTTTTGCTAACTTTGACTATGGTGAAATTGAAATTTCTTTTAGCTTATTTTTACCATTGTCTTCCTTGTCATTTATACTACGTTTTTTCCAATGACAATGACATTTCACTCAATCGCGAAAATAAATCAGATAAATGAAAACTCAGCCTCAACATAATAAGAAGTTAGTAATATATTTAGTTACAAGATTCAGATATATCAAATAATTACAACAAACATTCCTATTTAAGGTTTGTGTGTGCTTCATAGTCAAAACAATTTTGGTGTACTCACATATAAAATTGCCACCTTAAATAAGTTCCAAAGACTTAATACATTATGTTTGTCTCTTGTTGCTTTATTTAATTTGATGTCATGCTTTCCAATCTAAATTCCTCTATTTTTTGTGTGTCACCTTTAAATCCACCCATCAAACACAAACAAATTTTTATTCCTCTATCATCTTCTTAAGCCATAGAAAGGGATAGATAAAGTGTATAGTACCTTTCTGGTGAGTGAAACTAGATACTTGATGAAGAAGTGATTTGACCAATGCAAACTAGGTAGAGAAGAGCCTTTGGCACATGTTCTCAATCTACTATTGTGTAAGATGATAATAACAAACAATGTCCAAGTACTTTCCCAAGACGCTATGTAGGATTGAGATTTCTTTTCATAGGTAGCAACAATCTTTCCTCTTAGTTAAAATAAGATTTTTTAGCAAAACACCGCAACTGTTATAATAAACTGTTTCCAATATTTCTTCTATACATAACAAAGAAAATTCTACATAAGAAAAATGATGGATACCTCTTGATATTGACAGAAGTTGAACTCTAAGCTTGATGAAGAGATCCAACATCAGACCCTAAATCCGCAGTAAAAGGGTGTTTCCACAACATCGAAACTTTTATCTGCCGTTCTGGAAAACACTATCACACCCACTACAAGAATGTAACAATTTTGTGACTTTTTACGCGTGAACCAATATTATTATATAGAACAAAAAAACACTTATTTTTGGTAGGAGTTATATTGTTTTTATAATACTTTTGGGAAATAAATAAAAAAGGAAACAAATCATTTTTTGGAAAAAAAAAATAAATGAGTAAAAAAGGAATTATTTTAATTACATATTTTTTTGGAAAATATAAAAAAAAAGGAAACAATTTTTTTGAAAATATATAAATAAAAAAGGATTTATGTTAGTTGCATAATAATTTTTTGAACATGGGAAGAATATAAGCTTAAATGTATAATTTATTAGATTTATATGATTATTTGCCGTTGTATTTGTGTGCATGCTTTTCTTTTGGGGATAAGGGGAAAATTCGAGTGTGTAAAATACGTTTGGTTGTTCACATTGTAATTTTATTGCAATTGCCTCTCATCTTTTGTTTTAATAGAAAACTAAATTATCTCGAGTCTTCTAAAAGAATGTAAGAACATGAAGCTTTATACCATGTAAATTTAACCGCACACAACATCAAAATGATTCCGGAAAAAACATCTGAAATTTTCCAGTCAAAAAAGAGCAACCAAGCAAGCAAGCGTCCAATGGCAGAAAACAACTTTTCTCAAATTCAAATAATGAGAGAAATGGAATCTCATTTTGGCAAAAAAAAGTATTCGAACATATCATTGTGAAGAGACGCATAACATACATACACATACCATCTAATAAAAATCAAGTATCAATGCATCATAGAACATAGTAGAATGCGATTTCGACTTTCATGTTGTCTGCAACAGACCAAGACCCGCTTTCATTCATCAAAAAGGTATTATACAATTTTTACGTGGTTTGAGAAAATTATAAAGAAAAACAAGAGTTTAGTTTCTTTTATGTATGGATCATAAGCTAACATGAAAGATAAAGGAAATTAGTTTGGATAGTTTAAATCAAATGGAAATAAAGAAATACAAGACAAACTTCGAACAATTGATACTTCGGCCCTTACTCAAGTTGGGGCTTTTATATGTGAGTACACTAGGGTTGTTTTTAAAATGAAGCAACCAAAACTTTTACTAGGAACGCAGGTGGTAGTTCATTCGTATATCAAAATCGATTTTTTGGATACTAGATGGGTTGAACAATTGGTTGAATTGTCTATGATACACACTAATAATGCGTGTTCCTCGTATCCATCAGTTCCTCCATACGATTTTGCTTTGGATGTGTTAACAATGAGAAATGTTTCTAGCTCTATGAGTCTAACTAACTCCGAATGTGTTTGATAAATT
>Ga0228710_1012067_pt1 | contig 10861 bp, 9 predicted proteins | sample MedpolnodulmetaG_FD_177995 | JGI IMG/M metagenome (GOLD analysis project Ga0228710, IMG submission 177995) | Root nodule microbial communities from Medicago polymorpha collected in Santa Monica, California, United States - pink nodules | ecosystem: Host-associated > Plants > Roots > Nodule... | reverse complement strand
GGGGGTGTTGGATATGCAATGTCACAATTGTTTGTTAAAATTTTAGTGCTCTTTCCATTTTAAATCTTTTTCAATTACTCTCTCAAATTTCATATCCAAATATGAAAATTGTTCATCAAAGGTTGAAGGAATTTGCACTTGTAAAATAATATTTTTGGCCTCCAATATTGTGTGGAAGATTATGAATCATTATCCAACTCTACACATTTGTGTTTTTTGTTAAGCCAATATTTAAATATATGGTCCAATAAGATAATCACAATAGACTCATTTTGAGATTCCATATGGTGGGACAAGAAACATAATTCTTGCAATTCTTTACTAAGTGGAAACCATCCCCAACTTGCAAGAGACTTACAAAGTTTCAAGAACTTTTCAAAAAGAATAAGCAATGTGATGATTTACATCCCTTGAACATGGTAATTAACCAGACCATGAAGGTAGTTTTTGCAACTACTAAGGCTTTGTTGACATTCTTCTTCTTGTATCTTCATGACAAGGGTATAACCTTGTAGACAAGGTTTTGGTAACTCATTAAAGGGACATTATACAAGCGTTTGTAAGGGTTGGGGCAAACAATTTTGGAGTACAATGATGCGTACGATGCAAGCTAACATCGCTATGAGACCGATTGACAATTGGGTATGCAGGTAAGGAAGATTAACAATGATAAATTCATAAGAGACCGATTGACAATTGTGTATCCAGGTAAAGAAGATTAACAATGATAAATTCATAATAGGGTAATATTTGGGGAGGGAGGAAGGAGTAGGATGGCAGCTGAGAACTATCTAAGGAATAGGATTTTCTTTTTTTTTTGAAAGAATCTAAGGAATAGGATTGAATGTGCTACCATGACAGCAATGAGCAAGTAAAATCCTATATAAAGAGAACCTTGGTTGTTTCACCATCTAATTTTAAAAACAATCATGCAGTTTAATTTTAAAAACAATCATGCAATTCTGACAACTATTTAGATTTATTTAAGAGTGTGTTTGTTTCATGGTTACTATAAACATTTTTGGAAAAGTTAGGTATGAATATAAAATCCTCATATTTGGTACAAGCTTAAAAAATTGTTCTAGGTATTATTTATTTACAGAAATAAAAATCACGCACAACTTCTTAACTTTTTATTCTCATGTTTAGAGCGTGAGAATCTTTTATTTTCGAAAATAAAACACAACTACTGATAATATTTCCAATAGTTTTTTTTTTATTTTTTACAAATATTTCCGATAGTTGGATTCATGGGAAACCTAATCCAAGGAATATATTCTGAAATCATATAACAAAAACACCCTAAAAATGTAATAATAAATAAAAAATGTACTTCCTTCAACAACAAAAAAAGTACAATTGGACTGAACTCAAATTTTAATGGTACAATGCATATCAACAAACTTGTCTATAGAATAGAACCAAAAATAGAAATTTTAAAATAAGAGGAAAGAATAGAATAATTTCATACATATCTCTTGAAAATAATGGAGTAAAAATTACTCTTCAAATTGTCATGCTTTTTGCCTTTTTATTTTTCTAAAACTAAACGTTACATTACATAGCCAGAAACAAAAGAAATGGACCTGTCAATCTCATCATTAAAAAACATTGTCATCGTTTGTTCTGCTGTCATTATAAGCTCAAGCTGTATGTATAGCTGAATTCTCCAAATATCCAACCAACACCAATGCCACGTCACTAAACTGACCCTCTATTGTATTATTTGTCGGTCGTGATTTCCACACATAAAAACTTTTCCTTTTGTGATTGGTTAGGTACTGACAAAGAATTATTTTCTATCAATTGATTTTGTAAAATTAATTTTGGTTATAAAGAATCAAATATAAATTGATTTATATTTTGATACAATTATTGTAAGAATATATTTGAATCGACTTTGTTTTACAGTCAACTGCCTCCATGATTTAATTGTCGTGATTTTTCTTTGTGATTTTCATAAATGTGTCGCACATCAAAACATATTTTTACTCAAATTGCTGGTTTAAAAGTTACTAAAATAAAATAAACTAGGTAGATAGAATCAATTCTACTTAAATTATTCAAACATATTTAAATTAGTGTTTCAACTCTAGAATAAAAATAAAAACCAAACATACATTTATTGGAAAATTGGAATTGTTTTATTGTTTTTCTTGTCACTCAACTTCTAAATTAATATATGAGAGAGAAATAAAGCTGGTAATGGGCCATGGCAATCCACATTCCCCACCCACCCTTTATTCTTTTGCTGACTCTTTCTTCTTCTTTACTTCTTCATTCATTCATTCATATCATTTTCTCAACCTCCCTTTTTTTCCTTCTCTTATTTTGGCTCTACCCTTCACTTCTTCAGGACCTTCTCTGGTATGTAATTGTCAAACTCCTAGATGCATTTTTGTTTCTTTTTGCTTCATTTTGGAGTGACACACACTTGCTTCTAGATTTTCGGTTGGTGTCTGAATTTCATGGATTTTGTTTCTCACTATCTTGCTCTATTTGCTACTTGCAAATTGAGCATACTTATCTGTTGTTATCTGTGTAATTTCTCTTATAAGTTTCTGCTGATTACTATATAATGTGATTCAGCTTCTAGTATGTTTGTAATTGTGATTCAGATTATAATGTATATGTTTCCTACATAGACTAATGTTTTTGAATAAGTAGGTCCATGACTAGTAATCAGAATAGGACTGCTTATGATTAATATTTAGGATTAAAGTTCTTGTAAAACAAAAAAATATTAAGGATTACAGTACTGCTTACTATAGCTGTATTGATGAAATGATTTGCTAATTATTTTTATATAATTATTAAACTATTCCCAGGGATATTTAATCTGAAACCAGTTGCTTCACATCAATAATGGGTTCTGGTTTTTGGTTCAAAGTATTAGTTAGCTTAAGGAAATCAAAAGATCGCAGATCAAAGAAAGCAAAGGTACAGTTCACTTCCTGCTATTTGGTTTATTTTCTGTCTTTGAATTTTGGTGGCCATTTATCGAGCGGGATTTGAACAAATCACTTTTGTTCCGCGATACACTATTTAATACAATGTGTTGTCAAATACTGGCTACTTTTTATAGCGCTCTTGTGTTGCGTAGCAAATTTGAACAAACCAGTTTTTTCCCATAAAGGATAAAACTGTAGTAAAGCTGTCTCTAGACCAGACATAGTCATTGTCCTGACTCCTGAATTCAAATGACCAACGTTTTGTACTAACAGATCACTTTGCTGTTATTAATTGAAATGCAAGGTTAGTTTTGAAGACTTGTACAATGTAATTCAAGATTTCTGACTTCAATATGAATTGAAACCATTATAATTATTTTAAAATAAGAGTGGTGAAAGGTAAAGTTTTATCAGCATTTCAAAGATGTTGAATATGGGGCACACTAAATTATATCAAACACTTAATTACCTTGTTTTACATTTAGGCTGCAGCAATATATGATCGTTACGGGTTGAGGTGCTGACCTAGTTAGGATCTCAGTTTCCTATAGTGATGCCTCTGCATGCCTTTTATTTTTTCGATAAAAAGAATATCATTTATTAACCAGAATGTTTCTATCTCCATATCTGGCCACACCTGGGGAGTACAGGGTACCTTAGCTCCAGAGAAGCAAAGTGCTTTGAAGTCGAACAACTATACAGGAAAAGAGTCTAGTGGTTTAGCAAATGGTATCCAAAATGAAAATCTTGGGTCAGTTGAAACTATTGCAGCGACAAGGATCCAGACTGCATTCCGGGCTTACAAGGTATGTTGAAGATTTTTTTTCCTTTCAGAGACGATTCTTTTTTATATTCTAATTTTCAAAGCGGATTTCTGGACTTTATGAGTGAAGATTTAGGTCTATCTTGACACCTGTGCTTTGGTGAATTCTGGACTATTCTGTGCATTCATCCTTTTTATTTTAGACTCTTTTCTTCTGCTCAAGGATTTCATTAATTCCTACTAACATAGTTGGAGAATTTAGCTACTTTGAACTTTGGCAAAAAAGTAATCTTCTGCGCAACTTCTTAGGGTCGGTTTTATATGTTGACTCTTGACTATTGTCTTAATATGCATGATAGTTATGAATATAGCCAGCGGATGCAAATGTAGGATTATGTTGCTTATTTGTGATGGTAGAAATCCATGTTAGTATCTTCTGCCGCTTTTTATTTAGCACTGCTAACTTTTAAACCATTCAGGCAAGAAAAACTCTACGGCGATTGAAAGGTTTCACAAAACTGAAGATTTTGACAGAAGGTTACTCTGTTCAAAAGCAAGCCAGTACAACTATAACGTACCTTCATTCATGGAGCAAGATACAGGGTGCGATTAGAGCCCGTCGAGTCTGTATGGTGACTGAAGACAGGGTCAGGCGGAAGAAACAAGAGTCTCAACTAAAACTTGAGGAAAAACTCCATGATTTTGAGGTAATCTTTAGCTTACCCTAATTATCTTTATATTTGTTTCCGTCTTAAAAATTGTTTTCGTCTTATGCAATCCCTCTGAATGAATCGTCAGTCTTATACTTTGTTTTGGTTATGCAAAGTCTTTGTTTTAGTTGTAAAGTGATGGACTTTTCATATTGTTAGATTTATTTCTCAGAATTTTAGGGCCTGTTTGGTTTCAGAAAATATTTATATTGTTTTTAACTTTTAGTGGTTTCCTATTTTCAAATATATTTGAATAGAAAACAGTGAAAACAAATTGTCAAAGTTTCAACATTCCAAAAGTGAACAATGTTCAAAATATGTATATAAGCATTAGCCAGTATCCAACGGAACAATGTTAACAACTCCTCCTCCTCCTCTTCCTTCTCATACTTTCTTTTTCCACTCTCAGTATATAATGGAAAATGTTAGTATAGTTAGTATTATGTTGGGGTGAGGATTGATTCCTCTCCCTCCTTATTGCTCTACTCCTTAATTCCTTTACTCGGACCACCAAACCAGCCTTATATCCCCTAAAAAAGGGTGAATACTCGACCAAAAGACACTACTACATGAATAAACAACTACTCCTAATAGGCTACTACTCTGCTACTTGTGAATCTGGATAGGAAAAATATGAAAGAGGGGTAAGGTGAGTGAATCTGCCAACTCTTGAGGGCATTGCAGTCACTGTGAACTAGATAAGGGAAGTAAATAACAGACAAGTAGTTTATTACTGTAAAAATTCAGTTATTGATGTACTAGAATGCTGAATAATAAATCGGTACTTTCACTGTTTTCAATGATCGATCCCCTTTTAAAAACACTGGATCAAATTATTTTGCTAGATATGTTAGTTAGTTAATCTTGTTCTGGACATTATATACGAAATAAATTACAGGTTGAATGGTCTGGCGGTCCTGAAACCATGGAGGAAACCCTTGGGAGGATACATCAGAGAGGAGAAGCAGCAGTAAAACGCGAAAGAGCCATGGCTTATGCATTTTCTCATCAGGTAGGTCAATCTTAAGAATATCTAGTTGTTGTCATGTTTCATCTGATACAACGAAAATAAAATGCATATTTTTTTGAAATATATATAGTGGAGGGCAAACTCTAGTCAGAGTCTAGGTAGTTATGAGCTTGGCAAAGCTAGCTGGGGTTGGAGCTGGAAGGAACGCTGGATTGCCGCTCGTCCATGGGAAAGCCGTGTTGCTAGCATTAGCCCGAAGAAAGTTCAGAATAAGCAGTCATACAAGGTTCAAAAGGATAAAAACACATCAACATCTAAAACTCCAGTTTCAGTTACACCTCCTTCCTCCAATGCAAAAGGGACTCCTAAAGGGAGTACCAAAGCTAGGAGATTGTCTTATCCAACCACTGAGAAAGAGAAAACTGTGGTTGTTGGAGTGAAGTGAGTCCTCAGCATGAAAAACACAGTTTTTTGAAGTATAAAGCCATTTGTATAATTCAAGTTGAGGAAAGTCAAATTGTGTTGCAATTGGTTAGAGGCCATATAAAGTCAACATAAGATGCCACTTTATTTATTCATTGAATTGCTTCCTATTTGTGCATATGGGTGTGATTTGTTGATTGATTCTGTTTTTTTCCTTCACCTTTTGTCAATCTTGTACATTCAAAGAAGAGACAAATTAAATTGTAGATAGACAATATTTTTATTTTTTTTTTACTTTATATGTTGTAATAGAAAATTCATAAGATGTGATCATGTTGTTTATTTTGTAATGGTTTACTATTACTATATGGAGATATTTGTGCAGCCTGCTTCCATTTATCCATATATTTCACTAACAATAGCACACTACCTATCATGTGTTACAGATAGAAAATAAATTTTATTTATATTTCAATGGTTGTATCAGAATCCAATCCAACAAAGTGAGACTCTTCATGCCTTGATAATTTAGTCATCACCTACATGGTGTAGCTACCCCACTATAGAGGCAATAGAGTCAGCTATCAAAGCTCATGAAAATTGCATGTGCAAACCAAACTTAAAAGGCTTAATTGAAATCAATTTATTTGTCTGCTTCATGAGAGAGCTGCTTTAAAAGCCGGAATTTTCGATTGCAAAACAACATTGTGAACTTATCACTTGTCCTTGTGTCTTGTAAAGCTAATGTTCAACATGTGGTATATCAAATTATCCTTTTAATGAGGCAATAGTAGTGCCAACATAGCCTTCCAACTAGAAGAGCAACCAATAATGTAGCTTTTAAGACTAATCTTGAAACAGAAGCATTAGAACAAATTTTCCTTATCAACTATGTGTATTTTTCACTAAATGTACAATCTAAAAGAAATAATAGTGGGAAGTTGGATTGCTTAACAATTAACATACTAATATTTGTCATTTAAAAAAAAAATTGACGAGTTAATAGAAATACTTAAATATTACATTGGAAATTGAAAATAACATTCATTTTAAAATAAATTTATTTTATTAAAGAGAAACTCATTTTAAAACGGGCACAATAGTATGAAAATGTATAGTTTTTGGAAAATTATTTTTAACGGTTATACGATCTTGTTCATTTAAAATTTTACTTTTTTTTAATTATATGGAAAATAAAATAAGCATTGAAAAACCATCTTATAATTTGTTAGTTGGTTAATTTATTTATTTATTTTTAAATGAAAATTATTAATATATTTTTGTTAGGACACTCTATTTTTTTTTTTGAAATATAAAAATGAAACCAAAACCGTTGATAAAAAAAATCCTATATATACCCTACTTTTTCGCAAACAAAAGAGCCGTATCTTCCTTGTCATCTCTGTCTTTCCACGAACCCTTGTCTGTTTAAAAATCCTATTTTGTCACGTTAATGTTAAGCTTCTGCTCATCTATGTCGGAAATCAGAAACTAGATTTGAAAAACGACAATGACTTTGTAGAATTAAGAATATGTCTTCAAACGAGGTACGAGGTTCACAAAGGTTACAAACATTACTTCATCACCTTAAATCACCTTCCAACAATTCCATGTCCACCAATTCACTCAAAGAAACTTCAGTTTACAAACAAAACAAAAGAGCCGCGGTTCTTATTTGTTTATTCGAAGGTCAAGATGGGAATTTCCGTGTCATTCTTACACAACGTGCTTCTTCTCTCTCAACCCACGCCGGTTAGTTTCATGTCTGATTACTTTCAATTATTTTATCTTTTTAAAATTTCACTCGTCGTGTGTTAATATTGTGTCTGGTGTTTTATAAGTGTTGTCTTGTTGTTGCAGGTGAGGTTGCTTTGCCAGGTGGCAAGAGAGATGAAAGTGATGCTGATGATATTGAAACTGCTTTGAGAGAAGCTAAAGAGGAGATCGGATTAGACCCTTCTCTTGTTACTGTTGTTACTCTTCTCGAACCATTCCATACTAAGGTACTACTACTTTTTATTATCTTCCAGTACCACTAATCTATTAAACTTGTTAATGTTTCAATTCATTGCATTGTCCAAGGTTTTTTCTTGAGTAAACAGCATATCTTGGTTAGTAAATTAACAGAACAAACTAACAAATAGAACATACCTTCAAGAACTAAACTAACAAAGGGAAAACACATTCGAGTACTAAATTGGCTAGTAAAAGACACATCTGAGGATGTTTTTATAATTTTGATGTATTGAAGGATTATAATGCCACCCCTTGACGTACTCGAGGACTTAAATGGTTGCTTACTCTTTTTTCTCTGCGTATTATGTAAGTGTGATTGGATAGGGAATGGTTTTTTGGCGATTTGGTTATTAGTCCATATTTTCCCTCGGATTTCCAACAAGTAGTATTAGAGATTGGGCAGTAAACGGTAACGACGGTGAAAGTATAGAGATTGGTGTGGGAGACTTCAATGTCTTAAGTTTTAGACAGAGATGTGGTATACTAATCTTTTGGTGATCTAGATTTTTAGTTCATTATTGTTGCTCCCTGAATTCTCCAACACCTTATTTTCTTCTTCCTTGATGAGTTTGAGTTGGACAATGCATTGCTGAGTTCTAACAATGATCCATTCACAAACTACAATATGTGATACATTCATCAAATTGGGTTGTTCTACTGGTTTTATTCTAACGTGCAATTGAACTTCGAAGAATGATCATCAAATTGCATGGATCTGGTTTGTAGATCTTGTCCACTTTTAGTAGTATCACTGCACTACTAGATCTAGTTAATTGGACCTTCTGTAGGATTTGCTAACAGCTTCGGAATCTTAATTTACTCTGACAAATTCGTTGTTGATCCAAACACATCCTACCAATGAGTTCCAACCTTGACAGGGTTGGAGTAAGAGCTAAGGAGCCATGCCTAGTTTTAGAATACCAGAGAATATGATAGATTATGTTCAGTTCAGCTATTCTAGAAAATACCAGTTTTGCACAAACTTCCCTCAGAGTTACATTTGGTATTGAATGATCAATACTGAAAAAGTTCCAGTATCTTATCATCTTTATATAGCTTAAACTTGTGCATGATCTCTGGTCAGTGGATTCAGACGAAATCACCTATCTTGTTAATAAAAGTGTGGGACTGCCAATGTTGGCCATTTCACAACTCAGTTCTCTTACAAAGTTATTTTAACTGCAGTATGGCATCACAATAATACCAGTGGTCGGAATATTGTCCAACAAGGATGCATTTTCACCAGTTTTAGATTCAGCCGAAGTTGAAGCAGTATTTGATGTTCCCTTGGAGATGTTCCTCAAGGTTTTTATACTCCAGTTCCAGTTCTCAGTTCTCACCTAAAATTTTGTACTATAACTTTTCTGTTTAGATTTTGATATGGTAAAATATAAATGAACTTGATTTCTTGCATTATTGTCTGTATGCAGAATGATAATAGAAGATCTGAGGAAAGGGAATGGTTGGGAGAGAAGCATCTTGTACATTATTTTGATTATGAGGTAGAGGACAAAAAGTATGTGATATGGGCTATAACGGCTGCAATCTTAATTAGGGCTGCTACCCTTTTGCTTCGGCGTCCACCAGCTTTTCTAGAGCAGAGGCCTAAAATATGGGGAGGAATTACTGAAAATGACATGATAATACTACAGAGGAGTAATCCACAACTATGATTTTATTTATATCTCTTTAAGTTTGCATATGCTTCTCCACATGAAGCTGTTCTGCATGTTTTTTGGCAATAAAAGTTAGGTAAAAAAATTACAGTGTTAGAATTGGGAGAGGTAGGTTGGTATGGAGAAGTATCTTGTACATTATTTTGATTATGAGGTAGGGAACAAAAAGTATGTGATATGGATACACAACAGGAATGCCAATGACCAAAAGAAAAGTACAATGTATGAATCTCCCACTAATAATATGTATGTTATCAAGCTGGTTATTCTTGGTGTTCATTTTGCTATGAATTTTTATACAACCATCTTGATGCCAAGGGGAACATGTTGGTTGAGTCTTAGAACTTTTTGATGAATTCAAGTAGATTTTGACTTGGTAACTAGCACATATCAAAATCACTTTTTACTTCCTATCAAATTTATGTGATATTGAGAATAGATACAAATGTTGCAGATACTATTTTTTCCATTTTTTTTTCTTTTTTTTTTTGTTTTAATTCATTATGTTATTGATGTTTATGCATTAGTTAGTTGTTAATTCATATTTTTGTATTGTTTAATTATAGTAATGGTAGAGAACGCGGAAGATGTTCCGGGAGAGACAAAACCAAATTTTGTCAAAATTTCCGGAGATGTCAAACCGCCTAAGGTTGAAGCCAAACCAAACATTGATGGAGCTTCCGTCCATGTTGAAGCTTCTAAATATGTTGACTCCGGTGTCCTCCCACTTCATGCCCACGAAGTTGACACGGTTAGGTTTTTTTCAGACGACGTTAAGTGGAAAGATAGAGAAGAATTGCTTGAGTGGGCATGTCGTCAAGCAAATAAGGTGGGATTTACAATTGTTACACAAAGATCAAGCTTGATCAATCCAACGTTGTGCCTAGTGTGTGAAAGGAGTGGAGCTCACAAAGTGCCGGAAAAAAAAAACTGAAGCATGCGACAACAGGCTCAAGAAAATGTGGGTGTGTGTTCATGGTTAATGGATATCTTAGTAGGCAAACAAATGAATGAGGATTGAACATTCTTAATGGAGTTCACAACCATGCGATGGAGCCGGCTTTAGAAGGACACATTCAAGCCGGTAGATTAAAGGAGGACGACAAGAAGATTGTACGTGACTTGACCAAGAGCAAGCAAGATGCTTCCAAGAAATATTTTGATAAATTTGAAAAACAAAAGACCACATTGCATGACAAATATCAAGCAAATGTACAATGAACGACAAATAGAGGTGACAAGAAGCCGTTGCAATATCTAATCTCGAAGTTGGAGGAGCACAACTATACTTATTTCTCAAGAACACAAAGTGAAAGTACTACAATTGAAGATATCTTTTGGGCTCATCCAAC
>Ga0228710_1012063_pt1 | contig 10864 bp, 9 predicted proteins | sample MedpolnodulmetaG_FD_177995 | JGI IMG/M metagenome (GOLD analysis project Ga0228710, IMG submission 177995) | Root nodule microbial communities from Medicago polymorpha collected in Santa Monica, California, United States - pink nodules | ecosystem: Host-associated > Plants > Roots > Nodule... | reverse complement strand
TAGTTTATGAAACAAAATACCCGACAACCCTAGCTCAGAACGATATTGATTGTTGAACGGCTTAGAATATCGCACCAGTCCCTGTGGAGACGATAACATAAATACTTACTTTTGTTGCTGCAACAGTTACATATGGGCGAAGAAAATAATGACCATGGTTTTTCTGTCGATGAACAGTGGAACGACATTCAAGAACGTCTCAAGAAAGTCCCTTACGAATTGAAGCTTGAAATCAAAGAGGTTTTGCGGCAGTTGGCATTTCCTGAAACCACCATGATGTCTCCACCACCACGAAAGGTACCAACCAAGGGAGCCAAGAAAAAAGTGGACATTGCGAGGTCTAAAGGAAAAATTACATCGACTAGTCGAATCCCTTCTTCGTGGGAGGTTGTTGATTCCCAAAATCCGGATAGTCAAACGCCACCATCACCAACAACTTCATCATTTAAAAGAAAAAGAGGTGCTCGTCTTGGTAAAACATCACTTTCCCCACTTCTACCACCTTCTTGGTATCCAAAGCCTAAGACTATTCCGGTTATGAGGCCTATTGATTATATGTCACGCTTCATGCTTCCATTTATTGAAAAAGTGGTGGGTGTTATAGGCGATGGACATTGTGGATTTCGGGCTATAGCCGAGTTCATGGGATTGACCGAACAAAGTCATATCATGATTCATAGACATCTTATTCAAGAGTTGAGACATCATAGAGATTATTATGTTGAAGTATATGCAGGTGAGGATCGTTATAACTACATTTTAAATGGCTTACATCCTCCCACAAATATGAAAGGTTGTGCACATTTTGTTGATAAGTGGTTGACTTTTCTGGACATGAGACACATTATTGCTAATTATTACAAAAGGTGTGTGGTCGTGTTGACAAATCTTAAAATTGAAAAATCAGAATCTTTTTTCCCACTAAGAGGATCACCACCGCCGGGTAAGCAAAAAACTACCATCATGTGCCTTGGGGTAATTCCGAATCATTTCGTGCTTATTTTTTTGAAGGGTGGTTGTCCACTACCTCCATCATCTACAGAGTGGCACAATCACAAGAATGAAGATGCGGTGACTTAGGAAGATGAGTATTTGGATCAACATGAGTTGTTCCGGAAGTTCATGATTATTGAAAGTGGGAACAAACCGCCGCAACCACAAAAGGAGTCAAACAAAGCGACGCCTATTTTGTTGGACACTCCTGAAAAACCAAAGTAACAATTTGAAGTTATTGCGGAAGATGAGGAAGATTCTATTTCACTTGATCTTCCCCAATCACTTGGTCTTTAATGAGTGATTTTTTGTCGGTGTTAGTCCTTTTTTTTGGTAGAAATTACACCGACGTGTATTTCAGGGTCGAAATTGTAACGCCAATTTTTTGTGGCCAATATATAAGTAACATTATGTGGTGAAACTAGTGCATACTTATTTCTTCCTTGTTAATGTTTACGCATTTTATATACATTTTATTGATTATTACGTTTCGTTTAATTACATCCTAATGTATGATTTTTTCCATAAAGCTTTTGTGAAGTGAAACATGTATGAGGTTGCAAAAATTGAAGGTCGTGTTAGGTACTCCGCTTTTAAAAAGACAATTAAGGTTATGATAACGCCGACCGACTCTTTTGATGATTTGAAGACACAACTTAACACATATTTTGAACATCTTGGTGAAAATCAATATACACGTCACTTATTTGGTCAGATGTCATTAATAGACCTAGGAGAAGATAGAGATGAATACGCACGGAAAACGGCAAGCTATATGCCTTGGCTTATTTGTGAGGATAGCGACGTCAGATTTATGTTTCGGAATATGGTGGAAAATAATATATTATATATGTATGTTTGTTCCATATGCAATTGCATTGAATGTGTTGTTTAATTTAACGATATGTCATGTGTTGTAATGTGTTGTTTAATTATGGACACTATGTAACGTTTTGATGAATTTCAAACTTTTGTGTACTTTGAACCAAATGTCGGTTTGTTTTAATTATGGACAATTGTAAAAGATAATGTATTTTTCTTGTTTATGACTGAGTACAAAGTTTGTACAACTAATATTGCCCTTGGAAATGCTCTGGATGAATTACAGGTAAAAACTGGCCGAAAAATGGCTAGGTTGAGTCATGCATAACCCATTGTCTGCATAATTGGTTTTCTCGGCAACTAACTGTTGATGGAAACGGCTGCAGTTAACCGCCGAGAAAAACCTCGGCAGTTAACTGCAGCCGGTTTTTGAATTCCTCGGCAGTTAATTGCTGAGGGGCATTTTCAAATTTTTCATGTGTGTTTGAGCCTTATGATATGTGTGAACAACAGTTTTCTATGTTAAGCGAGACATTGAGGAAATTCCAATCCACTTCCTTATTATAAGGCAACAAATATTGTGAAATAATCATAATGCAAACATAGATGTTAAGCTATTTTCGCCATACCACAAACCCAGACACACTAACACACTTATTTGAACTCGGTTGTATAATACCCCTATGCATCAAATTATCTTTTGTTGAAAGACGATTGTGGTGAAGACGCCACACAAATAAATAAACTTTTAATGGAACTTGTTTGTGCCAGATATTGTCTATAAAAAATTGATGAGCAAGCTCTTCTACAATAGTTAATAATTGGTAAACACTGATGACTGAATAACCTTTGACTAGGTCTAGTAGCCATTGCCATTTATCTACCACATGTTTCTGCAAAACAATATTGTGAAGCAACAAACAACATTCTCCCTGTAACATCCCGAATTTCTATTTTATTAAATTAAGGGTTAATAGTGTTTTACCCACTGTAATATAAAGCACTTTTGGTTTTGTCCCCTATAAAAAATAAATTAGATTTCGTCGTCGTAAAATAAAAATTCTTCAGAATTGCCCCCTAAGCCCTTTGAGTCAGCAGAATCTCTGATGTGGCAGTAACGTGTTTTTGTTTTTGCTGCCACGCGTAAAAAAGATTTTACACGTCATTTATAATTAAAAAATATATAAAAATAAAATAAATTTTTAAAAAACGAAAATATTTTTTAAAAAAAATTTTCAGGAAAAAAATCCAAAAATTCAGGAAAAAAAAAGTTCAAAAAAAATTTAAATTTAAAGAGTTCAAATCGAAAATTTTAAAATTGTATTCTTTAATTTTTATAAAATATTGAAATATTATTCCAGAATTCAGATTTTACGAAATTTTGAAGATTTTTAAATTTTTAAAAATCTGAAGATAATTTTTTTAATTTAAATTAAAATCTAAATTTCAGTTTTATTTTCAAAAATTTAAATTTAGAAAATAATTCAGATTAATTTTCAAAAATTTTAAAAAAAGTTATGTCCAGAAGTTTTATTTTTCTTAGAAAAATTATAGAAAAAAAACTTATCTTTTTTTTTTATTTTGAAAATTTTAAACCAGAATTTTTAAATATATTCTTAGTTTCGAAAAAAATAGAACTTTTTTTGAAATTTTTAAAAAAATCTAATAGTTTTTATTTTTGAAAGAAAAAAATCTGATTTTTTTTTCGTTTTTTAAATTTAAATTATTTTTTTCTCATTTTTTGGATTTTTAAAAATTTTGATTTTCATATTTTAATTTTTTTAAAAAAGATTTTCGTTTTTTCAAAAAATTATTTTTTATTTTTATTTTTAAAAATTATAAATGACGTGTAAAATCTTTTTTCGCGTGGCTGCCAAAAAAAAACCACGTCACTGCCATATTAGAGATTCTGCTGACTCAAATGGCTCAAGGGGCAATTCTGAAGAATCTTTATTTTACAAGGACGAAATCTATTTTTTTTACGGGGGGTAAAACACTATTAACCATTAAATTAATGATGTTAAATAGACAGAGTTTTATTTATTATTGTGATTGATAGGTGATGTGGATTAATATGATTAGAAAATATAAGTGGGAGGTGCATAGTAGAAGTAATAAAATAAGTGGCGGAGGAAGAAGTTAAATTATGGTAAATTGAGGAGAGGAAAATTAATAATTGTTGGATAGCCCAATTTCGTAATATATATAGAGAGGAGAAAGAGAGGAGAGGAGGAAACCCTAGCTATGGAGAATAAAGTCAAACGCCGCATTTTCGGAGACTTCTAGATAAGGGGGAGAATCTTTTCACTTTAAGGTATCTTAATATATGATGGGGGTGTTTAATTCTTAAGATAATTTTGTTGTTATAATGTGAAATTATGATGAGAGATTTATAATGAACGAATTAAACGATGAAGTTGATAGATAAGAATTGAGGAAAACTAGTGTTGGTTTTTTAATTGAGTTTTTTAGCCTTCAAAAGAGTGGATAATCTGGTAGGTTAATGAAGAATTAGTGTTTTAATGATAGGGTAATCATGGGGTGAAGATTAGGGTCGAGTTTGGAGAGTATAAGATCGAAAACGGAGTCGAAAAGATTTCCCTAAGGCGAAATTGCAGCAGAACTGCAATTTTGCTGTCACTGTGCAAAACACACGGTTACTGCCTCAGTTTGGCAAGTTTAAGATCTAAATTGGGTTTAGGTTTCTTTATAAAAGTTGAAGTTATGGATGTTAGATTTCACTAGCCTTTAGAGGGACTCCATTTAAGCATCTAGAACTCAAGATATGATCCAAATACTACACAGGGGTCAGCACGGTCGTGCTTTTTTCCTAAGCTTAGGAAAATCAACTTTTCTACCACTTTTTGTTCCGAATTAGGTTTGGGCGTCTTCATGAAAATTGTAGATATGGATATTAAATTTCATTTTATTTTGGTTGGACTCCATTTAGATTTTTATGATCTTATTTATGATTAAAATACCACATGTGATTCATGCTGTGTTTTCCATGAAATTCCAGCATAACACTTTCAGTGGAATCTAAAACATCTATGAGAGTATTAATGATTTTAAGCAAGCCGTTATCGTGTAGAGTAAAAGTAAGGGTCCTTAAACTATATATCTAAATGAGGAAGTGTGTTTAGGCATAAATAGAGGTGATGACCTCAAGGTAATAACGAGTCTAAAACATGAACCGGTGCTAGTGGCTTAAGACAATAGAAGATAGTAACGATGAAATTATATATGAAGATAAGATCCTAAACTTAATGAGCCTAAAATAATAGGGGGGAGACATTATGAGGAATGACGAATGGAGTGACAAATATCTTAAGACAAAGCAAATGGTAAGACATGTCACTAGGGAAAAAGATGTAGGAATAGGAAATGAGGATAAAACTAATGATGGATGTGTATTCTAAACATGATGTTGAATTAACGAAGACGTTAACTTTATATATAACATGTAGGTATGATTATAATTAATAAATAAGATGTTAACGTTGTAATATGATGATGTATGATGATAGTATAAATGTTATATGACGATGATGAACAATGTAATAAATGATGCTTATGAAAGACTGGAAGGTAAAGTAGAGAGTTTTAAGAGGGTAATTTATCATCTAATAAATATGAAAATAATAGTAAATTATAGTACATGATAAATGTAGCGATGAGTATATAAGAAGAGCGAGAGTGTAGGTAAACGATGATAGAGAAAAGTAGGTTAAATAAAGGGATATCGTGAGAGATGTCATTCGTGGTAAGGATTAGAGGATTTATGACAATGAGAGGATTGTTAGGATGAAATGTAAACGAATATAGGGAGTTGTGTATGAAGTAAATGAATGACGTGAGGGGTGGTAAGGGATGTGAGTTAGGATATGAATCAATTAGAAGATAGTAAGATGAATGAGAAAGAAGATAGGGGATAAATGAAAAAAAGGGGATTGTTTTAGGAATAGTTCATAAACAAGAAACGAAGATAATAGAAGAACCTTAGAATAATGAGTCTAATAACATAAGTTTAAATTAAAGAGTAAAAAACCTAAGTAAATGATGTTAGCGGTATAAGACAGTAGACAACAAATAAGATAAGTCAATATATGAATATAGGAATTTATAAGTGGTAATAATGATGAGGTAAGGGCTTAAAATTAAGATGAAGAATAGGATACACCATATAGGGTAAGGTGTAGAGCCAAAATGAACAACTAGAATGATGAAGTGGTTTAAGGTAATGAAGATGATAGGTGAAGAAATAAGACGAAGATAACTGAAAATAGAAAAGCGTAAGTTAAAGTAAGGGATAATGTTAGAAATAATAATAATGGTGAAATAACGACCTTCAGTTAAGATGAATAGAGTGTGGACGATTTAAGATGATAGATGATGCTGAAAAAATTGATAAAACGAAATAGAACGGGAATAAAAAGTTGTGTGTTAAGTAATGAATTATGTTAGGGGTAATATTAGTTATGAGGTAAGATAATAAATCACTAGAGAAATAAAGACTTAAGTTAGAACGAGGTAATGATGATGATGATGGTTCAAGCTATAAATGAAAATGAAAGAGAAACATAGTACTACGTTATGATATAGTTGTGACGAAGAGTAAAGACTCTGCTCATGGTGAGATAGAATTAGTTCCCTATAAAATTATTAACGATGAAATGAAATAATATGATGTAAATTTATTTTAAAAAGGAGAATAATTGTGATAGATGTAATGATAACGGTGAGTGGGAAACTTAATTAAGAACAAAGAAGGGAATATTACTTGTTAGGATGAAACGTGTTGTGCATGAGAATAGTTGATGTTGAGTATATGTTTTAAGGACGATGTTGAGTAATGACGATGTTGTATAATGTTGAAAGATGACGTAATGACGATGTTGTATAATGTTGAATAATGACGGTGTAAATGATGTATATGGATGATGAATGACATATATGAATGATGAATGTCTTACTTGTTTTATAATAACAAGTAAAATGACGAAATGAATTATGTTGTGAAGATAATCTGTTGTCGGTGTATTTTTTATATGGTGTTAGTGAGTCTTCATGCATCAAATCATATTGCATAAAAATGAAGAAAGATGAATGATGTATGTATGTTTAGTAGCACAACTCTGACATATAAATGTCGATTAGAAATCGGTATCGAGATGCATATAGGTCTAAGAACAAAGTGTCTTATCATATGACTCATGTTAGGTGTATATGATGTATATGTGACATATATGGCATATATGATATGTGTTAATGTTGATGTATTGTGAATGTTATGTGCATTTCTTTAATGTTTTGAAATTGATGAGTTATGATAACAAGGATGTGTGAATGATGTTGTATAATCTGATGAAGAATTGTGAATATGTTGTATATGATGATGTATGATGATATATGATGGTATGCCTATTTATATATTATTCATGTATCCAGTATATGTTATGATGAATACTCTCACTCATTTGTTGTTGTTGTTGTTGTTGTGTATTATGGTGTATGTACTCTTGGGGTACAGACACTCAGGACGAAGAACTCTAGTTTGCGAGACGTTTAGAAGGTAGCGACAGATACATACTTCCGTAGAGATTATCTGATTATTTATGTAGTCGAATAATCACATGCTCTGATATGTAACACTAGGGTTGGGATCAATCGTTGAATGTTTAATTTTAGGAAGTTTAGGTATTTGAAATTTGTATGATATTTTCCACAATAACAATTGAGAATCAAACTCGTTTATTTTATGAAATATTTTTGAAGTATTTTCCGCATTCTGAATTACGACGTATTATCTATTATTTGAATGAATGATTGATTAGTATGTGTAACATCCTTTTAGTTTAAATTTATTCGCATTATTTATTAAGTCAACGTTGGGAATTGGAGTTCTTACTCTTTGGGGGATTCGAATTCAAAACCTTCGTTAAACCGAAAAAGATCATTTATCATTTAATCTAAGTGTTATTGGGTTAAGTGTACTTAATCTAAGTGTTATTCAATTTATCACTACCATAATGACACTATCTTGCTTTAACAGGTTTAGCGGGGACTTCACTAAACATTGCTCACATTTAAGATTTAGGAATCTTATCTAACGTTGCTTTTTTTTTTTTAGTTTTTTTTAAGGATTTGATGGTGTTAGTTTTTTGTTTGTTTGAAGAATTATTTTTAGTTGTTCATATATATGCAGCAGTTTTGTCAAAAAAAATTATATACATTTGTATATGCAGCAGTTTGGATTGAGGGAATATGTTGGAGTGGTATATAGTTATGTTCCATTGTTTGAATTTGTAAATAATGAATGAAATGACATGGAAACAATGGAATACATTCCATCACATACATATCATATCCTAATTGTTTTCATTCCACCCAATTTGGGGAGTATGTAATAAAATATAGTATTTTAATATAAAAATTACTATCTTATCCCTATTTTATTGTTGTTAGTGAAACAATTGGTTATCTCCTTTCATTCACGTTTCTTCTTATATGTTTCATTTCTTGTGTTCTTCTTGTTGCTTGTCGTGTTCATGCCTTGTTCTAGGATTTTACTTTTACTCTCCTAGATTATTATTTTCATGTATGCATTCTTCTTTCTTATGTGTTTATAATAAAAATATGTTGATAAAGTTGAAAGTACAAACCATAACCCCGTGGGAAAACCCCTGCATAACGTCAACATCCAAAATGTGAATTTTCAATAAATTAATGGGTTAATAGATCTTTACCCCCCTGTAATATAGGTCATTTCTGGTTTTCCCCCTTGTAATTTTTTTTTTTTGATTTACCCCCCTAACAGACCAAACAAAAACGAAAATTTCTTGAAAAAAAAAATTGGTTTTTGTTTGCCTATTGGGGGGTGGGGTAAATCAAAACAATTTTTTTTTACAAGGGGGTAAATCAAAAAAAAAATTACAGTGGGGAAAACCGAAAATGACCTATATTACAAGGGGGTAAAGACTTATTAACCCTAAATTAATTTATATTTCAGTTGAAAATAGAAAAAAATTCGTACATATCAAACCAATGTTTTTTTTTTCCTTTTCAATAGATACCTACCAAATTAGTTAAATTCTTTTATTTTTAAGCAAAAATAGTTAAATTCTATATCGAAAAATCGAATTAAATTATCTTTTGTTGGAAAACGGTTGTGGTGAAGACAACACACAAATAAAGAAACTTTTAATGGAACTTGTTTATGCCATATATTGTCTATTAAAAATGGATCAGCAAGCTCTTCTACAACAATTAATAATTGGTAAACACCACTGACACCTTTGACACCTTCGGCAAAACAATATTGTGAAGCAAAAAAACAACATTCTCCCATCATCTCCTCCTCCAACACAAACAACCTCCACATCCACTTCCACCCTTCTCCTCCCTCACCCACCCTATTTGACACATGTCAACAACATATATCATTGCATTTTTTTATAATTCAAATAACCGCCTATACATGTCGCAAAGAGGAACTCCACCTACCTAATTATTTGTCCAGAAAAAAGAACTAACCCAATTAGCTATGAATAATAGTTAAATAAAATCTTTCCTAATTGTTAAAAGAATAACAAAATTTGTTGGTGAAATTTTATTAGATTGGAGTTCAATCTTACTACTAATTCTCACTCTCTTGGGATTCAAATTCAAAACCTTTGTTAAACCGAAAGAGATCATTTATCATTTAATCTAAGTGTTATTGGGTTAAGCGTACTTGATTTTGACGACAATGGTAAATAAAATAGAATGGAAGAAATTATTTAAAAATATAGGTAGAAAAATAAATAGGAGAAATTAAATGAAAACCGTGTACATTTGCATATTTTAACGGTGTATAATTTATATTTCAATGAACTAAAAAAACACTTCAATGAACTCCAAGAACGAATAAAATGTAAAATATTATCTTTAAAATTGAGTGGAAAAAGTTCCCTTTTAGTATATAAGTATAATAAAGTTAGCTTGGATAAGTCTTGAGTGTTTGCTTCAGTGGGTGTTACTAGAAGAAGAAAGGATAACATCACTAACACCACTCACATCCAGTTTACATCCAACTTGGGGAAATATCATGGCTTCCAAATGCACCATGGAAGAAGTAAGAAAGAAGATTTCGCTAGTATTATGGATAGAGTTTCCAATAAGATAGCATCTTGGAAAGGGAGGCTTCTCAAAAAACCAGGTCGTGTGACTCTTGCTAACCCTATTTCGACTGCAATCCCCGCTTATAACATGCAAATTCAGTGGCTTCCATAGTGTGTGTGTGACCATCTTTCTTTGGCAAGTGATGCATCTTGTGATAACACGAACTATATTGAATCATCGAGGTATCCCATTAGACTCCATTTGTCCTATTTGTGATAATGTGTTGGAACAAAGGGTGTTTTGCAAAATTACCTCTTAAATTTTGATGATAACAAGGTATTAAAAATTATCAATTGGATATGATAAACATTTGTTCAAGTGTACAGGATCATAATCAAAGTACTATTCATAAAGATTCTGAATGAACTAGTCAAAGAGCAAAAGGAATTTTATTGAAGCTAAGAGCGTCTGAAAGAATGCGTCTGGAAGATATGCGTCTGAAGAAATGCGTCTGAAGAAACGAGTCTGAAGAAAGCGCTCCTGAAGACACGTCATCAGAAGCAAGGTCATTAGAAGCAAGGTTATCAGAAGCATCTCATCAGAAGCCACTTCACCAGAGTTGACAAAGTATAGTGTACGAAGTGTACGACCACTAACTCTGCGCACGCCTCTGCAACCAACATCTCTGCAACTTGTCTCTACATCAAGACAAGAATAACAGTAATATTGCTGCAGACATTGTTCCATTTCAAATGGAATGGATTTGAAATTAGTTCTTCATAGGACAATTATCAAATCAGGCAAAAGATCAATGGTGAAGATTCAAAGCTTCAAGAAAGACAAGTTGATGTAACGGCTAATTCTCAACGTCTCTCAAATCCTCTATAAATAGGGATAAAGACTTGAAGAATAATACAACTAGACAACACAACAAGCAAAAGGCCAATAC
>Ga0228710_1012062_pt1 | contig 10866 bp, 6 predicted proteins | sample MedpolnodulmetaG_FD_177995 | JGI IMG/M metagenome (GOLD analysis project Ga0228710, IMG submission 177995) | Root nodule microbial communities from Medicago polymorpha collected in Santa Monica, California, United States - pink nodules | ecosystem: Host-associated > Plants > Roots > Nodule... | reverse complement strand
CCTTCTTGTGGTTTTTCTCACCTTTAACATCATGTTTCTCGACATTGGTACCTTAGTTATGAGATTATTTTTTCCATAAAAAAAAAACTTAAATCTTTGATGTGAATATCATAACTTTTTCTAATAGTTGTCCTAGACTAAAAATATTGTTCTTCACATTTGGGACATAATAGACATTTGAAATAAATTAATGTCTTCCATCGTTCAAGAAAATTAAAATGTTACCTTTGTCTTTCACTATAATCTTGGAATCATCGCCAAATGAGACATTACCACTTATTGATTCATCATGCTCCACAAACACGATCCTTTTGCCACACATATGATTGCTTAAACCAATGTCAAGGTACCATGAATTTTCTTGGATTCCTTTGTTGCTTCCGTGTGTTGGCAACACTGTTTAAAATTTATCATCCTTTTCTTCCACATAGTTGGTATTATCCTCTACTCGATTCTTGGAAAATATACACTTTGAAGCGTAGTGGCCAAACTTCTGACAATTGTAGCATTGAGTTTTAGATTTTTCATACCTTGTGTTTAGGTATCCTCTCCCACGACGTCTTGTCGAGGTCTCTCCTTCCTCGTAACTGCTTCCGGTAAAAATTGAACCACACACACTGTAGTCACGTCCAAATTGTCCTCGACCGTGACCTCGTCCTCTACCTTGATTTTGCTGGATCCTATCATTTCTTTGACCTTATTCTTTCTCTTTTAGTTGCATATTGAATAGTTTCTCAGTGATCTTTTTCTTCTTCTTGTGATTCTCCTCACAAGCTTGCAAAGATCCCTAAAGTTGCTCTATTGTCATAGTCTCTAGATCTTTGGGTTTCCTCAACCGTCACAAAAATATGCTCAAATTTGAGATCTAATGATCGAAGTATCTTCTCCATAATTCTCACATCTTCTAACTTTTCACTTTTTCTTTTTAATTGATATGAGACAACGAAAAAATATTCTGAAATAGACTTTGACTCTTTCATATGCATGGATTCAAACTTGCCGCTTAAAGTTTAGACACATGCCTTCTTTACCTTGTCTTCTCCTTTGCAAGAGGTTTGAAACTTCTCCCATGCCTCCTTGCATTTGAGATTTTCTCAAACTCATCTTCATCCAATGTTTGGTAGATAAGGAAGAGAGCCTTTTGTTTCTCTTTCTCTAATCCTTCAAAACGACTCTTTATGCTTGAGTTAAGGAATCCTCGTCTTGTGATTCCTTAGAATCTTTGAGACGTGGAACTTAGAAGAATGTCGCTCCATTACCTGCCATGACTATGGAACTATTTCTTCTCTGAACCTAAGCTGTGATGACACTTGTGAGGAATTGAGGAGGAAAGAATATTTGAGAGAAAAACTATTTCTATTACTTGAGAGTATACTTTGATTCTGAAGGTGAGAAAAACACAAAAAGGGGGGTTGAATTGTGTTAGCTTTTTCTTCGTTTTCTCCTACTGAAGTCACTGATCAGAAGTAGATAGAGTCCAACTTCTGAAGTGATAATCAGAATCTAAATGCAGTGGATAAAAACAGAGAGAGAGAGAGAGAGAGAGAGAGAGAGAGAGAGAGACAAAGCAATTATACAGGTTCCTTCCACAGACCGGAAGTAGTCCTGTCCCCCTTGCACTTCCAAGGAGAGTTCACTAAAAATGTAATATCTTATTACAACTGCTCGCTGCTACAACTAGCAAGAGACTTCAAATTACTCAAGCACAACTGCAAGAGATTTCCTATGCTCCTGAACTAAATCAAGAGACTTCCTATGCTCAAGCACAGAAGCAAGAGACTTCTATTCAAATAGAATAACAAAGAAATTTGTTTGAGGTTGAACACTTGATATACAATCAGTGGTGTTCACAATGCAAATCAGATACAAACTCTTAAGACTCTAGAATTTCTAAGATATGAACTTTGATAAGAAATTCTAAGTGAACTTTTGATGCAGAACAATTTCAGCAGAGTTTTTTTGGCACTTGTAAATTGTTGTATGAGTCTTGCCATTCTCTAAGTCTTCACTCCATTATATAAAGGTGTAAAAGAGACGTTGTGAATTGCCAGCACATCAAAAAGAGTCGTTTGGAGCTTGATCAAATCACCAATGATCTTTTGCCTGATATGGTTATTGTCCTATGAAGGATCAATTTCAAATTCATTCCAAGTCTAGAGGGACACTTGTGCAGGCATGGCTGCTATTCTTGTCCTATTGTAGACACAAAATAGAGTAGTGGAGATAATGGTTGTACACTTCGTACAATTGTCCTTTTTCAACGCTCTTTAAAGAACAAGCATCCAATGCCTTTAAATCCTTTTGAATTAGTCGTTGCTTCACTCTTCTGGTCTTCTACAATGCTAGGCGTGATTAAATCTCTTGAACAGCCTTTGAAGCTTTAATTCTTTCAGTCTTCTGACGATCTTCAACTCCTGATGATCTTCAGAGCTTCCGACGAAAACTACTTCTGGTGATCTTGCTTCTGATGAGGTGCTTCTGATGACGTCAGCACTTCAGGAGCACTCTGTCTTCAGAACCTCTTTTCTTCAGACGCTTCAAACTTCCTTCTTGTTGATTTCATTGCTCTCATTTGTTCTTCCAGAACCTATCCTTTAAAAGAGACACTAAATTTTTGTCTATGGTCCTGCACACTTGAACAAATATTAACATATCCAATTGACAATTTTTAATACCTTGTTATCATCAAAACTCAAAGGGTAATGTTAAACATATTTTGTTCTAACAGATTCTTGTTTGCTTGTTGGTACTTGCTTATACTAGCTTGTAATAGCTTGGTTTACAAATGACAAGCTTTCCCCTTTTTATAGGTTCCAAGGGAAAGTTCTAGACACATCATAAGATAACTTTCTACACACTTCAATAGAGAGTTTTACACACTTCTCTCAACTACATGTCAGTAACAAGTGTGCACCAAACACATGATATGATAAAATAATGTTATCATCTCTCCAATCATGTGTGCACCAAACACATGACATAATAAATGTCTATCATGTTACTATCATATCATATCTTTTTTTATTTTCTAAACATATCATTTCTCTATCATATCTTGCGCATCAAACGAGTCCTAAACTTTTATTGGGCTCAATAAACGAGTATATGCAGTTGTGCTAGATGATATAAACTATCATTTATATGATATTATGATCAAAGTCTAATAATTTTTACAATTCGGCGTTTATGGTTTCATAATGATGTAAAAAAAAACATTTACATCGTTAATGTGTATAAATTAAATCATTTATGCTTTTTATCACTAAAATATTAAAAAAAAACTTTAAAAACACTTTCAACTTTTTAATTTTCTAACTAATACTCCATGTATCTTAAGTTATAAGTAATTGTTACAAATTATAAGTCGTTTTACAATATTAATGAAACATTACTGTTTTTTATAATACCAAATAATATTAATGTTATTTTTGTATATTGATTTTCTTAAGTAGTGTCTCGAAGATACTAGTTGGCATTTTCCTTTTTCTTATTATAGGTTTAACTATTTGTTACTTTTTATTTTTTTTCAATTATTTAATTTATATTTCTTATACGACTGATGAATGATAGTGTTGTAAAATAACTCATAATTTATTTTTTTTTATATAAAATCCATTATACAATTTTTTTAATACCTGTAAACTTATACAATGAGACTAAGGGAGTATTGCCTTATATTTTCAAAAAAGAAATTAAGAGAGCTCAACCAAAGAACCAATCATTCGAGAAAGCCGAGTTTGATTACTGGATTAAACAATTAGATTATACTTATCTAACATACCATCTTCAGATTACCAAAAATCGATTCCCTTGGAAGTCGGAGGGAGATGGTTAATATAAAAAAATGCTAATGAGGGCATTATGACACTCTTTAAAGATCTTTAATAGTAAGTTTTTTTAAAAAAATCTTTCTATTCATGATATTGAACTATGTAATTTTGACTTTTTTTATGTTTTAAATTTGATATTCTTAAAGAATGTCCGAAGTATTTGTTGAAAAGACAAAAAAAAAATTGCCTGTAACATTTAGTAATATAATAAAATAATGTTAACGAGTGCTTCTGAAACATTCATTAAAGATCACAAGTAATAAATATTTATGAAATTGCATGTAGTCAATGCATCGAAAAAATATAAAAAAAATTATATAATATTTATCGCTTTTTATATGAAAATGTCAAACTTTTCGATTTTCAATGCAAAAGTTATACTAACTTTCATAGAAATTAATCATTTAAATTCCTTAATAATAATAATAAAAAAAAATTGGCTTGACCATAATAATAATAAGCCTAATAATAATAATAATAATAATAAAGTGTCTTTTCGTAAAAAATAATGATAATAACAAAGTGTCTGATTGAGATTTTTCTCTCTTACAGTCAAGTTGAAGTTAAATTGCGCTTTTTCTCTCCCTAGTTTTTGGCTCCAACTCAATTCTCCGTCTCTCTTTCTCTCTCCTCCTCCTTCGTACGTTCTGTAAGTGTTTTTTGTGCCTCTCTTGCATTTCGTTTCTTTGATATTGTTATCATGCTTTAGATAATTATTATTCAATTTGTTTCTGCATTTCTGTGTTAAATGGAAAAACATGAAACTTTTCTTCTATTTTCTTTCTTGACAAAAAATTATTCAACATTTTCTTGTTTTCCGATCATCATTTTGGTTTCTTAGCAGAGAATTTTTAGGGTTTCATAGAGGTAGTAGTTAAAGAAAATGGCATAGAATAGAACCTATTAATGTGATTCATGCTATCGTTTCTTCATTTCATGCTATTAGTTAGTTAGGGACTATGAAACACATATACTCCTCAAATTAGGCGTGTCCTGATGTCAAATACATACCGTGTCCGACACCGATTACATTTAATTATTTCATTTTCTCAAATTATTATCAGTGTCGACGTTTGTGTACAATGTCTGAGTTTGTGCTTCATAAGTTAAGGATGAAATGAAACTAACAATTTGGGATCTTTGGATTTTCTTGGACAGTGAAAGCAAAGAATTAATGGAGAGTGGCAAGAATCAGATCACTGAAGCTGGTTCACTTGGACATGGGGATATGATACATGTCAAGCTTCCCGGTGGCTCATGGTGGCCTGCACAGGTTTGTGAATTACACGATTCGCCTTAAACAATGAAATTCTTGATACGCTCTTTGATGTTGATTTGTTGACGATTTAATGATGTAGGTTGTTAATGATGAGGCAATCCTTCAGAGCTTTCAACCTAGAAAGTGTCGCACAGGGGAAGTCCTTGTCCGGATCTATGGAAGCCAAGAATTGTCAGTATTTTATTCCATCTATGTTTCTTTACAATTTGCACATTAATTTGTACTAACGTGCCCTTTTTGTTTTGCAGCTTGAATGTGAATCCCGTTAGATCCTGTTCTGAGTTTGAGTCGGTAAGTTGATATTTGGTGACCATTTCAAGTAAACCTAATTTGTGTTGTTTTGTAAATCTAATTGATTTTGCAAGATCTTCTCTGTGCTTATTTTTATATTATAATCTTTCAGATTCTCAAGAACAATAATGCGGATCTCAGAAAAATACTCGAGGAAGGTCTTGAAAAGGTAACTGTGGCTTCTTTAATTTAGTTGTTGATAATGAAGCTATAAGTGTTATCCATAGATGTATTCTTTTAGGCAGTTAGACGTCTTCAAAATATTGAGTTAATTCTGTCTGCTGTTGTATTTTTTAATGGGTGAAGGACCTTCCTAGCTCAAAGAAGAAGTCGGCATCGAAGGCCAAAGGTTAGCGCATTTTCCTGTTATTCTAATGGGTTTGCATGCTCTACGAAGTTCAAATAGCATATCTATTTTTTTTCTCCGTATAGCCTTTACACTGTTGTTTTTCATTCCCAGCTGTATATGTAGGCTGCAGTTACCAAGCTTATTAATGCCACTCGATGGTTCTATGTGCTCTTATTAGTCCAATAGATGCTTGAGCCATTGGAAGATATAATGTCTCTGATAAGTATGTTCTGTTACTGTCTGTTAAGAGGCTTAGTTGGTTTGGTTGATTGGTCAGTTGGCGGATGGATTAGTAAGATAGTTAAGCGAAATAAGGCATGTTGCCTGTAAATAGAGAGGAGTGATTAGAGAGAGACTGTCTTACCATTTGGAAATAGGTGATGGCCTTTTAGGAATTGGGAGAGTCTAGAGTCTCTTGAATACCCCAGGAATAGTTTGTAATCTATGTTCTTTCCCTCAATTCAGTAATAATGCCAGTTGGTTTCTATCGTTAGTATCATAGCAATTCTCATTCAGGGGGATCGATGAGCTGTGTAGGAATTTTGTATTGTGAAGGTGGCTGCAGAAGAGATGAAAGGGGAGGCCTATTGGTGGCTGATCCAAGCAAAACTACATTTTTGGGGAATGAAGAATGAGTGAAGAGATGAAACTATGGCGGGTTGTTTTATACTTTTATTTGCATTGAAAGGACAAGATGTAATTGGTGGGTTTGTTGGAAGGAGATTAATCCAAGGTTTGGAGAGTCTATGACAGGAAGAAGAGAGAAAAAGTGGGAGAATAGGAGTGCCACCGCCTAGGCAATTACAACTCTGGGCTTTGTAAGAAAGTTTTGCTCTCAGTTTTCAGTATTCCAATGGAATTCACATTCTCTTCTCCATTCATTTTACTCTACATTTTTGCTGTGGAAGTCTGTTTGGAACGGTTGGAGACCAACATTGAGGTGATGAAGGAAGCTCTCCTGGCAGAGATAAACTGCTCTGTTGCTGTATGTTAAGTGTCTTAGTTAGTTATTACGGAATTAGTTAATTGGTCAGTTAAATGGCTTGTTGCCTATAAATAGAGGGGAGTGACTAGAGAGAGGATAATCATGTCATTTGGAAATAGTTTGGGGGCCTTTTAGGCATTTGGAATAGTTTGTAATCTTTGCACTTTCCCTCATTTCGGTAATAATACCAGTTGGTTTCTATCAGTCTCACTATCACACCAGGGCGTCTTTCCAGCCAATGTTAACGGAGATAGTTGTCAGTCCTTTTCCAGCCTTGCCCACTCTTTCTTCACTAGTTCTATTCTGCAACTCCTAGCAGCTGTTCATCCATCATGGTTTATCTTCTATTTCAATCTGCTTCTGTTTTGACATTTGCCGTGTGTTCACTACGTTGTAGTACTGTTTCTGTATTATGTCTATGTGGTCTTGTATATACATGATTACTTTTGGCCTTAAATACCACTGGGTGACTGGGTTTATTTGTCTCAAGGGTAGTAGCTTCAGCTTCAGAGGTAGTTAGAATATTAGCTTTTATGTTGTGTTGAATATATATCAGAATGCTCAGTTACTGATTATAATGCTGGATATTAGTTATTTTTAGTGCACATCACTGATTGATTGTAAATCAATGTGTAAGTTTCAGCACTTATAATTAGCCTAACAATCAATTCCTCTCATCATTCTTTTTCAACAGGAACGCCAAGTGAAAAAACCGATAGCAAGGCAAAATCCAACAAGAAAGTTGAGGAACAGACTCCAGCCAAGCGCCAAAAACAAAATAAGGAGTCGAAGGATGGTGATCTTGCTAGCCCAAGCTGTGTAAGTATATGGATTTGAACCTTTTTAATTCGCGTGTTGGTTGGATCCAGTGACTGACTATATTGTACTCAGGAAACAACAGCCTCTGGAAAGCTCCAAGAGCTGAGTTCTCGGAGGATAAGAGTGATGCAAAGCCTGGGTCTCGTTGCTCCACTTGGATCACCATTCACCAAAGTTAGGCGTAATTGCAACAAAATCCCATGATTATGGGGATGGAAAATTGTTTGCATGTGAAGAACTTGTGTAAATGCATTATCTTTTAATAGAACATGCACATGCTCATTTAGTCAAATACCTTGTTATGAGTGTTTAATCCGCAGTTTCGAAGTTTCTTTCAAGCACATGGAAGTAATTGTCCATTGGGACAAAAATGCTCAGCAACATTTACGAGTTTAGTTAGGTGGTCTACCATTGACTTTTGCATGCTAGTTTTGATTTCTTAAGTTGAAAGTTTATGGGATATATGTCTCGTGTGATTTGCGACAACTTTTTACTGCTCTTTTACACCCGCTAGTGCTTGTTTTGGGGGGAAATAGCAAATGACAGTTGCCCTGCTCTATTTTTTCTAGTACAATTAAATGCCTAATGCATGGTAAGCACTATTTTTGGCTTAAATATCTTCCGGTAAATATCAGTTTTTGAATCCTGTAAAATAATTGTTACAGTCTTTGAAACCGAAAATTTTGTTTTGGTTTTAGTTTGTGTAATAGTTTTTCACTTTGGAATTAGATGGTCCATTTTTTAGGGTCTAAAACCAACAGAAGGGTAAAAAAAAAAATCTTTTAAGGACTAAAACTATTTTTTTACAGAAATTAAAAAGTGAAAACTGATATATTTGCAAGTTTGAAAAATATGTTTTTGGATTAGGGTGGGATGGATTTGATTTGTGTATTTTAATAAGCACATTACAGTTTGATCATTATTGTTAACGCGAAAGTTATACCCACCATGAGCGAATTATACGATTCATATGGGTGTTGAGTCCAGTGAAATTAGTTAGTATTTATTTTGTGGTGAGCCAGTAATTATGGTTCGTATCTTGTTGGGATGTGCTTAGTATTTTACCTTTTCTCGAACAAAGATAGTCTTAGTCAGGGTGATTGTGGTTTGGTTCGATTTTGAGGTTAAAAGTCTTTCGAATTGCAAGATAAAAAAACATGCAGTTTGATTCCGTTGATGCGTTTTTTTAGACAATACAATTTGATTACTGCTCTTCGCCCTGCACGTTTCGCTCCCACCCAGCTGATTGGACAATAATGCCCCTGTGTTAGTTGAGTAACATTGCGTGACTTAACTAACACACGTTGTAATGTATGTGTGACTTAACTAACACACGTTGCGCTGCGTGAGTTAACTCACGCAGCGACTCACGCAGCGTGACTTAAGTCATTTATCTGCAAAACAGAGACACAATGCCTCATTTTTCCAACTTCTCCAAACACGAAAATTTTCCCTCCAAGTGCGATTTTCACCATTCTTGCGTCATTCAAAGCCAATTTCTCCCACAATATCAAGTAAGTGATGATTATCCTACTTCATTGCATTTTTTTGGTTGAAATTGTCGAATTTTAAAAGAAATTTAACATTTTTAGGTTTATATAAATTTTGCTTGCATGTTAGTTTTTATGATTGTTAGTGATAAATAGATTTAGGAATAGTATATTAGATGTTGTTTAGAGTGAAATGTGGTAGTTTTAGGGTTTTGAAATTGTTTGATTTGAAGTTGATTGAAATATGGACTCTAGGTGTTTGTTAAAATGTCTCAATGAATTTTCTTTTGATTTTTTCAATTTTAATGATGAAATTGGTTAGAAATATGTTTGTTAATGTTGATTATAGTTAGTTTGACTACAACGTGGTAGTTTATGGATTGAATTGACATTGTTGAAATATTAGTGTTGTTGTTGAATTGTTAGAAATGACACAATGTCCGTGTGAAAATGTGTCATTGATATTTTGCTTTTTGAAATGTTGTGCAGATATGTCTCGGAGGAATACGTCTCAGAGACCTCTTGAGCCGCCTCAGGATAGGACTGACAAACTTAGGTTAGGGAGGCCTGCCCCTACTAGTAGTGCACGAAGGGAGAAGCAAGCACTACACCCTCCTATGGTTGGTCGAGGGAGAGGTGGGGGAACGAGACTTGGTAGAGTTGATGCTGCTAGGGGATCAACGTCACAGACGGGTCCATCCGAGACAGTGGACCCGACACAGTATCAGCAGGATTATGAGGTGTATGAGCAGGCACAGGATCATGCGTATCATTTTGAGGAGCCTCAGCCTCACCAGTATCAGTTTGATGCGTATCAACAACATCAGTATGAGGATCATCATGAGTAGGGTTGGGAATAGGCTAGGCCGGCCTACAGGGGCCTACGGCCTGGCCTGTTTAAGCCTGGCCTGACCTGTTTATGAAAAAGGTCAGGCTTAGGCTTTTGAAAAAGCCTATTTAAGTAAATATGCCAGACTTAGGCTATCAAAAAAGCCTAAGAAGCCTAATAGGCCGGCCTATTCATGCATATTATTAAAATTTATTTTTTATTTATATTAAAATATAATTTATAATAAACATAAAAATCAAGAAAAAACACAAATAATAAACTTTTTAAATAGGCTTTGAGGCCTTATAGTGAAATAGGCTTTTAAAGCCTTATAACAATAGACAAGGCTTACAGTGAAATAGGCTTTGAGGCCAGTTTGACCTATTTAGAAGTAGAGAAAATTGAATATTTTATGACTTTAATATGAAGTAGACCTGTAAATAGGCTTCTAGGCCAGGCCAGGCTTTTAAATAGGCCAAGCCAGGCCAAAAAAATAGGCCTATGAAAGGCCATAGGCCAGGCTTAGGCTTGCTAAAAATTTCGTAGGCCAGGCTCAAGCCTATCAAAGTCTGGCCTGGCCTGACCTATTCCCATTCCTAATCATGAGCAGCCTCATATTGAGCAGAAGCAGTCTGACATTGAGGAGTCTCAGCAGCATGATGGTGGGGGTCGTTTTCAGGGGGTGCCGAGGGTGGTGTACGAGGCCGGACCAGACGGCTATGCAGGGGGGCCTTCTAATTTCACGTTTTTATTTCGCTTTGGTGGACATGTGACATGCAGGGTATGGGTCGATGCCGATGTAAGTATATTTTAATGTTTATTTTACTTCTTTTACTATTTATACAACTTATTCTAATTATTATTTTTCTTATTTAATGTTAGAATTAAAATTTATGTTAGAATATATTTAATGTTTATTTTACTTATTATTTATTTAACGGTGTTGTTTGTTGTTTTTTGTTTTTGTATTTCAGTTTCGAAAAAAACATAGGGT
>Ga0228710_1012060_pt1 | contig 10867 bp, 5 predicted proteins | sample MedpolnodulmetaG_FD_177995 | JGI IMG/M metagenome (GOLD analysis project Ga0228710, IMG submission 177995) | Root nodule microbial communities from Medicago polymorpha collected in Santa Monica, California, United States - pink nodules | ecosystem: Host-associated > Plants > Roots > Nodule... | reverse complement strand
CATTTTATGTTCATATAAATGGCAAAATTATAACTCTTTTATGTTCAAATTGTTTCCATGTTATGTCCGTTTATTATATTCGGCATTTATATATTCATATTATGTTCAAAAAATGTCAAAAATACGTCAAAATTATATCTATTAAGGACGAAAAACAAAATAAAAAATTTTGTGAGGATGAAAACATTTAATTTAATTTTATAGGGACTAAAATCATAATTTGTTATATTTATAGGGACGAAAAACTTGCATGCAAAACCATCCAACAGTGGCAAAATAATTAGCACCTACCTTGTTTTTTGTTAACACATGATCAATGTCCTCTTGTGACCACAACCTACTACGTTTGCTAGAATCATTCGGAGATTCTTGAAACACAATATCCCTGCCCATTTCTTGAAGCAAATCATGCATTCCCAGTTCATTATTCCAATTTAGAGTTATCAAAGATCTTTCAATCAAAATTTCGATTCCAATTTGAGGGCAATAACCACAACTATCTAATATATCCATTACTTTATCTGTCTTCATTCCCTTAAAGAAACAAGCAATATCTAGAAAAATATCTTTCTCCATTGGATCTAAACTCTCATAACTTATTTTCAGTTTATCTTGGATTTTAGGGTGTGGGACACTTCTTATTTTTTTAATAGCACTATGCCAAACATCAACATTTCTTCCATAGAGATAGGAACCTAACACCTCAAGAGCCAATGGAAGACCACCAGTGTAGTCCACTACTTCTTTGGACAAATCCAAATACCCTTCTTGTGGTTGATTACCTTTAAAGGCTTTCAAACAAAAGAGATTAAGGGCTTCATTTTGGAATAACATTCCAACTTCATAAGTTTTATGTACTCGATGTGTAATTAGCAAGTGCTTATCTCTAGTTGTGATTATTACTCTACTTCCCGGACCAAACCAATCTTGTTTACCAGCCAAATTCTCCAACTGGTTTAATTCATTCACATCATCAAGAACAAGGAGAACCTTTTTTCTGCATAAAGAGTTCTGTATTGTCTTTTTCCCATCATACAAATTATGAAAATCATTCCTACTTATACTCAGATGAGAAAGAAGTTGTCTTTGTATGTGAACTAAACCATTTGTCTCATATAACTCTCTAACATTTTCAAGAAAGCAAGTAAGTTCAAATTCACCTTGTATTGCTTCATAGACAGCTCTAGCAATAGTTGACTTGCCTATGCCACCCATACCCCATATGCCTATAAAGCGAACATCGTTCAACTGCATACCTAAAAGGTTGTTCACTTGCTCAACCTTTGAAGAAATCCCAACAAGGTTCTCTGCACAAGATGGCAATTTAGGAACCAGCTTTCTATGTATGTGTTGAGCAATGTTTTCTATTAGTGATGCCTCATGCCTGTTCAGATAGAAGGAAAGAAGCCGACAACAGCCAAAACCATAAGCAAATAAAATGAAATAATGGAAATGATTTTGTATGTTTAACATGCCCCTTCAGATAATTACAAGGTAAAGTCAAGCACATGAGTGTTCTTGACATTTGATATCAGGCAGAATTGGTCAAGATTTGGCACTGCTAATAAAATAATATAAAAGTTACTAAATGTGTGTGTGTATTAGCACGTAAATAATAATTAATATGTGAAAACTGAACTTTCTAAACGTTTAAGTGGACTTTCCAATCTCTTTAATGAATTTAGCAATCGACAATCAGATCAAGAGCTTAAAAACAAAAATCTAATGATAAGATAGCTTACTGGCCCTTGGAGTCCCATCCAGAGTAACTAGCAATTTGTGTCAAAGCATCTCTCCATCTTTCAACCTTGTCACTGTGTTGACCAAACTTCTCTAGATGTTTTCTGAAAGCATCCTCAAAGCTTCCTCTTTGATGCCTCACATCAGATGGGTCCACACCATAGAAGACTGGCAAAACTTCTAGACCCTTATTGCTGCATTCCATGATCATTTGAAGTTCATCCAAACACCAGGTGGAGGAAGCATAGTCTGGTGAGAGGATAGTGATGGCAAACATAGAATCTTTTATTGCATTGATTAGCTTTTCTGAAATGACTTGCCCTCTCTCAAGGTCTTTGTCATCTCTAAAAGTTGTGATCCCTTTTCTTTCAAGGGAAGCACATAAATGATCAGCGAATCCTTTGCGTGTATCTTCTCCTCGAAAACTCAAAAAGACATGGTAGGTGCATAAACTTGTGGTTGAACTTGAACTCCAAGAAGAAGAAGAGGCTTCCATTTGTTCAACAATTGCTACAACTTTGTAGCTCGTATTGTGCTGAGTTATTCAATGTCTTGTAGCAAAAGGAGTGTTTTGATGCAAGCTTATTGGTAGTGAATACAAGCTTTTAAAGACAATGTTGGCTTTGTTGGAAAAGAAATTGAGTGGAAGGTGGTATGGTAGCTTCTAGTCTAGTGTGAAAGAAAGGAGTGTGAAGAGAAAGATGAAAGTATATTTAACATATAAGAAGAAAAACAAAGACCACTTTACAGTATGGCCTACCAGGGAAAGAGAGGGGAAGCTAGTTTGTTGACTTAGAAGAAACTTCTATTTTTATTTTCTCAGATTAAAGTCACCATTTTTTATTATTTTCTGTTAAGCAAAGCTGACAAGATTTATTACTTGAATGACATTGGTGGTTCATACAAAGTCTTTAGCATACATGATACATGCATGTTATGCAAAGTTTCAAGAAGAGATATCATGTTGATCATCTTTATTTTGAATAGAGAAAAAAGTTAGTTTTGGTCTTTCCTTAAACTGCAAGATTGTTCAAAATAGCTCATGAAAAGAGTTATATTTTGTGCATAAATATAATTTTTACAGAAGTAGTATTGCTGGTTTTGCATCAGAATATGTATTCAGGGCCGGCCTTGGGGAGGTGCAAACAGCTCTATAGAGCTGGGCCTCCCCAATTTTGGGCCCAAAATATATATTTTTTTAATATATAATGCATTGAAATTTTAATATATAGACATAGCTTAGAATTGTTTACAAGACAAAAGGTGTGGTCCAGCGGTTAACTATGGTAGTGTTGTGCTTTTTGTTTGCGGTTCTTAATTGTATTTTTCTTTTATCTCTTTTGGGCCTAATTTTAATGGATTTGAAGTCTATATGTCATCAATACTTTCTCTTCTCTTTCCAATTCAGTTCACTCCTCAACGTATTTGCCTACATATTTACAAATAAAAGTACAATATTACTTTCTTTTTTTCTTGTTTTTTTAGAGCACTTGTAATTTTTGGCATATACTTGTCGTATAAAATCGCAAAGCTATAACAACAAACATTATAATTATTCTAAAAAAAAAAAACATTATATATTTTTTTCTTTTAAAAAAATTGTATTTTTTAGGGGCCTGTTAATAATAAGAGAGTCGGGCCTCCAATTTCAAAGGAACGGCCCTGTCTGTATTGAAATTCAAGGACTATAACACTTAAAGGTGACATAGTATTATGCTCCCTCAAAATGTATGTCGAAATTTCAAAATGGTTACGATCTTCGATAACAGGAATACAAATTGTTGACGAAGCAGTTGAATTGTGATAGATTTCAGACTAGCATAAACTTTAGTGCTACCTAGGTGTTAATCACAGGTATCTATCATTGCTCTCTGCTCCATTGAGTATATATAACTGCACTAGATTGTAAATAAAATCATATAACCATGAAGAGACAAAAGAAACATTATCAATGAGATAAGCGAAGAGTAATGAAGTATGTGCACGGTTAAGTCCCACATCGTTAACTTCTGAATGGCGCGAATGGAAACAAATGTATAAAATAATTAGCATCTAAACAAATTACTTACCTGGATGGGGTCAATGGGTGATCATGAAGGCCCATGGCCTAGGAATGTGACCTCCATTGATGTGGGGGCCTGCGTTCGCATGGCCTCCTCCATTTAGTTTTGAATTTTTTTGGTTAAATTACATATTTGTCCTTTAAATGTAGAGGTGTCATATGGGTTGGTCTGGTTCAGGCAAGCTCAAGAGTTTTGACTACATAAATAGGTCAGTTTGGCCCAGTCCATTTGTAATTGGGCCACATATTATAGTACTCGATTTGTGTGGACGATGGGCTAGCCTGACCCGTTTTAGTTTGTTTCTTTTTTTTAAAAAAAATTATTCACTCTTTATGTATTTTTTTTATATATCTTTTTGTTAAAATATGATTAGAGGGACATATTTTGGTACAACAAAATATGGGCCATCCCATTAGCATGAACCATTACCCATGAAAATTGATGTGGACACATTTGAGAAGGCTGAAAAACACATGTAAATGACGAAAAACCCCAGCGGCAGTTAAATGTCGAGGAATAAAAAGAACCAGCGGTAGTTAACTGCCGAGAAATCCATCGGTAGTTAACTGCCGATGCGATCCTGCTACAAATCTGGCAGATACTCTCTCATCCATTATTACTCTCATTTTACCAAAAAAATTTCAAATCTCTCTAAAAAAAACCCAACCAAATCCAACCAATTTTATTCAACAAAATCACAAGTAATCATAATGCTATTAACTTACATTTTAGTTGTTATAAATTTTTTTTTTGTAGTTTTTGAGTAGATTTACATGTTATAATTCATTTTTAGAGTAGATGTTAGTTGATTAATTTAGTTAAAATGTTTGCATGATGTTTACGTTATAGTTTAGAATTTTAAGGTTATTTTTTTATTTTGGTGTTCTATATTTATTTATTTATTTTAGTTTTTAAGTAGATTTACATGTAAGAGTATATGATTTATTTTAAGAGTATATATAAGTTGAATAATTTTGTTATACTTTTTGCAATTTTATGTTTTTTTTTAGAGTTTAGGGTTATTTTTATGATTTTTAGGGTTTATGTATAATTTGCGCATCAATTGTTTGATGAAATGTTTGAATGAGTTTTTTATTGATTGTTTTTAATTTGTTATTACGCAATTCAACGGCGGTGAACCTCAGAGGTTGAAGGTTTGGTGTCTTGGTGTAACGTTAAGAGGTCTCAAGGATGAACCAAATGAATTCAACCAGGGATTCAGCCCTAGAGACACAAGGAGGGTGGAATACGTTCGGTATAAACGTCCAACGCTCGACGAGGGGAGAATATCATTCAGTTGGGTGGAATTAACGAACGACGAAAACGTGACGAGCATGTTTTGGGAGCACAACAAGTTTCAGTGAATCGATATGTGGGTAACGTTGCTGAGATCAACTGAAGATATTATCAACAGTCTGATTCCGCCAGAAGATTGTGATTAGGTAGGGAATGCATCTTCCAACTACAACAATTATCTTCCTTTGAATGAGGTAATTTAAACTTGTTAAACGGCAGTTCCCAAGCATTCGCCCGACATTCCTATTGTTCCTTTCAAAAGATTAAATTCTTGTTAGGCTGGTTTAAATGAAGGTATTGAAGTGTCAAGGAATGCACCTCATTCTTTTGACACTTGAATACCATTATTTAAACCAAGTCTAACAAGAATTTAATCTTTTGAATGGAACAATAGAAATGTCGGATGAATGCTTGAGTCCTGTTGTTTAGCAAGTTTGAATTTACCCTATTCAGGGGTAAGACAATTGTTGTAGTTGGAAGGTACATTCCTGAATATAATGTAATGATAAAACATATTTAGGAGCTTTATGTAATGTAATGTAACCTTTATTCGAAATTATTCAATACGCGACTTTAATCGAAATTATTCAATACGCGACTTCGCTTCAAATTTAATCAATACACAATTTCGCTTCAAATTTAATTTAATCAATACGCAATTTCGCTTCAAATTTATTCAAAATCTTCAAGTTTATTCAATAACAAAATTATTCAATAACAAAATGTACCAAAATGTTCCAAGATTATTCAAGATTATTACAAGCCATTACATTATTTAATCATCTCCCTCGTTGCTTATCTCAATTGGGTTGTCCTCGACAGTCCCTGGGGCACCTTCTTTTGGTTGAGGACCAAAATAGCATGTCCTCCCGCTCCTCCTCAACCTCGACTGATTGTACACTAGCACCTTTGAATCCTTCTTTTTGCTAGAACCATCACAAACAATTCAGTGTCATGTCATAAGCGATTTTTCTTTCTTCTTCTCATCATCCTCATTTTTGTTCAACTGAATGTTATCCTGATTCTGAGACATATCTACATAAAAAAAAATTGGCGATCAAAACCTAAACTAAACAACAATACAATAAAATCATACAATCAAAACCTAAACCTAAACCTAAATTATCATCAAAACTTACACCTAAACCTAAACAATTCTAACAATTCTACAACAATTTATCAAAACCTAAACCTAACAATTCAATAAAACTTCTATAACAATTCTAACAATTTTAACAATTCATTACAATCTAAACCTAAACAATTCTAACCTAAACCTAAACTATCCTAAAATCATAAAATCAAAACATAAACTTAACAATTCTAATAATTCTACAACAAATCGTCAAAACATAAACCTAAACTATCATAAAATCAATAAAAGCTCTATAATTGAAATTTAATCAAAAAAAACTAACAATTCAATCACAAAACAGCAGTGCAATAGGATTAAAAAAACTAACTTGTTTTTGTGCTTGAAATTGGCTTGGAATGGTTTAACCTTGTGAAAAATCGCACCTATGGAACCCAAAACCGCGACAATGGAGTTTTGGAAACTCTTATGTCTGTTATGTTCTTATAACAGATCATCTGCAATTAACTGCAAAAGTTTTCTTCGGCAGTTAACACTCCTAGCGCATCTTATAAATTGGAGAAACAAGAACCTGCGCCATATTTCGACAGGTTGCATTGTTTGAGTTGATAAATAACTCAATCAAGGATTGTGCTCAACGCGCCCTTCTGCATTAGACATATTCTGCCCCTCAAAGTTTCTTTTGCTATGCGCGTGCTAGATTTCATTACGCCAACACCAGTTGAATAACCTCATCTAAGTCATGCTGCACTATCTGCTCACTAGAGATCTGATTCACATTGTTTCAAATGTTTCAAGAGGGATGTGAACCAGACTGATCTCGCCCAATTAGACTCCATAAACAAATGATCAATTGTTTCAATACAAATGTCTCATACATGATACGACACACAAAGGAGAACTAAGAACAGTTAAAACCTCTGTTAAAAAGAGACGATCCAACTGGGAATTCTCCTTGCAAAATTCGTCACATAAAGTGATATGTCGAGGAAGGGTTTTCAGCTTCCAAAGCTTAGTCCAATATTTGTTTTCATTAACCTAGCTTGACCAATTAGATTGGATAGCCTCGTTTCTATTCTTCAAAAACTTATACATAGATTTTACCAAAAAGACACCATTCTTGTTGGCTCCTCACATAAATGTGTCCCCTTGGATTGCTAGAAGAGAATGGTATTCGAAGAGTTTACTTCACTTCAAAAGGGTAGAAAAGATTATTAATTAGACGAGAGTTCCACAACCATAAATCTGCATCAATAACTCGAAACAATTAACTGGTTTTGGGGACTACACTTTGTAGCCATGTTGGAAAGGCAGCCAAGCCATCTCCCAAATTCAAATTCCATTACCATCTCCCACTCTCCACATACCCGTATGAATAATGATCTCTTCTCCGACATTAGCGATACTTCTCCAGGCATAACTCGGGTTATATCCAATGGTACCTTTTAGAACATTTGGTCAGAAGAAGTTCATCATTTTGAATTAGACGCCATCCCTTTATTGCCAAATTATAATCTTTTAAGAGTGCAGAAATCCAACCTTCCTTTCTTCTCCTTCAACACATTCTGCAACAAATACAGTGAATTTTCTTTTCTCTTTGAGGTAGTCACGTCCCCTTATTCATAAGTTCAAAATTTGGATTAATAGAGGTTCATTCTCAAAACTTTGCTTTATTTAAATGGTTTCACCAATTCCTTTTCAGTTTGCAGCATCACCTTAGCAAGGTCCAACAGTGATAATGTAGACTCCTTTCTAGAGTCCTATTTGCCATCTCAAAATCCAGATCAAAACAAGTAAACTATATGTATTTTTTTTTGTTGCTAGATAGACGAAATGACAATTGCCATTGGCAACTCACACACACACACACAAGGGAGGAGTCAGGGTTTGAATCTCGGTCACGGCGTCCAGCCTAATAATTTTGCAATATTTATATTTGTGCCATTGGTTTATACATCAGTTAGTGAATAAAAATAAGAGTATGCTTCTTAGGAATCTGAAATATAATAAATCAGCGCAGAATTAACTTAAGGAAGACTGGAAGAGATAGTATTGTGTCTTGGTTAAGTTCCATATAAATGTCACAACAATTACTGTCAACCTGAAAATATATATCCAAATTTTCAATAACATGAATATAAATTGTTAGTAAAGCAATTGAACCGAGGTAGATTTCAGACTTGACAGAATCTTTAATGCTTCCTAGGTGTTGATCATTAGTATCTTCAATGCCTATGCTATGTGAATTTGAAATGTGTATGCATGTTTGAGTCCCACATCGTTAATTTGTAAATGCTGTCATTAGAAGCAGGTGTATAAAATAAACCTGATTAGCAGCTAAACAAATTACTTACCTGGATGGGGTCAATGGGTGATCATGAAGGCCCATGGCCTAGGAAAGTGACCTCCATTGCACTTTGGAGGGGTGTTCTCCTAAGGTCTACCCAAGTGGTGGAGCCTACATCATAATTTGTTGCTGTGGGGGCCTGCGTTCGCGCGGCTCCCTTCAATTAGTTATCAATTTTTGTTTTTGTAATTCAAATTTAATTTAATTTTATTATTAGTAATCATTTTTTGCTTGCTTTTGTGAAAAAAAGATTTTGTTAATAATTAGTTATCAATTTTTGTTTTTGTAATTATTATTAGTAATTATTATTTATATTAATAATAAGTTTTCAAATGCTATACTTGATATGTTTTTTTCTTTTTTCCCAATCCCATGATCAAATTGTTGGCTATTGGATTAGGTCTATACTTTCATTTTGTACTCTTTTTTATCTTGTTGAATTATAGGTTTCATATTCATTTTGCACTCTTTTTTATCTTCTTCAATATATAGGTTTCATATCATTCCTTTTTTTTTTTGTGAAGGTTTCATATCATTCCTTGGATTGAGTACCTCAAAGTTCATAGATTATTCTAGGTATCTATTAAAAAAAAGTTCATAGATTTTTCTGTCCTCTCTCATTTTGTTCATCATTTTGGTATAAGATTGTGAAAATATTTAAAAAACCAAGTTGTTAAGCACTTTTTTAGGGGAGTACCATTCCTACTATAATCTGCAGTGAATTGTCAAGATCAAATACCCATTAGCTATTGGCTTGATGCTGAAGTATCTGAGTTTTTACTCACGACTATCCCTTTTGCATACAAAGTAAACCTAATTAGTGCATCAATTTTTAAACCATGATTTCAAATGCAAGGTACAACATACATGGAGTCTTGATAAGATTATTTACATATAAACCTTTTTATTTCTTTCTAAGGATTATTTACATATAAACCTGTTATGTTATTCATGGAACAAATAAATTACTACTTTACAATTGGCTAGAGTCTATGATTTATAGGTACGGATGCGGTAGCTAGTCTTGGTATTGGTATAGATATGAACTACGGCAATTTTTAAAAATCGAAGGTACAGGTACCGGGTACGCTATATTAAATATCAAAAAGTTAATTATTTGATGGAATTACCACTGTTTTTTTTTTCCTTACAAAATGGAATTACCACTGTTGTTGGTGTAAAAACATATGTTGGAGAAAAAAGATCATTTATAATAAAAAATAGTATAATGTTATTCCTATTATAACATCGTGTTTAACCTTATTTTTATCGTCATGCTTCGTAAATTTACTTTTTTTTCCATGCCTTCACTATTTTCATAAAAAAAAAAACAAGAGTGATGGTTGAAATAAAAAAAGGCTTAAATATGTTTTTAATCTCTATAAATATATCAACTTTTCGTTTGTCCCTATAAAAATTTCAATCACAACTTTTGGTCCCTATTTTAAAGTCAACTCATGTATTTTTTAATGAAATGTTTGTTCCCTATTTTTAAGTCAACTCATGTGTTTTTTAATGAAATGCATAGAATATTTTAAAAATCTTTCACAATTTTTTTTGTTCAACAAAACATGAATTAAATATGAATTTTTAACTTCCAAAAATATAAAAATATGAATTAAATATGAATTGTAAAAATATGAATTTTTTTTGTTGAAAAATTCTATTATTTTGAGAGATTCTTATAATATTATAAACTTTTCTGAAATTTTTTATTCAAAAATATGAATTGTACATGAGTTTATATTTAAAAGGAGGGACCAAAAGTGAAGATAGAAATTTTTTGGAGGACTAAAAGTCAAAGATTTTTTTTAGGGACTAAAATGAAAAATTGGTATATTTATAAGGACCAAAAACATATTTAACTCTTTTTTTTATTACGCTTCCCCTTATAATATATATTGGACCACCCCAAGTTTGATTTTAGATGGAATATTTTTCTTTTTTGATGACTTTACTTACTTTTCGATCGAACTCTGGATTGTTTGATCTCACCTTGAACATAAAAAATAAATACATAATCTTTGATTGAGAATGGAAATATGACGACAACAACAATCTATAATTTTCTCAAAGAAAAAAAAAACTCTATCACTATTGGTCCAAGAAGAATTAACGGCATTTGATTAACCCGTTATTATAACAAACCCATTATTAAGGGTGAGAATAGGTCAGACCGTTCGTCAGGGGCTTATGACCCGACCTACTTAAAGTCCGGCTCGGCCTAACTCATTTATTAAATAGGTAAGACTCAAACTTTTTAAAAAGTTCATTAATTTAAATAGGAATTTAATACACGCGTAATTATGTGTAAGACTTACAAAATGG
>Ga0228710_1012059_pt1 | contig 10867 bp, 5 predicted proteins | sample MedpolnodulmetaG_FD_177995 | JGI IMG/M metagenome (GOLD analysis project Ga0228710, IMG submission 177995) | Root nodule microbial communities from Medicago polymorpha collected in Santa Monica, California, United States - pink nodules | ecosystem: Host-associated > Plants > Roots > Nodule... | reverse complement strand
GTCTTCTTTTTAAAAAAAAAAAATAAAAATCCTTTTTTTTGAGGGGATTTTTTTTGGTTACATGAGAAAGGAGAAAGAAAAAAAAAAATACGTCTTAATAAAGGACACTCGCATAGTAAAGTTGAGGATAGACATGATAATAGTTGATGTACCATCACAAGAGACTTTGAATAATTAACACCTAGTTTTGCAAGGATATCCGTGCAAGAGTTTCCTTCTCGAAAAATATGATGAATGGAAATATCTCACTCCTTATCTAAATACATCCGAATTTGTTCCAAGAGGTTCGCATAGTGATGAAGTCTCGACACTTCCTTCGACACTAAGTGCACTACATGAAGAGAGTCTTGTAAATATCTATAATTTGTTTTTAATCCCATAACATTTTTAGAGACAAAATATTCTCAAGAAAAATTTTACAAATGTTGATGCAAAATCATACAGAGACTAAAAAAGTTGACCGGAAATTATACAAGAATTAAAAAATGTGATTTTTTTATATGAATTAAAAATGAAAAATGTTAGTATGATAAAATTAAAGTGGTTGAAATATTTATGTCTCTAGATATGTAAACGTTCGATCAAATCATTTATTTTTTAAATGATAAAATAACATGTCAATGTTAGTTTTTCTCCATAGCAAGACTTGAACGTAGACGCTTAGATCATTTATTTTTTGAATGGTAAAGTAGCATGTTAAATGTTATGTTAGTATTTTCTTTTTGACAAGACTTGAACCATGTATCTCCAACTCCTTAACCCTTAACTCAAATCATGTGAGCTACACAACTCTCCGCTTAAATAATTGATTGAATAATTGGTCTTTTAATATGAACCAATTGAATACCGCAACAAGATAGAAAATTAAACAACACCGTAAAAGACGACGAACAACACAGTGTCGCTCTAAAACAAAAAGAACTTAGATCTATTTTAATATCTCTTCGAATTAAATAGAGTGACGAATATGAAGAGGGTGGCTCTGGTTAAAAAATTGACTCATAACCTCTCCCTCGATAAATAGAATAAAAGAGGAAACCTAAAGAGAATTCTAATGTCGGTTTGTTGGAGAGGGAGAAGCTAGAGATGGAGTATATGTTCGTCCTCAATTTTGCTCAATTTATTTATTCGAATTTTATAATTTAAAATGTGGTTGACGTTTTAGGAATTATAAATTTAATTCCCAGGGGTTATGGGTTATGGCCTATGGGTAATTACCAAGCTGGGGAAAGCAAGAAGAGTCTAGAAGGGTTGGAACGAGAGAGAGAAGGGTGGAGTATTGTATTATATTTGATTTTTAAATTGAATATTTAAGTGATTAACTAATTAAAATAAAAATATATTCATTAATCTGTTAAAAATATATTCATTAATTTGTTACCATATTATAAAAGATAAATAATTCAATTACTAAAAATAATAAATTTATGTTGGAAGAAATGTTATTTAACATAGGGACAATATTGTACTTTTGCAAAAAAGTTACACTTCTCTCTTCTCTATTTCTTCTCTTTTTCTCTCGTATCAAACAATCTATTAAATCTACTATATTTCTCACTTTTTTCTCTCTTTACAAACTCTCTCTTAACTATTTCTTTCTTTACAATTTCTCTTCTAAACCAAACGCACCCTAAAAAAAAATATATTGTGTTTAAAAACTTGTTTATGAGAAGGGCTTTGTTTTCCCGTTCATGCTACTCGTTTAGTCAAATATTGACCTATAAACAGTTTGTTTAAATAGATGTCTGTGACGTACGAAGATTCCCATCTTAGTCAAGTGTATATGCCTTGTAGTCAAGTGTATATGCTTTGTATGCAAGTCTTGTTTTACTTTATTTGTTGAAATTGAGTCATAGCCCGATAAAATTTGTAGCGGATGATCATAGGTTTCTCAAACCATATTCATCTCTTTGTAAGTTGCAAAAAAATAGAAGGGTTTTGCTAGAACTTTGTAAGTTAAAAAAAAAAATAGATCAATTAAATGAAAGGTTTTGTCAGAAGACACATTTTATGAATGTTTCTTTTAACAAATTATTCTATGAGCATTTGCTAAAAGACACCTTCATGGATGACTTCTAGCAAAACCCTTAAATGAACAGATAAAAATAAAAAAATTATATAGATTTTACATACATTTAATCTCTTATGTATATAGAATGACAACTACCAATTTGTTGGGAGTATTAATTTTATTTTTGAGGAAAGGAGTATTAATTTTATTGTTGGGTGTAACATTAATTATTTTTTGACAAAATATTAATAATTTTTTGCTGTGTTATGTACAATTGTGAGTTACAAGGTGTTAGTAAAATACGATAAAATTACACGTATAAAAAAATAATTGATCGCATCTAATCCATACAATTTAAATAAAAAAAATAAGTTTTTTTTAGGCAAAAAAGTTTATTTTATCGTATATTATCTTGTTCATTGCTAATAAATTGATTTATATTAAATGGGGATATTTTAGATATATTATTAAATAGAAGAAAAGTATGCAAGGTCTGAAGTTCAAACTCTGGCCACCACAAAAAAAAATAGAAGAGAAGTCTTTGTAATTTATTTTATATATTCTAAATTCGGAGTTCAAACACCGGCCACTACAAAAAAAAATAGAAGAGGAGTTTTGTAATTTATTTTATATATTCTAAAATGTATGAAGTAAATTTTACTTATAAATTATAATTCACCCGGAGGCTAGAGGTTGCAAGTCTTGGTAAACATTTACTTTAAAAAAAAAAGTTTCTTTGTAAACATGTTGAACATAATAAATATATAAACACCCAGTACCCAGAAAATATACACACACAACCTAGTACTGAAGGAAAGCATATATAATTAAGGAAAATTATAAATCATACCTAAGCTATATATTCTAATTTGCAGAGAATTCCAACTTCAATATAACTATAGAGATAATATTCACCCAAAAAAAAAAGACTAGATAGAGATATTCCTACTTGCATGCTCATAGTCATTCAGACCTAAGCTAGTAGGCCATATATGTAGGTTCAAACAGTTTTTCACTCACGTGATTTTTTTTTTTATGAGTATAGGATAGGATATGGATTACTTACTTACTTATGTGATAGTATATTAATCACTTTTCAATGTAATACTATCAATTTTTTTTCTTTCAATTATAACTTTAATTAATAGGCATTCAATTTTTTTTTCCTTCTCTCTTTCACTTATATGTTTTTACTTAATATGTGTAAAATGAACAAAAGACTCCGCATCCACTCTTACTATTTTGGAAAGGAGGATGATAGAAAGTAGAGTTAGGTTAGGAAACTCTATCTAATCCAATATGGCTGACGTTAAATTTCAATGCAAAATAAATTAGATTGTGCATTTTTCAAAACATAATCTCCCTGCATCGACACATGTTAAAGATGTAACAAAAGGTTAGTTGTGCATCTTAATTAGTCGACACAAACTCTCATAAGGTTAGCTTGCTAGATAGAAGACTCTGTAGACGCTAAAAAAAACTCTCTAGAAATGTTAAGATCCATGTTGAGATAGGTAAAATAGTAGTGGTAACCATCACAAATTTAGGCAAACTACTACCCTTTAGATTTAATATTATTATGGTGTCACCGTGATTTTATCGAACACACGATTCATCAAACATACACTCAATTTTTGAAAATCAATTTGGAAAAAAAAAAACAAGAAGGCTAATACATTTTTTAAAAAAATTGGGTGGGTGAGTGGGGATGTGTGGATATTCGAAAAAATGATTGAATTAAATGTAATACTGTGTGACTTGATAAGAAGAAAGGGTGATCGGAAATTCAGAGGATTAAAGAGTTTAATATGAGGTTGTTATTAGGAAAGTGGTACTGGAGGTTGCAAGAGGAGTGATTGAGTCTTTGGTTTAAAGTCTTAGTTGCATGTTATACGGAGAAGGGTGGAAGGGTGAAGGAGGGAGGCATGTTATGCTCTAGATGGTGGAGAGACATTACATATATTAATAGAAGAGTAGGAATGGGGATAGACTGTTGGTTTAATGATAATCTGGTGTTGGTGGTTGGAGATGGGACAAGCAATTTTTTTGGTTGGATCAATGGCTAGATAGTGGTGTTCTGTGTGACAGCAGGTTTACGAGGCTATTTGACTTAGCGGATGACAAGTATGTTACGGTAGCAGAGATGTGTTCTTTAGACTAGGGTGCAGAGGAGGATGGGTGTGCAAGTGGCAGAGGAGGTTGTTTGTTTAGGATGAGGAGCAGGTGAGGGAGTGTAGTATCTTATTGTTTAACTTTTTTTGTGTGGATGACATTTGGAAATGGAAACTAGATCTGGGTAGAGGGTACTCGGTACATGACATTTATCAAATAATGTCCACGAAAATGTCAAGGGATATATCTTTCCTCTATGATATTGTTTGGACAAAAGTGGTACATTGAAGGTTTCATTGTTTGCGTGGAGGCTGCTTCAAAATGATTTATCAACAAAATATAATTTGATTCAACGTGTATGTATTAAGGTTAATTCAAATTTTTGTACAAGTGAGTGTTGGCAGAAGGAAAACGCGAATCATCTTTTTGTGGATTGTGACTTGTTTAAATGCATATGGCCTCTTATTCACCAATGGTTGGGCATCTGCTTAGCAGTTAGGTTGCACATAGTAAATCACTTTCAACACTTGCACATTTAGGAAGTGGTTCTAGAAAGAGTCGCGTTCATATGGTTGGCTAGTGTTTGAGTATTATGGTAGGAGCGAAACAATCATGTTTTTCAGCAGAAAGGAAATGTTTATTCAAGAAGTAGTCGATAAAGTCAAACTATTCTCTTTCTTGTGTAACCTTAATTCTACCATACTTGAAGTCCTAGCCTAGTACTCATTTTGTTGGTTTGGAGTTCTTTCTGTTTAATACATTCATTTTGGTTTCTTAAAAATAGACACTAATGCAAATCCATATCATTTATTTCAGTGTTACATTTCACATATCAATACATCCATATATCCATACACTAAATCTTACTAGAAAGCAATATAAAAAGAAGAAGACAAATGCCCATATCATTTATTACAATACAAGGTAAAACTTAAGAACTAATGGTGCTCTCTTCGCCAGATCTTGCCTATATATTGCTTGACGTTGACATGTTAAGCCCAACTAAGAACTACTTCATCCGGTCTCAAATATAAGAAAAGATTCTTCTTTTAGGTTCATTGAATAATTAATGTATCTGTTTTACAATGTAGACCAAATACACTAACTACTCAATGAACCTAAAAAAAGAATCTTTTCTTATATTTGAGATCGGAGAGAATAAGAATCTAATAATCCTCCCAAAAAAAAAAATCTAATCAATCCTAGTTTTTTTTTCCGAGAATTCTCTATCAAGTTGATAGAATCATGCTAAAAATTAAATCCCGTAAAACTAAAAAAAAAGTGGATAGAAAGAAATTGACACGGGTATTTTGAAAAGGTGAATGCATCATTCTTGGTGAAAACGGTGGGAAGCTGAAAAGCTATGACAACAATTAAAGACCAAACCAAGTTTGCGGTTTGTCTTTTATTATCTTAATTTTTTACCATCACTGCCGGCAAGCAACTTCTAAGTTTCCATGCCCCATGAGAATCGATTTGTAGACCTGCAAAATCATCTTCTCATCATACTCTTTAGGTGGGGCTCTTTTAAAACCAGGATCACCTATGAATCCTGCCGGTAGAGCCCCACCAAATCCAGAAGCCGAGCCACTCACGGTCATAACCCGTGAGTTGGCCAAACCTAACATCATGTTTACATATGCATCTCTTGCCCTAAGCAACATCTTCTTAGGTGAAGGGATTCTGATTCTGTTGATTCGGATCTTAGGTGATAGCTTGATCTTCCACCTCCAAAATCGACCTTTTCGGGTTTGAGTGCTTCCAAGTTCAACTTTGCTTGTTCTTCTTCTTCGGCCTGATCCATTTATTCTTTTGTATCCCTTTCTTTGCCAATACTCCTTTAAACCCTTGTATGCACTAGCAGTGATTCCTTCCATATTTTTCTTTGATACCTTATTTGATCTTGTTTATTCTTTGGCTCAATATATGATATAGAAATAAGAAAATGGGGAAAGAAGGGGTGGGTGAGAGAGTGAATGAAAATGCAAGAAAGATAAATTAGTTAGGTACATGCAGACAGAGGATTAACACATGGGCATGGAAGCTAGCTATCTGCTCTGGCTGATAATATATGGTTATTTGATTAATTTAATAATGTTTAGATATGTTAATTAATTCATGTTGACATAAAGAAAATAGTTTGGGTAGCACCGAAGGTGTGAGGTGGGGGTGGTACAATAAATGCGACAAGTACGTAGGTTGATGCATTTAATAACAACGGGTGTCATTTTCCTTCTTGCAATTGATATATTAGATCAGATCAGATAAAGGTCGCATGAACCATGGTTATTCACATCACACGGCAAGTTTTCTCTACGTTTCCTCAAAACTAAACTAAACCGTATCAAAACAATAAATTTAAGGATTTTGCTAACGAGTATCTTAAGAACACTCTTTAAAGATACTCAATTAAGAAATTAATCATTGGAAATACTTAATATTTTAATTTTCGATGCATTGAATGCACAAATTTCTATTAAAACTTACTATTTAAAATGTCCTTAGAACACTCGTTATCATTTTCCTAATTTTAATAATAGATTAAAACAACTTCATAGCCAATACATAATACTATAATTCAAAGTACAATAACTAAATAAATAGGACCATAACCAACACATTAATCAAAGAGGTTAAAAACAAGTACGAAACATAACAAACTTTTTTTGTTCGAAGGAAAAACATAAATTTGATTACGTATGATTTATGGTTAAATATATTTTTAATTCTTACAAATATTCAGAATTTTGTATTTAATCATTTTAAAATAAAATCACATTTTTCTTTAGGGAGCAAAATTGCTGATGGAAAATTTTACTCCTTACTGATGAGACCCATTCACAATTGTTTCTTGAGCTGCATTATAATTACCACCCAAATTTAGTTCTTGCACATCATCCACAACAACACTATCACCCACATTTGATTCTTTAACATCATCTGCAACAACAATAGAATGAAGTTGTAGTGCATTTTAACAACTAGTTTTTTTATCATCCAATTTCACATTTTTTTTAGAATTAATTTTTACTCTCATCCTATTTTGAGATCATTTTTTGCTCATGTAGCCTATATTCAATTGATAAAATGTGTCAGAGTTTATGGTCACAAATATCTATATCATAAAAAATGGTTAGAAAAGATAATAAGCCTAATAAGAGAAATGACTCGAAAATAAGATAAAGAAAAGTTTGGCAAAATCAGGCTCCTCTCAAAGTCTCTATTTTTGTTTGGCGGTTTTTGAGAGATCGTTTACCTACGAAAGCAAATTTGGCAAACCGTGGCATCATTCCTATGGAGGGGCGGTTGTGTGTCACTAAATGTTAGACAAAGTAAAATCATCTTCTCTGTGGTGGTTAAAAGCTAGTAATGTTGTTTTTAACTCTGGTACTCATAATTGGTGGTCGAGCTCGCTGTTATGTATGGACATCGACTGACAACTTTGTATTCTTGACAGGACCTTGTTCTTTCCGTGATTGTTTAGCACACCTTGTGCTGCAACAATTACGTTTTTGGTAGTAATATATTTTATTTTGACTTGTTTAAAAAAAAGATAAAGGAAAGTTTTCAAAATGGAAAAACTAAAATTTCATTTAAAAGAAAATCAGGGAATCAAAAGAATATATTACTGTAGTTTTTTTTTAAAATTGAGAGTCTTCCTACTTCCCAATCGTAATTTTTTTTCCTTCCATCGTTATCTATATCTATGCATTGTAGTAAATGTGTACAGTCCTACTGTACTTTTATGGACCAATAATAAATTCCCTAAAAAAAAAGGACCAATAATAAATTCCCTCAAAAAGAAATGGACCAATAATAGTATAATACATCACACATTAATCAAGAAAGTTAATTAATATATTATTTAATTTTCTTGAGGTAATCAAGCGCGTATTTGTAGTACTATTATTTAGGGTCAAATATATTTTTATTCTCTATAAATATGTCAAATTTTTGTTTTAATATCTTTAGTTTTTTTAGTCCCTCAAAAAAATTTCATCTTCATTTTTCGTCCTTTATTTTAATTAAACTCATATGTATAATTCATATTTTCTTGTGTCAAAAAAAATTCATATTTTCTTAATAAAATTATGCATGAAAGTTTATAATATTATAAGAATTTGTCCCAAAAAAATTACAATTTTTTAACAAAACATGAATTAAATATGATTTTATATATTTTGACGGTTAAAAATTCATATTTAATTCAAATTTTGTTGAAAAATTCTAATTTTTTTTTAGAAGAGATGTTTACAATATTCTACACAATTTCGTTAAAACATAAAAATGTTATACATGATTTGAATTTAAAATGGGGATCAAAAGTGGCGATTGAATTTTTTTTTAGGGATTAAAAGTTAAAGAATTTTTTCAGAGAGGCTAAAATGAAAAATTAATATATTTGAAGGGACCAGAAACATATTTAACTCAATTATTTAATTTGAAATATTAAGGGCAGATTAGTATAGAAAAAATAAAAATTATGTATTGAAAATTGTATCAGTTTATTTGTTAAAAGGTTGAAAATTAGTTTTCTTAATAAATACTTATTATTTATGGATTCCTCAAAATGTGCTCTTAGAACATATGTTAACACGGCCTTTGTTTAAATTACCACTTTTTCATCTAATTTTCTATTGCAACTTATGAGACATCAAATATATAGTGTGGATTATAATTTTCTATTGCAACTTATGAGACATCAAATATATAGTGTGGATTATAATTTTCTATTGCCACTTTTTATGATAATTTGTTTGTGAGAAAGAGGAGGATGTTATTAATTATTTTGACAATAATTAAGAATTTAACTTTTGACAATAATTAAGCATTTTCCCTCAAAAGACAGTAATTATGTATTTAACTATTTTGTATTTAAATTACTTGTTATTTAATTTGTGGATTCCACACCGTCAAACAAAGTCTCTATCATTTTCTCTTGATCTTTCTTTTCCAATCGATGTCACATAACTAATTTCTCAAGCCAATTTATTGAAAAAGACGTTCTCTTCCACAAAGACAAATTATTTGCAAAACAAAATAGGAACAAAATATTTAAATAATTTATAGGGATTAGTTAAAAAAAATAGAAAATTAACAAAACCTTTGATCATCTTCCTTCAAAAACAAAACCTTTGATCATCTCTCGAATAAATTAGTTGGGTTATTACGAAAAATAAGTTTGATATCAAATTCCAACATCAGTTTGGATGATTAACACAGTTTAAATATGTGGTTAATTAGTAAATGATTAATTTACACTATATATAAAGATAACACATAATTTTGAGCTGACCTTTTCACTTTTAATCATACCTCTAAGCAAATTTGTAAATAAAAAATGTTATATTTTGTGTCATTCAAAAAGATAATAATTTATATTATATTTGCTATATTGTTGGTATCATTGAAAAAGATAAATATAGGTTTTTTAATAAGATAAATATAGTTTGTTACAATATAAAAGTGCATAATATTTATACCAATAATTTGAATCAAAATCAAAATTTTCTAAAAACTATTATTCATAATTTATACGCATTAGAACAATAAAAAAATGTATGTCTAAATGCTAGTGAGTATATAAAGGTGTTGTAACTATTAATCACACAATTAGTAACAAGTCTCAAATATAAGAAAAAAAAAGGGTCAAACAAAATTGATTTATCAAGTTTAAAATCTAAACACGGCATTGTGTAACTTTTTCTTACTTATATTTGATATTGGATGGAGTAATTTTCAAGGGTTGAATAGATTATTAGTGAATTGTGACGTCCTGTTATATTCATTAACTATTGATTGAACATAAATAATAGGCTTAATAGCAATTTTGGCACCTTAAGTATCAGAAAGTTGCGATTTTGGCCCCCTAACAAAACAAAATACAATTCAGACTCCTAAGTATTGCCCCTTTTGCAATTTTGGCCCCCCATGTCAATTTTGACCAAGTCAATGCTGACGTGGTCGCCACGTGTAATTATTTTATTTTTATTTTTTTAATTATTAAAAAATTATTTTTTAATTAAAAAAATTAAATAAAAAATAAAAAAATTACACACCTGGCGTCCACGTAAGTGTTGACTTGGTCAAAATTGGTCTGGGAGGCCAAAACTGCCAAAGAGGCAATACTTAAGGGGCTGGATTGTATTTTATTTTGTTAGGGGGCCAAAATTGCAACTTCCTAATACTTAGGGGGCCAAAACTGCTATTAAGTCTAAATAATAATATATTTGTTTGAACAATGTTAGCCATCCAATTTGATCTCAAATTCTTTTTTTCTTATTCAATCACCCGGTCCCTTAACTTAATTGATTGTCTTAATTTGGTTCCCTAACTATAATTTGTTCCAATTTGGTCCCTTATGTTTTGCTCTGTTACTAGTTTTAGGCCCCGTTTGGATAAACAGCTTATATAGATGCTTATAGCATTAGAGCTCATAACATTAGAGCTTACATCATAAGCTCTTATACTTGATAAGCTATTTATGTTTGGATATGTACACTAAAAAGTACTTACATAAATTGAAGTGTTTGGATGTAACATTACATAAGCAATTATTGAAATTTTAAATATTTTTAATTTAACAAAAAAAATCAAAGAATCGAACCACAATTATTAAGATTTTTTTTAATAAAATTAATCAAGATGTAAAAAACAATATTATAATATATTAATTATAATTATATATATAGTATAATCAATATTCGTCCTTAAAAAAATTATCAATATTCATATAAGACAAAA
>Ga0228710_1012058_pt1 | contig 10867 bp, 9 predicted proteins | sample MedpolnodulmetaG_FD_177995 | JGI IMG/M metagenome (GOLD analysis project Ga0228710, IMG submission 177995) | Root nodule microbial communities from Medicago polymorpha collected in Santa Monica, California, United States - pink nodules | ecosystem: Host-associated > Plants > Roots > Nodule... | reverse complement strand
GTTGTTGTCTTACGTTGTTGTTGATGTTGTCATTGTTGTTGATGTCGTCAAGTCGTCGATGTCGTACGTTGTTGTTGATGTTGTCATTGTTGTTGATGTCGTCAAGTCGTTGAAGTTGTACGTTGTTATTGATTAAGTTGTTGAGTCCATGCATACTCATATAAAGTTGGGGGTTTGATGCCCTGTGAATGTTAATCATTCAAACACGTTGATTTGAGAGCCTATGCTCTTTTAGGAGTTGATGCTCCACACGTTGATTTTAGGAGTTGATGCTCCACACATTGATTTTAGGAGTTGATGCTCCACACGTTGATTTTAGGAGTTATGCTCCACACGTTGCTTTAAGAGCCATTGCTCTACACGTTGAATTGAGAGCTTATGCTCTAACACGTTGATTGGTACCACATGCATATTGCATAGTCAAGTTGTTGTTGTGTCGTTGCATTGTCGTTAATGTTGAGTTGTTGTCGTCGTTGTTGAATAGTTGTTGTTGATTTAAATGCTAAGTGGAAGTAAATGAAGCGTATGTGAATTATTATTGATGATAAGTATATGTGAATCATTATTGATGATAAGTATATGTGAACTATTATTGTTGTTAATTATTGTTGTTTAGGTTGTTATATTCCGTTGATGAATTATATGCTTATTATTATTGAATGTGAAATCTCACCCCTTCTGTTTGAATGTTGCCCCTATGTTGGTAACGTGCAGATAACCAGGCTTAACTGTTGATGTGAGTTGACTCTCTCGCGTGTCGTCTTAGGGTCGCTCTGATACGTAACGGGATGAGGATTCTTGCTTTGCTTTCCATTGTTATGTATTGTTTTATGAACTATGTTGTTGAACCTTTTGAATTAAGATTTTCTTTTAAGTTATTTATGTTGAGGCCGTAGTGCCAAAGATTGTTGAACAAAGTTGTTGATTTTGAACTAAATTTTCCGCTGCGATGTTATTGAAATTTTGACAGGGTTGTTTTTAATAAATAGTAACTTTACTCTATTTATACTTGTTTAGTAGTGTGACATTCCGTTTTACGTTGAATACTCTGATTTATTTGTATTATTTACATCTTTGGGAAAACGGGGTGTTACAATAACTGTAGATGACTGTACGACTGTATAATTGATGAAACGAGACAGGACAGGTAAGATGGGAGGCGGACTGACATCGCAGTACAAACACTCAAAAAACTTCCTTGGAGATGATATTATTGTGAACAAATCGAGTTGTTGACGGGGTAAAGCCCGACACAAAGTAACAACTGAATGGGGAAGTAGACACCTCCTAGGGAGACAACCTGTTGTTTAACAAAAAATCTGGAAGAAGTCGCCATTTGTAAACCGGCGCAGAGTGTTCCTCCATTGGTACGCTCTAGTAGTCATGCTTTTCTTTTGTTTTTCTTTTTGAAAATCCCTAACTTTTGCCTGGACCGCCCTTTCACAAGGAAGGAGAAAGAATGAACCTGATTTGTTAAGACATAGAGCGGAGACAACAACAGAATACAGTTTAACAACAATGGTGAGATTTGACGGTCCAAGTCGGCGGTGAGAAATGAGAGGATCTCGCAACGGTGAGAACGAAGGTGAGGGATTGAGTTCCACGGTGGTGAGAAGAATGATTTGGGTTTGAGTTTCAAGGTAGTGACGAGGATGAAGCTTCACGGCGGAGGCGGTGGTGGTGATGATTGGGTTGCACGGTGGTGATTGAGCTTCACGGCTGGTGGTGGTTGTGCTTCACGGTGGTGATTGAACTTTACGGCGGATGCGGTGTTGACGGTGATTGGGTTTCACCACAGCTTCAATCGAAAAATGGTTTGAGAATAAAAGCGGAGTATATGTTCGATAATGGAAAAGGGTTTGGGAAATTTTTCACCATAGCTTTCAATGGAAAAAGGTTTGAGAATGGAAAATTTTGCTATGAGCGGGATATCTGGGTTTCACCAAAATTTCACTAGAGCGTGTTTCAAATTTTGTTCAGCGCTTTTGGCTTTTTGGCACAATGCATTTGGCTTAATTCTAATTCTAATAAATACATTTTAAATGGGGTTAAACAATTTAAAATTTATTGAAGTTAACAACTTTCCCTGAGCCTAGCTTTTTAAGTCATGTGGATAGCTGCCCACTTAAAATCTCTGTGTTAATAAGTGTTTTTTGTACTAGTGTAGGTCTCAAAAACTCATTGCTCATATATTCTTCAAGATTAAACACTTTTTCTTAGAATCACTTTGTCTTTGAGTGTGTAGATTCTCTAGGGTGCTAGTAGGGATTGTAAGTTGGTTCTCTCAAGAAGATTGATTGGGCTTAATCAAGGCTTCAAAGGAAGTCAATAATCTCATTCCACCTCCGAATGACTTGGGGGTCTTTCTAACCATTCTTGAAGTCGAAGGGGGTTCGTTTACCCGACGTAGCATTGAAGACTCGAGTGAAGAGATCGAAGGAGTGCACGGGTAATTCAAGGATCCGAAGATTCAAGGAGCACCAAATTCAAGGGGTACTTGAAGTTTGGGGGAGTTTGTTTTACATAGGAGTTGAATAATTAGGGCTTTGATTTGAAGGAACTTTTGTAAACATTGTGATCAACTTTTCATACATAGTGGTTAACCATGGTAAAGACGTACTTCATCACTGACGACGAACAAGGGTGAACTACTATAAACATCAGTGTTCTCTCTCTCTCTCTACTTTTAATATTGCACTTACGTATTTGATTAATTGTTTAGTGAATTGCTAGTTTTGATCTAAGTAGTGTTTTCTCAAAAGAATAATCTAAATCCATTTGATTTAGGTTAAAACAATTTTACTTGGATCAATTAATTGCTATATCAATTCAATTAATCAAATTCATGTGTATTGTGTTTTCAATTGTTAATTAGGTTTATTGTCATATAGGTTTGGTTTGAAATTGTGTATTATTTTGTATCTTGTTCTAGGATTATTAACAATTGATTGTGTAAAAAGACTTGTATTGTGAATCTCTCAATTCTAAGATAAAATCTTGTTCCACATATATTTGATTCTTATTGATTCATTGTTTGTGATTGTTCAAGCAAATTTCCAATAGTAAATTTCATTAAAATCCATTTTTATCAAAACTCCATAAAGTTTTTCAAAAAGCTATTCATCCCCCTCTAACTTGGTAACCATCTAGCCATATAAACCAACAAGTGGTATCATAGAGCTTGGTCTCTTCTTACGGCTAACTATCAGATGAGTTGATCCATATGGCTAGTAAGGAGCCCACGGGGGCGTACGATAGAGCACCTATTTTCGATGGAGAAAATTACGACTATTGGAAAGAATGCATGTGTTGGAGTAAGCCCTAATAGTCAATCTATATTGATTGGGTTTGACTTTATATCATGATATTGATCTAAATATATACTGTGAATATATAAATAATAAGGCATTTCTTTATTGATTTTGTTTTGTTTCAAAATAATAAAGTCCTTAGAATAGTTAGTCTGTTTAATGGAACATTAAGTATAACTTAATTGTGAGACCCCATTAAACATAAGGAAACTATTCTTAAAGTATCCGTAGTCAAGCTTTATTGAGAAGGGGGATATCATTAAAGCATAAACACTATTATGTGGATAGACTGATGATCACATCTCACAGATCATGGATAAAGAGTTATCAAGTCGACAAATAGATATAAATATTAGGAATAATATTTATATTAGATTGTCCCACCATGAGAATACTACATAGTAAAAGTTATGAAAAATGTCATAAGATATTCTCATAGTAATAGCGGTGTATTCCACCCTTTGACCTGAAACCACTATGTACCCTAGACGTTGGAGTCGAGTGCTTTGTCACCATTCAAACGTTGTCTGTAACAAGATGACTATAAAGTCGGTTGATGGGAACTCCACAAATCATGTTGAGGGACATGAGTGACCTAGATGGAATTTGCCCCTCCTACATAACAAGGGAAATATCTGTGGGCCCAATATTGAACTAGACAAGGATGACATACTATGTCTTGTGTTCAATATAGACATGAGGGCAAATGGGTAATTATACACATGAACATTATCATGAAAAGGTTTCGTCAGATCACATGACATTCTCGTCACTTGGGTAGCAGTGATGTGTTGCTAGATACTGCTCTACTGTTTATAATATTAAATACGTGATTTAATATTATTGTCAACGTTACGAGAAGCTATAGTGTCACACACAAAGGACAGATAGATGAGAGAAATAAATAAGTAAGACTTGTTTATAAAATAAGAAGTAAGACTTGTTAGTAATTAAATAATTATGTATGGCTTATTATTTAATTGTGAAAATTGCGAAACACGGTCCACCGTAAGGTACGGTGTGTTTCAGTGAGATATGGTGCACCGTAAGGTACGATGTATATTTAAGTGATTGACTTGATGGCCACACAAGTGGTTCTATAAATAGAACACTTGTGTTGAAACATTTTGTTGATTGAAACGCTTAACCTAATTCACAAGAGTAAACTTAGCCTTCGCTCTCTAAACCTAATCTCTCTGAATCTCCGTTGGAATTGGCTAGCACCGGTCATCGGAGAAGTTCTGTTCGTGTGGACTGAGTAGAGGCATCGCTTCTTTACTTTGCTCGTGATCAGAAATCGCTGCTTTGATTTGCTCGTAATCAGAAACAATTCTGCTACAAAGGTTCTGTGCTTCAAGAGGTAAACAAATAATCCTTAAAGTGTTTCAGAATGTGTTCTCATTGATTTGTGATTAATGATTCAATCAAGATCTGTTTTCAATGGGATTTGTTCCGCTAAGAGGATTTGTTTTTTAATTTTAAAAACCACTCTTAAAATCCCTTCAGTGGTATCAGAGCATCGGTTGTGATTGAATCATTAATTCAAATGTTTGTGCATATTGATCCTTTTGTTTTCCGTGGTAGCGTGTGAATTGTTCATTGCGTAGTGCTTCTCTTAATTTTACATATCTGAAATGTTTTAAAGATGCGATGATTCGTTTCGTCTTCATCGATATAATTGTTTCGATTCTTTTAGCAACGATTATCCTGAATAGCAACGATTATCCTATCCTTCGGTTTTATTGATTCTCCAGAGAGTATATGATTGTATTATTGCTATAAACCGGTTGTTGGATTAATAATTTCAGTATGAATCTTTTCGATGATTATGTGATAATCATTTTGATTCTGTTTGAACGACTTTGCACTGCTATATTCCAAATTTAATACGATTGCCGATGTTGTTTGAATGTGATTCAATCAAAAATAAAATAAAAGGAATATGGCACTTTTATTTTATTTATTTTGAAACCGTAACCATTATTGATAAAGATACCAATTATGGTTAATCAATTTTTGAGTTTAATATTCTTTTTGATTTTGTTTCAAAACGTAAATATACGATATGCCAAATTCGAGAAAGAATACACGGTTTGTTACACTTGAAAAGTTTCAAGAGGCAGTTAAATGAATTTGATTTGTATAAACTTTGACTTGTTCTAATTTGGCTAGTCCAAATCTTTTACAAGCTATATTGTTCGTATTTGTACTGTGTATTTGATACCGGTAGAAAACCAATGGCAAATTCGTTTTGGTTCGAGTGGATATTATGAGATAATTATCGACTCAAAAGGTAACCTTTTTTATTAGTCCTATGCGTAATTTATGTCATTTAATGTGCATCACATTTACTTATTTAGTTATGGCAAGATATTGATTTGTTTTATCTTTCATGTATTTGAATTATTTAAAACTCTTGATGCCATGATATATATGGCATAAATTTCGAGATATTAGTTTTGAAGACACAATATCTTGTTTTGATGCCCTGATCATATTTTCACTAGTTTTAATATTAATTCAAACAATGCCATAATTAAAACTTTTATTATAATAATGACGTGTCATTATTATTTATCATTTTTCAAGAGCGTATATGGTTATGACCTTAGAATTTTCCTACCTAAATAACTGAGTTTTGAGTACAGCCTCCGTTGACTTAAAGCAAGGTGAAATAAGGATTTCAATCCACTAGAAAATCTTCCAACAAGATTTTCCGAATCAAATGTTTGAAGGTCATTTGATTTGAGTAAAATAGTGGGAGCATATTTAATTAAAGACCTAATTAATTATGTTTTTAGACGGGGGCATATGATAGAGCACCTATTTTCAACGGAGAAAATTACGACTATTGGAAAGAATGCATGTGTTGGAGTAAGCCCTAATAGCCAATCTATAATGATTGGGTTTGACTTTGTATCATGATATTGATCTAAATATATATTTGTGAATATATAAATAATAAGGCATTTCTTTATTGATTTTGTTTTGTTTCAAAATAATAAAGTCCCTAGAATAGTTAGTCTGTTTAATGGAACATTAAGTATAACTTAATTGTGAGACCTCATTAAACATAAGGAAGCTATTCTTAAAGTATCCGTAGTCAAGCTTTATTGAGAAGTGGGATATCATTAAAGCATAGAGACTATTATGTGGATAGATTGATGATCACATCTCACATATCATGGATAAAGAGTTATCAAGTCTACATGTAGATATAAATATTAGGAGTAATATTTATGTTGGATTGACCCACCATGAGAATATTACATAGTAAAAGTTATGAAAAATTTCATAAGATATTCTCATAGTGATAGCGGTGTATTCCACCCTTTGACCTGAAACCACTATGTACCCTAGATGTTGAAGTCGAGTGCTTTGTCACTATTCAAACGTTGTCTATAACAAGATGACTATAAAGTTGGTTGATGGGTACTCCACGAATCATGCTGAGGGACATGAGTGACCTAGATGGAATTTGGCCCTCTTACATAACAGGAGAAATGTCTGCGAGCCCAATATTGAACTGGACAAGGATGACATATTATGCCTTGTGTTCAATATAGACATGAGGGCAAATGGGTAATTATACACATGAACATTATCACGAAAAGGTTTCGTCAGATCACATGACATTCTCGTCACTTGGGTAGCAGTGATGTGTTGCTAGATACCGCTCACTGTTTATAATATTAAATACGTGATTTAACATTATTGCCAACGTTACGAGAAGCTATAGGGTCACACACAAGGGACAGATAGATGAGAGAAATAAATAAGTAAGACTTGTTTAAAAAATAATAAGTAAGACTTGTTAGTAATTAAATAATTATGCATGACTTATTATTTAATTGTGAAAATAGAGAAACGCGGTCCACCGTAAGGTACGGTGTGTTTAAGTGAGATATGGTGCACCGTAAGGTACGGTGTATTTAAGTGATTGACTTGATGGCCATACAAGTGGTTCTATAAATAGAACACTTGTGCTGAAATATTTTTTTGTTTGAAACGCTTAACCTAATTCACAAGAGTAAACCTAGTTGCCGCTCTCTAAACCTAATCTCTCTGAATCTCCGTTGGAATTGGCTAGCACCGGTCATCGGAGAAGATCTGTTCGTGTGGATTGAGTAGAGGCATCGCTGCTTTTCTTTACTCGTGATCAGTAACAATTCTGCTACAAAATTTCTGCGCTTAAAGAGGTAAACACATAATCCTTAAAGTGTTTAAGAATGTGTTCTCATTGATTTGTGATTAATGATTTAATCAAGATCTGTTTTCAATGGGATTTGTTCCGCTAAGTGGATAATTTTTTTTTTTGAAAAACCTCTCTTAAAATCCCTTCAGCATGACCGTTCACATCCAATCAGTGAATATGGATGTGTGGGACGCCGTGGCCAACAGGAGGTTTCAACCGCAAGTTGTTGCCAACGGTGTAGCACAAGATAAGCCTAAAGCCGATTGGAGCGATGATGGCAAAAAGAAAGTCCAATACGATTTGAAGGCACAAAATATTCTCATCTCCTCTCTTGGGTTAATTAGTATCATTATGTGTCTCATTGTAATACTTCTAAAGATATATGGGATGCATTGGAAACCCTTCACGAAGGAACCGATGAAGTTAAACAATCAAAAGTTAATACCCTTATGCAACAATATGAACTTTTTTGCATGAAAGATGGTGAAACCATCTCTTTCATGCAAATGAGATTCACTCATATTGTAAACAAATTACAAAACCTTGGTAAGAAAATTTCAAACCAAGATTGCACTAATAAAATTTTGAGATGTATGACAAAGGAATGGCAGCCCAAAGTTACCGCTATCAAGGAATCACAAAATCTCAATACTCTAAGTATGATTACACTCTTTGGCAAACTAAAGCAACATGAGCACGAGATAAATCGCTTCAAGTCTAGTGATGATGACTCAAAGAAGAAGGAGAGGAAGTCGATTGCCTTTAACACCACCTTGTCCGTCTCTACCTCTTCGGTTCAAAATGATGATGAATACGATGATGATGCTATAAATGAAGAGGAAATGAGCTTGTTTGTTAGGCAGTACAACCGTTACATTAAAAGGAATGAGTTAAATCACAATGATAAGAATCTAGTGAACTTTAGAAAGTCCTCAAGAAAAGGAAAATAATCGGATAGTGATGAGAAAGTTGTTAGTTGTTATGGTTGCGGAAAAGTAGGCCAGTATAAAAATGAATGTCCGGAATTTTCTAAAGAAAGAAGAAGATCCGGATTCAATCAAGACTCAAGAGGAAGAAAGGCCTACATTGTTTGGGAAGAAGATGACGTTACCTCCAATACTAGTGACACCGAAAACAAGGATGAAGACGACCGATGCTTCATGGGTCAAATGAAGAAAGCTAAAAATGAGGTAATCTTCTCCGACTCTGACTCCGATTCTCACTCCAATTTTAAACCCACTTATAAGGACTTATAAGATTCTATTAAAGAAATGCATGTTGAATCTCTATATGCTTTTGAGAAACTAATGGCTCAAAAGAAAACTATTTTGAAATTAGAAACCTAAATTTCTAAACTTAAGGAAGCATTTGAAAGTTTAAGAGATGAGCATGCTTTACATGTTAATGAGAAAATTGTAAGTCCCACAATTGAGTCACCCAAGTATGATAATTGGATGGACTTTTCTAGTTGTGAGATTTGCCCTAGTCTTCATGAAGAGATAAATTCTCTAAATAAGAAACTAAAGCGTGTCTCTAAAGGTACCATGACTTTTGCTATGAATTCGAAAGATGAAAGAACTCCTTTTAAAAGAACTTACATTAAATACTCTTATGTGAGGAAAAACAAGTTTCATAGCAAAAATTATGTTCCTACAATTAGGTGTTATTATTATGGTATAAGTGGCCACACCACACCTCATTGCCACATTAGGAGGGTTGAAGTTCCTAAAGGGGTAATTCTGTGGGTGCCTAAAGTCACTTGTTGTGAAACTCATCCCAAGGCTCCAACTTGTGTTGGAAGCCAAAGGAATCCTAATTGATTTCTGTAAATGTGTCTTGCAACTTTGAAGGAACTTTTTCCCTCTAGGTTGTCCAAGACACTAAAACTAAGATGTGCTCCTTTTTCTCACTTTCATACTTCTAAGCGCATCTTAAATCTCACAAATCAACTATGGTATTTCTTGTTTTCTCTTACTCCCAAAAGATTAAGAAAGGTGTGTTTGGTTTAGTGTGTGTAGGTTTGATGAAGAATGACAAAAGTCAAAGATGATGCTCCACTATAAGCTCCTTAATTCTTAAGGACATCATGGGAAAAATTGTGATGAACATGCATTCGAGGACTTTAAATATCTTACATCTCCATTGTCTTATCATGTTGGTTGATCACGAGTGACCTCTCAATCTTCATTATCATTGAAGCACTCTAACAAGGAGTAAGTATATTTTGATAGTAGGTAAAGTTTTCTTGGAAAATTCAAATGCGTTTTGATCTTTCCTTGGAAATCTTCTCTTACCTCTCTCGTTTTGCTTGATAGTTTATCTTATAGGTTAATTGTATTTATCCTATGTGTTTTTGTTTGTTGATTTCCATTCATCCCTTTTTGCATGTTATATTTTCTCTATGCCTTGTCTTGCATGTTTGCTTGTAATTCAATTGCGATTGTTTACATGCTATTTGTTTTGGGGGTGTTATCTAAAATCTTGATTGTTCAAATGTTCACAAAAGTAAATTGCATGGTAATTCCTTTGTCTTTTGTTGGGCATGTGCTTTGTAAAAAGCACCTTTGCAACATATCTCTTTGACATTGTTAAATGGGGAGGTTATGTCATCATGATTGATGTCTCGTTCATGAAATTTGGCCTTCATGTTTATGCGCACGTTTATGGTTATTGGTATTCATGCTTGTTGTTATCTTTAATCTTGATTTTATGCATGTTCATTGGTATTTATGCATGTTTATGTTGGCTTGTAGTCAATTACGATTGCTTACTTGGTTGTTTATGATATTCCACTTTGGTTAATATCCCTTTTTGACGTTGTCAAAGGGGGAGATAATGTTGATGTAATTCTTCATACGTGTATATTTGACTATATATAGTGCCATATTTGTTTTCTCGTGCTGGTGTTTTTCTTGTATGCTATGTTTCAGCGGGAGAGATTAGCCCACTGATGAGTAAAACCGCAAGTGTACGGTTCTACCGAAGTAGTAAAAAGAGAGTATCGTTCCAGCAGGGAGTTGTTTAATTTAATTAACTTTTAAGAGATGATTAGAAGAAAGTTTATTTATAAAGATTGGGTTTTCAAAGGTTGAAAAGAATAATAATAAAAAGCGCCTTGGGATTATTGGTTCATCATAATAACAAATCCTTCACAAACAAACCCTAAACCATAACTTTATATTCGACCTACTTTCTAAAGACAAGTTTCTCTTTAGCGTATCAAAGCTTCTTTCGAAGTGCAGTGAGTGTGTTCCTCTAGCAACCACGCCTATTCTCATGGTTGATTGCTATTAGAATCCTTGAAGAACGAAACTTTATATGTCTCAAGGTTTGCTAGACTATTCTCATGTTTCGCAACCCT
>Ga0228710_1012057_pt1 | contig 10871 bp, 8 predicted proteins | sample MedpolnodulmetaG_FD_177995 | JGI IMG/M metagenome (GOLD analysis project Ga0228710, IMG submission 177995) | Root nodule microbial communities from Medicago polymorpha collected in Santa Monica, California, United States - pink nodules | ecosystem: Host-associated > Plants > Roots > Nodule... | reverse complement strand
CGTCCTCCTTTTTTTTTTTTTTTTTGAACAAAAGGGTTAAAACCCCAAAACAAACAAAAAAAAACTAAAAACCTCTTGAAAAGAGGGTACTAGCTCTATCGGCTAGCAAAGTAGTTTGAAATAAATCAATCTTCGCCAAAACGGCGATAACTTGATTAGCCTCTCTAAACACACGAGAAAATTTCAGACTTCAATGTATAGAACAACCACCAGTCATAAATTTAATTGCAGCTAATGAATCATTCAATCAAAATACATGGGAAACCTCTACCATGAGCAATTCGAAGATCTTGGAAGATAACACATAATTCTGCAATGGTAATAGAGCAAGCACCAAGATTACGGGTGGAACATAATGCTAATAGAACAACCAACACATACTTCCTCTTGCTCTTGCTTTACATTAATTTGAATAATGCAGATGAATTGAAACATAATGGAATGTTTGCAAAAACAAGGCGAGGAAGGTGACCTTTTCCTGTGGTCTCAGTTTTAACTTTCTGTGCCATTTAAAGAGTACCAGAAACTAAAGATATGTAATTCATAACCCTTTAAAAAAAGATATTAAATATATTTTTGGTTAATCAAAAAAGTTGCATACAACAGCATTACCTAATGAAAACATATAAAAGATGATAAAATAAACATTGCTACTACCCTGAATTGTGCTTCTTTCGATGGAAAAAGATTCAAAATTTTCCCCTTATTCGGAGTCGGAATCAGAATCAGGGTCTCCATCCACAATTTCAGGAAAAGGATCATCATCGTCATCCACGGAATTGCCATAGTCTAACTTAAATGCAAATTGCTGAAGCATATTACTGTCTGATGAATGTGCTGAACTTCTTCTCTGTGAAGCTAATTCCACATGATTAGCTTCATTATGAGCTATAGCACTGTCTGAAACAATTCTCTCCGCCTCTGTGTCAGTAGCTGCATCACCACGAATGTCAATGACGGCCGGATTGCTTGTCGTGCAAGTGGCAGGTTCTTGAAAATGCAAGACAGATTCTCCAGGATTATCTGACTTGGAGACAGTTTCATTCTCGACGGTTCTCATCTCAACATCTGCACATGTGGTAGTCTCAGTTACCATCTCACTCCTTTCTTGGATATCGGCGCAAGAAGGCAGGGCTGTCGCCATTTCAGAAGACTTTTTGGCGTCTTTCGTATTTTCCTTCCATAGCCCACCCATATCATCGTCACCATTTGCCAAATAGTCGGCAAACATATTATTAACACCGTCAGGAGGTTCTGTTTGATGCAAACCAAATGTAGTGTGGTTCCGGCTAACATAATCATCTCGGAAATTGAAGTGAACTTCATCATACGTATTGTTGTTTGGAGGGACATAATCAACCAGTGGAAGTGCCCTAGGATGTATAAGCACTTCCAAGGTTAACATAGCATGGGCACAGAACTCAGCAAGCTTTGTTCCAGTTTGTTGTTTTCCTGCAATGACATGAATTTCATGTTGTTGTTCAAGCAAATAGGGATGAAACCAAATATAATTTCATAAGATTGTAGGTATGAGCATGAAGAAGGTTAAAATGCTATATTTTATTTGATAACTCTATTCAATAATAAAACTGAAAAGAAGAAACTTATATTAAAAGAATCTAATTTATTATATTACTTAAAACATTCATTCTCAAATAAAAACCTTTCAAACATAGATAGAGATAAAAATTTGGTATATTAGTTCAAATTTGGTCATTGGTCCAAGTTGCACAATTTATCACCCTTTCAGTCACAAAGGTACCTTGCTGCAGTGTAACCAGACTCTCCAAGTCGTAGCTTTTCTCTAAACGTGAGGTAACACAGTGATTTTATGGATTTCCAAACACGGCGATATGGTATTTTTGCTGGTGGTAACTTGGCAATGCCATCATGAAAAAGTAAAAGCAAAACGCAGTAGCTAGATCAAAATTTGGAAATGTTAATCGTACTAAGCTATACTGTGATAATAGTGTGGCTTACATATCAACTCAAGTTTAGTCTTCCATAAGAGGGCCAAACATAGGGAAAATTGGATTTCACTCTATCTACTTAGAAGTTATTTTCAAGCCAAATTGCTATCAAGTTTACCCTAGTAAGCAGCTTGCAGATAACCTTACAAACCCTCTTTGGGATCCTTATAACCACTTTATCAATAGCAAGTTCAATGCATATGATTGGTATATACTCCAATTTGATAGAAAGTTATGTGAAGGGTCGCATATTTAGGGGCTGTATATTGGCTGTCCATTTTCCTTATAACCATAATTAGGATTTTATTTGCATAAAACCATTTTCCAGTTTTTCATAACTTGTTGAACTTTTTTTTGGTGAGCCCTAACTTGTTGAACTTGAAGATTGTAACTCATGTTATATATACAATTGTAATGAAGATTTCCTGAACAATTCAGAACTTTTTTGCAAGTCCAGAAAAACATGACAACAAATAAAAAATATATACAAATAAATGTTTAATTATTGATTGCAAAAATACAGCCCTTAAACAAGTTCACTTTCCAACAATCTCAGCACTAATTGTGAACACTATTAAAAGTTAAAACTCTATCCGTCTTGTAACAATACTCATAATAACTATCATCAAATCTTACATGCATGAAACCCGATATATTACTACTGCTAAAGTAATCATCAATAGGGACAGAAATATCAACAAGAAAAAATAAGGTCATATTGAATCATAGAAGTACCTCTTCGGAAAAGTTCAAGGCCCTGTGATAAATAAGGGGGCCGCGACACAGAAAGAAAAGACGCCAAAAGAGCACGCAATGCAGCAAGCTGCAAATCTGCGGCAGTTGCAGTAAGTTCCTTATTCTGAAACACATTTATTTCTTCACTAGATGAACCTTCTCTGAGAGAATCCATTGCTATGATTATCAAAAGACTATCAACTTTGGATCTCCACTGTTCTGATTTTAAAGCACCAGCCTGTAAAAAAAAAAACTATTATGCAGGCCCTTGAAAATTGAGAACAAAATTACGATCTCCGCTATCAAGAGTCATTCGATGCACCCTTAAAATTAAAGAGAATTCCATGGAGTTTTGGGAGAATTTCCTCTTCAAACGCATCAGATAGATATTAAGGGGATAAAAAACTTTGCTAGAGGTAAAGAAAAAAGGAAATGCTGACCGCACTATAATATTTGATCAGTGTTAGAATATAAGACATCTTCTCAGTCATGCAATTTCATGCACCGTCTTAGTAAGACATTTCCGGTGCGTGAGCTACACGCGCCGCCTTACCAACCTCCATTTGCAACTCCACTTACCCTGTTGTGATCGTCTACCTTGTTGATAACAGCCATCTTTCCCTCATTTTTTGGTTTTTGGTATGTTACTTCGCTTAACCTGTTAAGCTAGATATTGGTTGCCTAAGATTTTATAAAGAGGCTCAAGAATATTAAACGCCTGACATTATTTATTGAGGGATAGAATAGTATTTTGGCTTCTCGTTGATGCTATACCTATGGCTGCTTCAAGGAGACTGCTATCTAGGAGATGCAACTTGTATTAGGCTCGCTGCATGCTTTTTTGTTTTGGCAACTATCTTCAGTATATAGTTTCTTGCTTGGAGGATACCTTGTTCTTCAACAGCTTCTAGTCATTAATTTCTCACCAATAAATAAGTAAAAGAAATGTTTGGACAAATAAAAGTGTATCTTGTTATGCAATGTCCAAAACTGTAGCTCACCGAGATAGCAATGTACCAATCTCCTCCGACAGAAAATACAATGAGTTGATGGCATTATAATTTACTAAATTTGTGAATATTGTGACACTGAACATAAGAAAATAAGCATCCACAACATTTACCGACATTATTTATGCTTACAGTAAGAAAATTAGGATGGTTATTGTGTTAGCTTCTTATAATGTTATATGCTATTTGTTTCACACATCTTTTGTGTAAAAATATCAGTACAAAAAAACCATCCGACTGGCGTTTGTATCACAATTATTCAATCTTTACTTAAATGGATTCCTCATCCTTTTCCATCAAACCCTACAATTACAACAAAACTATGAACAAGAATAGTCATTAAAGGTAGGGAAAGGTTTGTGAAGGGAGGAAAAAATAGTTATTTCAAACAAAAGATACATACCACGGTAATAAGAGCCTCTAATGCCTCAAGTGCAGCTACCCTCAGAGAAATTGGAGCAACGGTATATTTCTTTGGACCTTCTACTCCTAAACCACCACCTGCATCATATTCCTGAAGAGAACCAGTTGTGCTGCTGTGCTTCCTTTTTTTACTACTTGCCGGTAGCAGTGCTACAGTGGAGGCATCAGTATTAGAACCATTCGACATGCCTCCATTCTTCTTCTCTATGGTACTCAAATCAGCAATAGCATTATTGACAACTTCCTTTGACAGGCATAAAGCCATTCCTGTTCAATATAATTTAATAAGTAAAAGTCATAATGTATGGTTCAAATTAAATATATAGCTTAGTCAAACAGCTAGGAAGGGGAAACAAAGAAATTCAGGGCATCAAAAAAGTGGAGCCGAAGAAAGAAAAAACCATCAAGGCAGATTGTGAATAGAGTTGTCAAAACGGTTTGTGGGGAAATATTAACTATAAATACTACATGAAATCAGATGTAGGATGATGAGAGCAGAGAAAAATATATGGAAATTAAACAAAATACACTTTTAGCCTCATTCATTTATCTTCCCTTCCCCCCCTTTCTCTACCTGTATATTTTCCTTTTCTTTTTGATAGAAAATAAAAGCAAAACTGCAAAAGGATTATAGGTAAAAACATTTCCACTTATATACAAGTTAAACTTTAAATTCCCCAAAATAACCCCATCTAAAACATCTCTTTTTAAGGGTGTTTTGGGTTTTCGAGGGTCCCTTCCCTAGTGCGGGAAATAGCGCCACCATTTGACCGTGATTGGAGCTGCCAAAGGACACCACGTTAATTCACAATGCTAAGGCTAGAGAATAGTGGTCAGCCACTGCTATTGGTAAACTATGAGCAAAAGGGAAATTCTAAGAGATTTCACATACCAACACCCATGGATATGAGCAAAATTTTTGCAATTGAATAGATCTTGATCCTTAATTCTGGCAGCGCACATGTCTTGAAGTACTTTGTAATGAAACGTACAATAGAGGCAGCATGCGGTAATAGTTGACTGCAATACAAATATGGGCAATAAGTAGAATTCTACTTTCATTCAAGAAATAAATACATAAAACATATATCAGAGGAAACATGGAAATCATGCATGGGAGCAGGATTGAAACACCATAAGAGTACAAGGTCAGCAGTTAGATGATACATAGGACGAATGCTATCTATTGTCGATCCCGGAAAATAGCAGATGGTTCAAATTTGGATACGCTACAATACTACGGTACTCCAATTTGACAACAGTCTAATAAATAGTATTTCACTGAACAATGGCAATTTGTTCAAATTCCGCTACGCTGTAGCGCTGTTATAGCCGCTATTTGATAACATGAGATAGTACATAGAAAAATCATAATATTTAAAACAGGAATCAGCATTTGTGTCATTAAAGTAAAGACTAAACACACTAATTTACAACATCAAGGATCCAAAAACTTTAAAGTTAATTTTACAAAACCCCCTTTGCCATTTCTCTCTCTTTCATTTTAGCTTATTTTTCTTTTGGAAGGAAGGGGTATGGATAACACGCAGCCATACCTTCCTGTCGCCTTTATAATAGCTGTAAGCAATTCCAGGCTACACATATGCAAAACTGGAAGTTCTGAACAAACGTTCTCTTGCTGTCTGGTGGTCATGAATGGCAATGACATTTCTGGCAAAGCGCCATATACCATCAGAATTCTCTCGACAAGGACCAATAATAGGCGCACAGGTACATTAACCTAACAATTAAATCACATTACTTATCATCATCATTAAACGACAGAACTCGCTGAAGGAACGTGTGTGGGATAAACTAAGCAGTACCTTAACTGGATATGTATTCGTGAGAAGCATGCAACATCCAGACATGAGTAAAGAGACACTAGATGTTCGTGATTGTTTAGACCTCTTTTTTGTGTTGTTACTAGCTTCTTCTGTTGATACATCGCATCCTAAAGGTGGTGGAGGTTGTTTCCCAGGCAGAATTAACAACCCATTGAACTCCTTTCGAATGGTTTCTGCAATGCTTAGAAAAAGATGGTCACGAGCTACTTTCCAAGAGTGGCTTTTATGAAACACATAGCACCAACATCTACATACCTTCTTCTAGACCTTGAAATGTCAAATTTAATTGATCATTTATTAAAATCAAAATTTTCTGCATCATCACAGACCAGCTTTCTTCATCTCCTTTTGATTTTGGAAGTAATGCTAGGCAATGTGCAAGTTTCTGGATGTACAATATAAAATCAGATGACAGAACACGATTTATGTGTATTTAGCAGAGAAATTTTCCATCCAAAATTGAGAATCTAATGTTAAGGATGAGGCATCCTTCTAAACATGAGGAAAAGAAACTCGTTATTCAGTGCTCACAGCATTATTGGATATCTACTAATGCAACTCACTAAAAACCATCAAATGCTAAAACCGACATTAAAGCCAAAAGTTTATACTCCCCGAATATTTTTCATTAACTTCAAATTTTCTGCTTTTCTGAGAAAAACATCACAGAACGAAGAGCATTGGGAACAAGAATTTAAAAATAACAGATTACAAATCAAATTAACACACATAATTTTCAATTTAACGATGTACTAATATATCTCTCTTTGGACCTTGCAAAAGACCCTTTTTGCCCCCTTCATCCACTCTTATGCAATCAACGCAATAAACCAACCATACCCTAGAAAAGACTCCTAAAAATTTGATAGTGACATTACCTTCATCATATCATGACTGCATCCTCCAGACACAAGTTTAACTGCAATAGCAGACTCAACCTGCATAAATTCAAAACACTCGTCAAAATCGTGAATACAGCACCAACGAAACTCTTGTGATTTCCTACACATTTTCATCATAAAAGCAATGGGAAAAACAGGTATAGTTTACATGCAAGCACATCATGCCCTTTGTTTTTTAATCATGCAGGTCATAGAGACCCACCGAAGAGTCTTGAACTCAAATAAGTAAACCGTATCAATGCATGTGCATATGCAAATACACGCTGCAAAAACAGCAATGTCTCAAAAATATTCAAAATGTGCATCCCTTTTACTTGTGCTTTGTATGATTCTTTTAATTGAAGGGTAAACAACGAAGAGCTCTCCAAGTCCTGTTGGGTAACTAGAGTGTTCATTATGGCCTCATGTAATACAAAGTTAGTATAGTTTAGGTTGGAAGGCACTGCAATGCCAACCCTGCAATTACTACAACTCGTGATAGTCCAGAAGTTTATTTCTATCTTCAAAATGACGACTCTAATATATCACTGGTGTTTTTTTTAAATGCGGGTGAGAGCACTTGGCTCAATTTTGGAGAGGATATTTGGGTGGTTAATGTTTCTTCCATAGAGGCATTTCCTCAACCCAAGTTACCCAACATTATCTCTTAATTGTATCATTCACCCATTAAATTAACTTTTTATAAAATTTAGAGTCCTTTGCAAATTGGTATGTTCACATTCATAAAAAAAATAAAAAATAAAAAAAAACTTATGTGTTGGGAAAGCTGGCAAAATTATATTCGCTCTTAATTTGAAATCCACTTCTACTGTTATCTATCAGTTCAGATAGGATAGATTGGATTTTTCAGATTCTCTTGATGTTTAAAAAAGGCTCTTCTTGATAAAATCATTGGGAATTCCGAAGTTCCCTTAAAGTTCAAGCTTTTTGTTCAAACAAAGATGGATATAAATATATTGTCGGTGGTTGTGTTAGCCACTTGGCCCTTTATGCTCTTTCTACAGAAATGTGCTCTATAGCAGTTTAATTTCAGAAACATTACTGCACTTATTTTCGCATCATAAGGAAATTACTTTCCTATAGAACAATCATTCTAGAGTCTTGGTGAACAATATTGCATCCTACTTTAAACAGTTTTTTATGGTTTCGCTACAATTTTTATAGAAAAAAGGAATGCCAAAATGTTTAGCCTTCAGAACACAGTTTAAGGGCCTTCAGAACACAGTTTAAGGGCATGTCTAATGTCTTCATCCCTAAGTTTGCTATGGGATAGGATTATCTTTATGCCCACAACGGTTGCACCTCATGTTAATTGATATGCTATCTGGGATGTGTTGCATCAAGGTGAATGAATGCCTAGGAACATTTTAGTGGATATGGCATGCCTCACACAAGTCATCGGATAAATTATACAGATATTATTCCAGTTAACCATAAAGGAATGCTCTAGCTCTGAATGAGATGTTATCAAAATCAAAATTACAATTAAGTTCTTGTTCAGGTTAAATAAGTATAGAAGTAAGTTGTGGACATCATACAAGGAAATGGGAATGAAGCATGTAACGAGTCTTCTTGTTCTAATTATACATACATGAATTAAGCATGTAAAAAATCTTGCGACTAGGGAAGGAGAAGCTTACACTATCATAATGACGCTGAATAGAAAATGGGAATGAAGTTATCAAGGTACATATCACATGAACTCCAGCTTCCTGCATACACCATAATTTGAATAATGAATAAAACTCGTAAACAAATAAAGATAATTTGTGTCCAGATAAATAGCACGTAGATGATGAATGACAAGGAAAGTATCAAAAGCAAGCAAAGAAATTAAAATATCGTATATATAAAGATTTGTCTGCATTCAGCAAGCATGGGCCAAATAATAAACTTTTTATCTTTTACCTATGCTAAGATTAGCACAATATATTTCATCTCTTAGCATATACAAATGCATGGGTCAGAGAAGAATACAACAATGAGTCAGAGAAATAATACTTTGCATACTTACATGTGAAATTGGTTGCGTACTTACAATAGTGTTTGTATATGCGTTTTGTTTATGTTGTTAACTAAGCATTATATGATACAGCAATGATTACCTATATGATCTATCAACAAATGTTTTACATCAATGTTTAAATGCAACTCTAAGCACAACTACATATACTTCAAAACGAGAATTTCTCCTTCATCTCCTTCAACAAATTTACAGGAATATAGAGTTTATCACTATTGCTTTCGACATGAAAATATTATGTAACCACTAAAAATATAATAAACCTCCATCCGTTGTACTATGATGGAAGCTTTTTTATTGTCTATGTTGAATAGAAGCTAAAATTTCAATAATGTTCGAATTAATAACCTACCCATACTGCCTCTGAGTTGTCATCGTGTAACATCTTTAGAACAGGCTGAACAACTTTTACAGCAGAGGCAGACCCGTCTTTCTTGAACTTTGGAAATCCACTTAACCTAGCATTCATAAGAGAAATTTAATACAGGTAGCTTCCAGCTGATTTGATGAAGGCAGAACTTACCAGCAACAGTACTAGAAAATGGGCCGACAGGCTATACTAATTTGACTTGTAATACAAACAACTGAGAGAAAATGCTCAACAAAATCAGTATTGGACTTACTCTAGCTTTAAGACTAAATGTATCGCTATAGTAATGCTGTTTTCAAAGAGATCTAGCTTCCAATTAAGCATATGAAATTGGAATGTCAAATTTAGGCAACTTGATAGGACCCATCGTTTGTAAATAGTTGATGGAATATCACAGATTTACATTTCCAGATTATCAAATATTCTTCGACAGGTAATTTAATCTTATTGTTCACAAAGCATAGCACTGCTCTCAAGCAGCACCAAACATGGGTATAATACATATTCCAATAATTGAATCAACCAATAGGACTTCCTTTTAGTAAGAAAAGAAATACCTAACCTTGCAAGTAGATCAGATATGGAAGCACAAGCAGCCACCCTCACTAAATGAGATTCTTCCGGTGACTGTAATATATAAAGATCACGGAACACATCACGATTGCGTAAAATTTAAGATTTTATTTCAGCAATTTGAACATTGATTTTCAAAGATCCAAAGAAAGAAATAAGGGACGTCTGTGTTGGAGTGCACATGAAGTCTAAATCATTCAACTAGGGAGATATGACGCATACGATATCCATTAGATAAAGCGAGATAAGAAATTATCAATTTTATAGTATCAAACTTGGTTTGTGCATCAATTGTAGAGCAACAAGGTAATACTACTCATCTTCAAGTTTATCTACCTGCATAAAGTCTTAAAATTTGAGTTGGGCGTAACTCAACCCAGCAAAAGCGACTTGTAAGGTGAGGGATGCCTCCCACTAATAAACACATTTTCAGGCTATATCTCACATTTTCAGGCTATATCTCAATTCTCATCCAATATGGGACACTTGACACACACCCCTCACAAAAGGACTGGAGTGTTGTTAAATAGCAGCTATAGCAGCACTATACCGCTATAGTGTAGCGGAATTTGGACAAACCACTCTTGTTTTGCAATGCACTATTTAGTACAAAATGTTGTCAAATAGCTGCTGTAATGGCGCTGTAGCACTATTGTGTAGCAGATTTTCAACAATCTGCTATTTTCCGCTATCTGTGATTGACAACATTGGTTGTGATATCAATACTGTTGTATATTGGCTTCAAATTGAGAATTCTGGAAAACCCTGAAATCGTGTCACGATTGCAAGCACCGTGACACGATTGGATAGGCAGAGAGGTTGGTCTTTTGAGATGGAAAATCGTGACACGATTTGGGAAATCGTGACGCGATTAAACAACTTCCTCACCAAGTTTACCTGAAAGGGACTGGTCACAACGGTTGTTCAGAGGCAATCGTGGCGCGATTGGTCAAAATCGTGACACGATTTTGGACTGCTGTGACTAGTATTTAAGTGGATTCTGCAGCATTTTTGAAGG
>Ga0228710_1012053_pt1 | contig 10873 bp, 5 predicted proteins | sample MedpolnodulmetaG_FD_177995 | JGI IMG/M metagenome (GOLD analysis project Ga0228710, IMG submission 177995) | Root nodule microbial communities from Medicago polymorpha collected in Santa Monica, California, United States - pink nodules | ecosystem: Host-associated > Plants > Roots > Nodule... | reverse complement strand
GTTTGGCCTATTAGGGGGGTAAATCAAAACAAAAATATTTTACAGGGGGTAAATCAAAAAAAATATTTTACAGGGGGGAAAACCAAAAATGACCTATATTACAGGGGGTAAAGACCTATTAACCCTTAAATCTAAATATTTTTCTATTGATTTTATATTTTTTTAGTATAAAATTAACTTTTAAATAACTATGTTTTATTGTCTTTAGTAATTTTTCACATATTTTAATTTTATTTTGGATTGTTTCATATTTTACAATAGGGTTTACAACTACATGTTAATGAAATTGTGAATAAAAAATAGCAAAAAATATATATTCAATTTTTTATTATATTAAAATAGACCCGCAATACTATTTTTTTTGAAGTGTGTTAAATTACTATTTTTTTGCTAGATTATTCAAAATAGAAAAAAAAATATTGAGGGAGTAAAGTGTAGATTTTAACATAAAAGGGGAGGGGAGGGGAATGTAATTCAAGCTTCTCTTAAGGGAGAGGAGTGAAAAGTATTCTAATATGTTTTGAATAAGAGAGGAGGGGAGTGTATATTTTAACATAAGAGGAGAGGGGAGTGTAATTCAAACATCTTTGAGGAAAGGGGAGTGTAATTTATTCATAATACTTTTGACATTCAGGAACTTCATATTTTCAAAATGATATGTCTCAAAATTGATTTTTATGAGAAGCTATTCAAGCTTTTTTTCTACATTTGATTATCCTAAAAAAGTTGTAGCGAGAAGTTGTTTGAACCAATTTCTCATTTGAAGCTTTCATTAAAAAAATCTTTTTAAAAATATTATAACGAAAATATGAAACACTGTCAAAATCTTTTTTGAAAATAGCTATAACAAACAGGCACGCCACAAAATTGTTATCAACTAAATAAATTCTCATCTTTTCATTTGTATTTTCACTTTGTTGTCTAACTTTTCTATTACACATGGCCTGACTATGGTTAATAAACACACGTGGATGAGAGACGGTGGAGATGCCCCTGATGAACCGATTGATATTGCAGTTCTATCTAGAATGAAACAATTCAGGGCAATAAATACGTTCACGAAACTTGGGTTGAAGGTATGGCATCAAACATGGTAACACATTGAATGCATGGTGGTAGAGTATTTTGTTTTCCATCATGTGCATGAATACTCTGAACTATCTATGAGTTACATATACCAGCTTATCTTTTCGGATATTTTTCTCCATTACCAACTTAGTGGAAATTTCTCTAGGTTATGGCTGAAAATATAGCGGAAGAGGTTAAAGATCTCAAGGAAACGTTTGAAAATATGGACATTGATCGTAGTGGCACCATCACCTATGAAGAATTGAAGACAAGCTTGGCTCGAGTTGGATCAAAATTGTCCGAGACTGAAGTGAAGCAACTTGTGGAAACCGTAAGTAGTTATAAATCTATAAAAAAGCATGACTAGTTGAATGCATGACTCTTATCATAAATTTAACAGGAATTGTGTTATCGTGTATAGTGTTTCTCAGGATGACGTTGATAGAAAAGGGTCGATTGACTATCTTGAATTCATATCGGCTACAATGCATAGGTACAGGTTTGAGCGAGATGAACATATATTCACAAGGCATTTCAGTATTTTGATAAAGACAATAGTGGGTGAGTATTGCAAGATTGGTACTACATTGTCGGAAAAAGATCCAAACCATTTGTATTTGAACTACTAGATAGTATATGATATCAGTAACATTTCTTTCCCCTTCTCTATGGAGATTGGTACTATATTGTTGGAAAAAAATCCAAACCATTTGTATTTTGACAAATCCATAACAAAAACTTCTTTTTTTTCTTTCCCGTTCTCTATGGAGAGTATATGATATCAATAACATTTTTGTACTAGTTAACTTTACATATCCACCATAATAAAAGAGTTTTGTTCATAAATTTCTAATCTCAGGGGAACACTTGGATGATTTACAGAGTTAATTAATCAACTCTGAAAAATTAAACAGTGGCTTAACTTGTTAAAAATATTAAATTATGGCTAAGGATGACCATTTGCTTCTCTGATTTCACGGACAAGCATATTACTAGAGAGGAATTGGAGACTGCCATGACAAAGCATGGAATAGGTGACGAAGTAAAAATAAAGGAACTAATTTCTGAGGTGTATACAGATAATGTAAGTTACTCCTATATTAATCAGGAAAGTCTATTACGGGTTATCAATGTTATCGCTGATGATTCTTAAACTAACAGGATGGGAAAATAAACTATGAGGAATTATATATGTGCAATGATGAGAAGTGGAATGCCACACCAGGGACCATTATTTTAAATCTACTAAATGGATTCAATTTCACATGCTCATGTGATCCATAGTGAAATCCAATTGATCGAGAGACTTGATGTTTTTGGCAAGTACACCATTATCTCCCATAATATGCAAAGACATTTCGTGCGTGTGATACTAAAAATATATTGATTAAAGTATGGGTATGTATTTCTTTGTACATTTAATTTCAGACAGTCACATTTTCCTAGTGTCTTGAGCCTGAATTTTTATGTTAAAAAGCTGACTTATGACATCAGAGTTTTACTTTCATTTATGGTAGAGGAAAGAATAATCATGGGAGGAATCTGATTTCCTTAACCTGTACGAGGAAGTAAATACTCAAAATATATAGTTCCCACTTCCCATGTAATGCGTCGATAATCTATTGTGAATGTGCAAGATTAGTAGTTTTCGTTTTTTCTTCTTTGTAAGTTGTGCACCGGTGGACAAAACAAACATGAAACGCAATGATCATAAAGTTTTTTTATTCGGAAGTGTAACATGGATATGGTCTCCATTTGGATCACTACTGATAATATTTGAATATGTTAAAAATTAAATACTTATTGAATACTATCAATCTTTAATTATGTGTTGTGATTATTCAGCAACCAATACGTCTATTTTCTTTGAATTGATGATGAGCTACATTAACTTGGTGCCTTGTTGATTTTAATGACATGGAAGAAAATATGAGAAATTTTTGAAAGGATTGACCATTTTTTTGTAATTAACTAAAAGAACAAAACTAGTGTCGGGTGAAAACGCATCCTTCGCTATTCTAAGTTTGATACGTTAATTGTTCCGAGTTAGACCAGTGCCTATCCAAACTGGACATCTGCACCACAAGCTCATATCGCCTTTCAATTGAAATGAAATCAGTGTGAAATGTTGTGGTTGTTCAGATTTCAGAGCAAAGGTGGAGGAGAAACGGATGCGCATGTTTGGTCTTGGTGGTATAACAACTCAGAGATGAGAATATGAAGTGGTGGTAGAGCGGTGGTGTTCAAAGAGTCCGAGGGAAAAGATTGTGATTTTCGTTTATGGAAGTTTTGTTTCTCTTTCTGAGATTTGGAAATAATGAGTAAGAATTTTTTGTTAATTGGGAGAAATATATTTAATATTTACAAAATTTGAGAAGGAAAAAACAATTGTATAGTTTTACCTACGGATATATTCCAAAAAGTTAGGCATCGACATATACTGTGTGTAGGTATAGGGCATTTTTCTGCATCAACCAAAAGATTTTCTCATTTTCTTTTTGACAACCTATCATTGAGAAATCATAAAGTTAAATATATTTCAGCATAATTAGAAATTGTTTCTTTCTGTTCCCGTAACACATTCATTAATTAAAACTAATGAATTTTCTTTCATTTGTATCCCTGTGATCTCATATCTTTGGCATTGTTTCCTAGTGAGCATTATTATGTCCATTCTTTTTGTCCTATTGCTGCTAATGCTTTTTTTGAGAGGAATCCTATTGCTAATGCATGGTGCTGCATCTTAGAGATACTTGAAGAATGTGTATGTGTTTCTTATGCACCATTCTGAAATTTTATTGGTGATATCATTATCTGATTCTGGACATAATTCAATGTTTTCATTGTACTGATGTGATTTTGGTCTGTAGTGCGAGTAGCATTATAAAGTCTTAGCTCGGTTTGATATGAGCTTTATTGAAAGTATAAGTTATCAAAATGTCTTGCCTTTGAGATGATTGGAATTGAAGTGTAAACAAAGTTATCACATTAAATATATGAATCCATCTTTGTTATGAGTAAATTTTTGTACTTGATCCGCCACAACTTAACAAATTTGAGTCTCTTTTCCTACTTCATTAACTCATTTTGGACTTATATGAGGATTGATGAGTAAAACCGCAGGTGCACGGTTCTACCGAAATAGTAAAAAGAGAGTATCGTTTCAACAGGGAGTTGGTCAACTTAATTAACTTTTAGAAGATGATTAGAAGAAAGTTTAGTTGTAAAGATTGGATTTTTAAGGTTTTAAAAGAATAATAATAAAAAGTGCATTGGGATTATTGGTTCATCATAATAACAAACCCTTCACAAACAAACCCTAAACCTAAACTTTATATTCGACCTGCTTTCTAAAGACAATTTTCTCTTAAGCGTATCAAAGCTTCTTTCGAAGCCAGTGAGTGTGTTCCTCTAGCAACCACGCATATTCTCATGGTTGGTTGCTATTAGAATCCTTGAAGAACGAAACTTTATATGTCTCAAGGTTTGCTAGACTATTCTCATGTTTCGCAACCCTTGTCTAATTTCACTTGTTCCAATATCAAAGCTCCGCTGTCGCGTTATGAATTGATATTTGTGATGATGAATTAACAAATACTAACCCTCCGATGTTGCATTATGAGTTTGGTATTTGTTAATTCATTATAAAAACGGTGAAATTAGATTGGAAAGTAGATTTATATAAAATTAGGGTTTATGGCTTGGTTTGATTAAGATTATGTCATTAGACTTATCCAACAATCACAAGACAAGAAGAGTCTACTCACTCATGTTCATCGTAGACATATAAGAGAAGAAAAAGAACATAAAGTAAATAACAAGAAAATAAAGGAAGAACTTTTATTGAGAAAGACAATTGTCACTATTGAATTCCAAGAACAAAAGATGAATTGTTGTGATAGCTAGCTACTCTATTTATAGTTTACAATGACTTAAGCCCTAAGAAATACATCACTGGAATGTTCCACAAGAAACCATGGGCTTTTAGGTCAGAAATAAACTAATAGGTAGCTTGTCCGGAAAGCAAAAAGCAGCAAAAGAGACTTCTGGGGGTTGGCACGGCCGTGTGGCTGGTGGCACGGGCCGTGCCAAGCTTCTGACTTGGGGAAATATATTTTTGTCTTCAATCTTTGTATTTTCAGCCCGAATCAGCTCTAAATCCTCTTTCTTTTGCTCCAAGACTCAATCTTTCAATTATTTGATCCTGAAATATAATAACTTGCAATTGAAGTAAAATAGTTGTAAAAGAAAATAATATTTAATCTAAATAAAACAGACTCAAATATTATATTAAAAATACTAATTATTGACTCATCAAGGATATTCAATTTGTATTTGCTATGCCTCTCACATATAATTAATCCCTTGCGGGAGAGTTTCACATCTACTAAATCCCTTTGGGGAGAATTTCGATTACATTTGATCCCTTTTGCAATAATTTCAATTTATTCGATCCCTTTTGGGAGAATTTCAATCATATTTCGCTTTCGGGAAAATTTCAATACATTCAATCCCATTTAAGAGAATTTCATTCAAGTTGATTCCTTTGGATAGTTCCTTCTCATTTTGAAGACAAGATCGTTGTTTCCTGCTTTGCTACAAACTGATAAAAACACCAAACAAGATCATAGTAAATGGGGGCTAGATATGTAAGAGTCATATGATATACCATAACCACCAAATTACGTTACACGGATGACACATTATCAGTGTAGATCGTGGCTTTAAGTCCTTGAGAAACACCTATGCTGAATCATCAAGCATGCAAGAATCGTGAAATGAGCTTTTGCTCGCTCCATTGGCATTTTAATAACCTAATCAGGTGTGCTACTTTATTGCAGTCCAAGCTTTGAAATTCCCTCCAGTTGAATTGTACTGCTACGCTTGCATTTAAGGCAAAAAAATAGTTACTAGCTCACAGTCCTAAACAACAAGTTAGCACACTTAACTTGATGAAGTCAAAACTTTCTCAAATTTATGGCAGTTTTCTAGTTATTATGAGAAATACACCAAAATTTTGTTTAGGATTGGAACTGAGTTAAATATAATCGAAATTTAAGGTGTATATCCTTTCCATGTTGACCGATTTAAAATCTCGGAATCTCGGAATCCATTAATAGAGGATTCCTAGATTTTAACTAAGTTAACATGCAATAGGATTGGAATTTTTAACAAGTTAGAGAAACCTTACCTCTACTAGAACCGCATTGGAATTCTTGAGTACTCTAAAGGCTAATGCGAAAAGGCATATCACTGATGATTCCATTGCTTTTCAATTGATCGATGAGCAACGCACATTAACTCTGCATCAATTATTTAAAACGTTTGAATACACAACTACAAGAAGTATGTCATTTACCAACAGACACCATTAGTGAATATCAACAAAAACCGTTGGTATAAGTAGCATATACGTACCAAAAATCTTGCCGTTGGTATAGGGTTATGCGGATAATCAATGCATCTAATTTTCACCGAAAATACTTTTCCTCCAAAACAGGCCACACTCATTTTTGTGTCTCTCTTTTAATTCTTTCACCTTTTTAAAACCCATCGTTCTCTCACCTTTTTTCTTTCTCTTCACGTTCCTTTCTCTCCTCTTTCATCTTTGTCTCAACCTTTTCTTCCTCTTGCGTTTAAACGGGTCGATCCTTCAACGTTCCCTCTCTTTCATTGTGGCCAAGGTTCCGTTTTCAATAAATCACTGTTACTTTAGTCTATGTTTGGATTGATGGAATGAGATAGGATGGAGTGGAATGGAACATGATGGATACCTCCATCTCTTCTTATTTCTCATCCCATCCAATTTGGGAGGTAAGCAATGGAATGGAATTTCTTAATTAAATAGTTACCATTTTACCCCTATTTTATTTCACCACTTTCAATATATTCCTCTTCTCGTTTTTTCTGCCTTTTATCGTGTGTGTCCTCTTCGTGTTTCTTTGTTCATGTTTCTTCTACATCGACGTTTGATGATACACATACAACACAATATGGAACAAAATTTCAACTTATATACATTATGACTAACTAAAATCATCATGAGTTGTAATTTATTCATGTACTGCTGCGTTTTTATTACAAGGGAACGAACTCGAACATATAATTTATTCAAGTACTGCTTGCTACTTTTTTTAATTATAAAGTGTATTATTAATTAAGTAGTGTTTATAATTTTTAAAAATAATCATAATAATGTAAAAGCAAGTATTAAGTAGCCTTGTATATTACATTTATATATACATAATTTTTATTAAATACATAAAAAAAGTCTTGAATTAATATTATTCCCTTAACACAGTAATATTATTTTGTTAAATAGATAATGAGTTATATTTTTTAAAATAATTTTTTTTATATAAGGGTAAAATGGAAGAAGAAAGTTATAATCTATTCCATTCCGTTGACTTACCAAACGATGGAGTGGAAACTATACTTTGTTTTATTGTAAAATATCCAAACAATAAAATGGTAACTTTGTTCCTTTCCATTCCGCTCCATTCCATTCCATTATGTTCCATTCCGCTCTACTCCATTCTATTCCATCAATCCAAATAGAGTCTTAGTTGACAAGGAACACACATGTTCAAAGAGATGAAAGAACAACAATGTTGCATATCGTGATCAGAGACACGAGTAAAAGTAATCTTCACTGTAGCAATTATTATCATTTAATCATAACCATTAATTCTAAAACCATAGCAATTATTTGAATGAAGGGTAAGATTTTGAGTAACTCCAAAGAGTTACTCTTTGAGTCACTATAGACATGACTAGATGAATTTGTAAAAAGATTACACTAATATGTCATGAAAATCTAAAATAAAACATCTTTGTAATGTTTATATGTGATTCTTTTATGATGTGAACCGAGTCTCTCTGCATGCAACTATAGAGACTAATCCCTCAAGATGGATAAGACCGTAGTAAATGACAAAACTCTCTCTCATGAGGTTTAACGCCACTTCATTTTCAGAACTCGATTCAAACACATGACTTCTGATTAAACTCAAAGATATGTCTTAGAATCTTATCCAAGTGCTCTTAGTCTATCCTATGCTATTTTAACTATTAGTGAAAAGATGACATTGAAAGACTATTTCATTCTACCTCTCTTTTGATGAAATGACTATGACTCAGTACCATATATAATACAATTTGAAAGATTTGTTTGAATATTCTAATCAGATATTTCAAATTTTAAAACTTCTCATTTGATTCGTGAATCGAATGTTCTCAAACTGGATCTTTCAAATCCTAGAACAACAAGTAATTTATTTTACTTACTGTTTTTAATGATAGTTTAGTGCAGGAGAGTGCATTTGATATTTGACAATTTGTTAAAATAGAGGGTATTTTGAAAATTCAATTTGTTGGGAGTATGGGTGTAAATAGGGGTATGAAGTCAAATTTTCTGAAATCGAAATTCTTCACACAAAAATGGCCACCCACACCCCATAGGCCCAACCTATACGCATAGTTACTGACCACCGGTGCTGCCTAGTGCTACTAACACCAACCATAAGCAATCATTGATACAATTTATGATATTTTATCTAAATTTATGTTATTCTATCTCTTTCATTTTTCTTCATTAAGTGGACATCTTTTGGGGAAAGTGATGAAGTGAAAAGTTTATTAATTTTTGAATGATGACTCAATTCTGTCCCTCACAATTTTTCCGCGGATCAATTTAGTCCTAAACAAAAAATAACTCAAACTAATTTCTGACTTTTTCATATCGTGAAAAATTTAGTCATTAACTCGTCATTTTAGATAGACTAATTTGTTCCAATATGAAAATGTCAGGGACTAATTTAAATTTATTTTTTGTTAGAGACTATATTGATCTATAAGAAATTATGATAGACTGATTTGAGTCTTCTCACTATTAATTTTTACATTTTTTGTAACAATCTGAATTGCGAGTGAAGATATATAACAATGAAATTATTGAGTTCAGATTAAACTAGGATAAACTCCAAGCATACCTTCTTTTCTTATAGTAGATGGTAGATACCTAAATTGTTTCTTGAAAATATAAGTATGTGTCTGGTTATTTATTGGAATAAGAGAAATTTTTAAAAAAAAATCAAGAATTTTAAATTAGAAATATTTATTTTAGTTTATATTATTATATAAGAATTTGTGTAAATATTAAAAATTTGATAAAAAAAATTATATATATCAAACTTACTTTTATAAACCGTTGTAGACAACTCTATTCTATATTTGATTCTAAAAATAGATGATATACAACTCTATTCATGTATAAGAGCTCATATTTAATGATAATTTATCTGATCATCTTCTCCAATTTAGAGGGTTAGGGGTTTTCCAAAAAACATTCGTTTGACTTTCAATATAACTTGGATATCAGTGTTGTATATTATATGGAAGAACGTGAATGGGAGAATTTTTAATCAAAAGACTGATCTTCTCACATCTTTACTCGAAAAGATTAAGAGTCATTCGTATTGGTGGTTAAAAGCGTGTTATGTATTGTTTGATTTTGATTACCTTATTTGGAGGTTGAATTCTTTGATGCGTTTAAAGGTAGTTTCCTATGTTTTTTCTGTTGTTGCGCTTGCAGTAGTTTTATGTTGTAACATGATTTAGCTCTTTGTTTCTCTGGTATGCCTAGGTTTAATGGGACATTTTTCGTTCGCTTAATATATTTCTTAGTTTTTTTATAAAAGAAAAAAAAAAGAATGATAGATAAGCCTTAATATAGTAAGGATGTGTCACATTGATGTCAACAAACAAAATTTAAATTAATTGATGATATACCGAACACAAAAGATTATTTTTTAAAAAAATTTATGTTAGTTTGTTAGTATTGTTGGCGAGGATGAATCCAAGACCTCTCCTGTCAATTTACTATTTAAATTTTCCCCTTTAGCCAATAAGTCAATATTATTATATTGGGGAATTAGTCACTTTAGTCCCTGAATGGGAAAAAAGTAGTCACTTTAGTCCCTGAATGCTGAGAAATTGCAAAACAGTCCATGAATGTAGACTCTGTTGGTCAATTTCAAGGACTAAAGTGACTAATGGAGTCTATATTCAGGGACTAAATTGACGAACGGAGTCTGCATTCAGGGACTAAATTGACTAACAGAGTCTATATTCAGGGACTATTTTGCAATTTATCTGCATTCAGGGACAAAAGTGATGATTCTTTTCCTATTCAGGGACTAAAGAGACTAATTTCCCCTATTATATTATCTCAAAGTTCAATATCGCTAAAAACATAATGTGTCATTTATTTATTTATTTGAATACTCATAGTTTTAAGGTCAAATTAATGCCAACAAATAAAATTTAAATTAATTGATGATATACTTAATACAAAATACTTTTTTTTTCTTTCTAAATTATATCAGATGTTCTTTAAGTTATTTAAATATAACAAATTAATCCTTTAAGTTTTTTCGTACAACTTGCGTCATTTAAGTTATTTAATTGTAGCAAGTTAGTCCTTTAAGTATTTTTTTCGTAACATTCGGATCATTGAAGCTATTTAATTGTAACTTTTAGGCGACATTCAGTGTAATTTATTTATTTTTTCCTTTTTTATAACAAAAGACCGAGTATTAATAATTGATTATTGCGATGCAAATTTTTTTTTAAACAATTTATGTTAGTTTGTTAGTATTGTTGGCGAGGATGAATCCGAGACCTCTTTTATCTATTCACTATTTAAATTATCCCCTTTAGCTAACAAATCAGTATTATATTATGTCAAATAAATAAAAAAAGTCAACAAAAACTCTATCTTATCTTTAAGTTTTTCTTCTCCTTT
>Ga0228710_1012051_pt1 | contig 10876 bp, 4 predicted proteins | sample MedpolnodulmetaG_FD_177995 | JGI IMG/M metagenome (GOLD analysis project Ga0228710, IMG submission 177995) | Root nodule microbial communities from Medicago polymorpha collected in Santa Monica, California, United States - pink nodules | ecosystem: Host-associated > Plants > Roots > Nodule... | reverse complement strand
AGTCTAGCCAGAAAATAAAACAAATTATTCTGTCTATAAATGCTACTTATTCTCCCTTTAAATTCTAATTCTAATACAGCTAATTACAATTAATTAGTATTTACAACCAGTTATAATAAGTCAAACAACACAAAATCTGATTGATTCTGTGCTAATATTCAACAATATCAAATGTTTAAAACAGGGAATTTATAATGACTGACTAAGTGGCCTTTCATGCCTAGTATTGAAGGAAAACTCTTCCTTAAGTTGAGAACTTTAGTAGATGGCAGAACTTTTATAACAGCTCAATGTAGAAAGATGAGAAAAAATTGCAAGTGTTCTGAGTTGATGAAACCTCAAATTAGGATATTTGCAAAACTGTATGCATATCAAAAGTTTAATTGGGAAAACGTGTTATGACTAAGTGGTCTTCCAAGCCTAGCATTGAAGGAAACACTCCCTTAAGTTGAATATTGGTTTATTTCCCTTTTGCTGATGTTTTGAAGGGCCAATTACGTGAAAGGAACCGTGACCATGACATAGTTTGGTCCCACTAATCGAACCTACCCTCAATCGATTTGGATGCTAGCATGTGCATGATAGAAACTGGTTCAGATTGCAATGAGAAAATGTAGTTATTCTAGTATCTCCCTTATAATATATGGTAAGGGAATATTTGCCTCTCAGGCTATAGCCATTGATGTCAGTTTAATATCAGCAATGATATAGATGGATTCACAATGGGATGGAGCAAAACGTTAGTTGGACTTAAAAGGCACTCTGATCTCTCCTATCTATTCTCAGCTTAGATTTCTTTCTAGCTTTACTGTAGAATTTCACCCTTATAATTATGTTTGCAGTTAGTTACTAGCCCAATGATACAAATTATTCCCTTGCCGACTCAGGACTTTGATTCCTGCAATTCATCTTCACCTGTACCCTCACAATAGGATGTTTCTAAGCAATACTCCTCCCTCCCACCTCCTCCCAATGCTTTCTCCTTGTTCCCAGTGTGAAGTGCAGAGAAACTAGTCCTGTATGGATGACATAGATTCTCATAAAATTTATAAATTAGGAAGCACTTTCCATTTGATTAGTACACCTGGACCTCCTTCTAAATTGCTATTGGTCAATAGCTGGGAATCTCTAATGGTTGAACTCTCAACTCACAGTCCTCGAACTGAACTGGTGGTAAGGGATTACTCAAAGTTGTGGAAGAGATGGATTTCTTAAACATTGGCACCCGAAGTAACATGCATGTGCTGCTGCAGCAGGTAAGTCCAGCTTGCATGCAACTTGTCTAATCCTCTGAGATTTTATATGGTCCCTAGTACCTAGTCCTGGGTTTTTTGTTCATTGTACTGCTCAAACATACCCATCATCTTCGGGATTGATGGTTGTGATACAAACTCTACTGGTTTTATACAACCTCTCTTTTGTTTTGATCAGTCTTGGCTCTGTTCTAGGCTCATCATACTAATTCCAAATGATTCTTCAATTCATAAATCATTAGGTTCCTTTCAGCCTGGTGTTGAGTTTCCGTTGTAGATAGTTCAGGTGTAGGAAGATTTATACCACAAAGGGCCATAAAAGTAGAGCTAATTTTGTGGAACTGCTATAGTTGATATCATACCTATTTTCAGTTCAGTGAGGCTGTTTAGGCTACTGCTTAATTTTTGTACTGGCAAGACACTATAAATGAATTTGATGGTATCTATTATTCAGCTTATATTGGCTGTAGTAGCGAGTTAGACTAGGAACCCTCAGAGACATAACTAGGAGTAGGCCAATTCACTGTATCTAGAAGCAGAAAAGTTACTTCGAACATATGAGTATGACCATCCCTTTAGAATATAATATATCAATCAATAACATAAACCACTCAATCATAAAGTTTGCATCGTCACTACTGTCAAAATCACTTAAGATAGTCGGTAAGAACTACCCCAAGCTCAAAATACCTCCTAGTAGAAAAGTAAAAGTACACAGTATATCATTATAAAGTAATGTGGAGGCTTCATGTTATGTCCTGGTCTACCTTACATTTTCCATTTTTGGTTCATTTTGTTTCTTTAGATGCTTTGTTTGTACACTTCATTTGTATAGCCATTTGAGGCTATCTACCCTCATGCAGTTCTACAACATAGAACAACTTTATTGTATCATACATTTGAGCATATTAAGTTGCACGGGAAGTAAACGTTTTCGGTTGATCAATAGTTGCTAGTTTAAAACATCCAATTCTAAATTATGTTCTTTTCGATGTCAACAATACCAGAGGAATTAAACCATCGGATACAGCAGCTGATATCAAGAAGGCATATCACAAGGCAGCTCTCAGGCATCATCCAGATAAGGTTTGAGCTTTTCTATGTCTGCATTAAGTTATCGTAATGTAACTATTTCTTTTCACTGTTTCCTTTTAGTATAAAGGATAGCCTAGCCCACATTTGTAGTGTTTAAACTTATATTGGGATTTTTTTCTCGCTTGAATCTAGGCTGGTCAGTTGTTGGCAAGAAGTGAAGTTGGGGATGAAGGCAGTGTCTGGAAGGAAATTTCCCAGGAGGTGCACAAGGATGCTGATAGGCTTTTCAAAATGATTGGAGAGGCATATGCTGTACTTTCAGACCCTGCCAAGGTTGTAGGCATGATTTTTTCACTGTTAATTAATCTGAATGCACCATTGATTTTAGTTTGAAAATGCGATCTGGGTGAGCAAGAGAGGTAGTAGACAAATAGCAATTGAAAATATACAATCCATGTACCAATAACATGCTCAACTGAAATGCTTAAGTTCACCCATATCTTAAAAACACAACTTTCAAGTTCATATGCTACTAGCTCTGTGCAAACAAAGCTGACCCAATTAGTCGATAAGCAGGTCCTTAAAAGCTGTGTGAATTTACCGGCAGACACGCTTTCTAAACTTATACTGTCCATTGTAATTTTGTTCTTTTTATTTTAGTAAATGGTCTGTTTTATATCATATTAGGTGTACGGAAATTTGAGTATGATATGCTCTGTTTTCTGCAAGACACATAATGGGCCTCATTAATTGTGAATGTGCGTACTGGCTCTGTCTGTTGGGAAAGCCAGAATTTTGTACTCCCTCCGTTTCAAAATGAGTGTCGTTTAAGGTTTTTACACACAAATTAAGAAATATAATAACGATGTCAAAAGACGCGACTATTTTACTAAACTAGCCTTATTTACTATTGGTGTAATGCTTTGGAAGTAGTGTACACTCAATTAATTAGAGGGTACAATTGGAAGTAAAATAATAATTCTACATTGAAAAGTGCAAGTGACATTCATTTTGAAACAATTTTTTTTGGCTAAAACGACACTCATTTTGTAATAGAGGGAGTATGAAATATACTGGAGAGTTTTCTCCTTTGTTTTCCATTTTTCTGCTTAGTCCTGGGAAGTTTGAAGTTTTAGACTAGTTTAGTTTTTAATCTTCATCAAGGATTTTTTTTTCCAGGTCAAGGGCCATTCTTTATAATTTAATATAAAAACTGACAAGTTTTTCTTTCATTTATCATAGCGCTCGGAGTATGATTTGGAAGAGGACATAAGGAAACTTTACAAACAAAGGAACGGAGGTGGCGCATGCAGGAAATCTTCAGACGTTTATGGGAATGGAAGATCACCCGATGGTTATAGATCTTCCTATGACAGGACTTCTAACAGACGATATGGACACTATTATAGAACATATGGAGATTCATATTCTCGATGGTAAGAGGTTACCTCGACAAAGGGCATCAACATTCCTTTGCCTGGTCCGAATGAAAATGACTTTCCTTCCCATTCTTGATGGACCCAAGTTTCATGATGGTGTGAAAAGGAGGCTCATAACTGCTTTTGCAGGTAACATTGACTCATATACTTCGTCTGGTTGAAAGTGACTTTGGTCATGACTGAACTTTCCATTTTCTTTTAGTCTGACTCAGCGCTCGGGCCCTTGCTGCTTTATTCTTTTGGTCCAACTCCGGCCATTGAAAAAATTAAAATTGCACATACATATTGAAGCATGATATAACATAAGATCGAGAAGGCAGGAAAGGAGGCAAGAACAGGCCCCGCCATCAATCATATATGTGCTCAACAAACTTAACTAAGAGCAAGGCATTGGTACTTAATACCTACCTGCTTATTGTTGGAAGGGAAGGGGGTTATTTACGCAGAAGTTCTGGCAAAAACTTAGTTGTGTCCACATAATTTCTCAAATGTAATAGATGATGTAGAAGTTATGTATCTGGATTGAGAATCTTAATAGGAAGCAATGTATTGCAGTGGAAATCAATTTAACCTCATTGCTTATTTACACCTCATTTTTTGTCATGATCCTACTGGAGTGAAGAGTTGAAATCCCCATTTTCTTAGATGCCCAAAAGACCATCCAACGTCCTTTACCCATTTTTAATTTTTAATTTTATTTTGTTTTTTTGTTTTTTTTCCTATAGTAATAAATGATTCCAAGTTGTAAAAAAAAATAAAAATTCAGTAGTTGGTATGATTATTCGAGGACTCCCGAGAAGAAAATTGCTCTTCTCCCTTTCAAAATTGCTCTTCTCCCTTTCAAAATTGCTCATTCCCTTAATTCAATGAGTTAGTTCACGCTTGACATTTTTTAGCGTGAGTTAACCCACTCTCGCACTTTTAAGATCGGTTGAACCGGCTTAAAAAGTGATTGAATCGATCTTAAAAGTGCCAGCGCGAGTTAAACTCACGTTGATTTAAGGGAATGAGCAAAAATGAAAGGGAGAAGAACAATTTTCTCTCAAGAATGAGATGTTAGAGGGCATTTGAATCACCTCTCATTGATTCTTAGTTGATTTTGCAAACGATTGGCTCTTCATAAACTATTTTTGTTTGTGAATCTCTGTTTGTGAATCTCAATGGGACGAGTCTGTATATTTGTTAGAAGACAGACCTCCCTGACCTGAGTAAGAAGGAATATTACGACTCAATTGCAACCGAATAGTTTGATATAATAAAATGAAAGGGAGAAGAACAATTTTCTCTCAAGAATGAGATGTTAGAGGGCATTTGAATCACCTCTCATTGATTCTTAGTTGATTTTGCAAACGATTGGCTCTTCATAAACTATTTTTGTTTGTGAATCTCTGTTTGTGAATCTCAATAGGACGAGTCTGTGTATTTGTTAGAAGACAGACCTCCCTGACCTAAGTAAGAAGGAACATTACGACTCAATTGCAACCGAATAGTTTGATATAATAAAACTCACAGTTTCCAATAAGAGGAGTGATATTTGTACAACCAATTTTGTACAACTCATGTGACAACTATTTTTCTCCTCTTTTTATTGGACAAAAATAATAGAGAGAGAAAGAATAAGAGAAAGAATAAAAATACATGTGAGTATGAGTGAGAGGGTTATTTCAATAGTTGTCAAAAAATAGATGTACAAATATTATTTCTCTTCCAATAAATAGACTAGTAAGCCACAATTGTGTATATATTCTTATCCTTTGTTATTTTATGTGATTTTCTTGTGCATTTCAGAACTGAATAACATTCATGCGTCTATAATAGTCTATTTACTCAATTGTTTTATGTTATGTGATAGAAAATAGTCTAACTAAATTTTTTTCCAACATACTTTGTTATATGCTGTGCTTTTCTTAGTAACTACTCGCTGTTTCAATCTATTTGTCCCATAGAATACTTTTTTTGCTTAAGATACCACTTTAGAGTACTAAGACGATTTTTATTATTTTTTACAATTATACTCTCGTTTATTTAAATAATCCACCAAATTACTCAATCAGTACTACATGCTTTTAGTCACTCCAACTAATATGGTTTCTTTATTCATTATAAATTACACATTATTTTATCATAGAAATCCATACAACTAATATTTTTTAAGAAGTGAGTAGTACTTCTCTTATAAAGGGGCTTACATTTACCTATCCAATCTAACGACATTAGTGGGGCTTGAACATGGAACTTTTATGTTCAAGGTGTGTCGTTTTATCATTAGATCAAATTTATAAAGTTAAAATGTGTATTATCTTTATGACACTTATAATGACATATTGATAATTAAGTATGTATTGTTTATGCTTTTGTTATTTAGGATATTTGAAGCTGGAGGCTAATCTAAATAAATTTAATTAAAAGAATCGTATGATGTTAAATACTGCGAGAAATTTTTTCACTAAGCCATCACGACTAACAATATTAGCTGTGTTTTTTCTACCAAATCCAAAATCAAAGTGATAAAAGCGGTTTTGTCATTTTCTTTTAAACGTTCACCATAAAAGTTTCACTACATAACATTTCTTTTCAAATTAGTACTCTTTGATACGTTAAAGTCAGATATGAAACCCTTAACGTTGCCTAATTTAAAAATTCTGAAGTTTCATTTTTCTCATTTTTTATGCATGCCTTGGACTTTTTCATGTGGCTTCATAAGTCAGGAGGCATCATGATTAATTAAGTAATTAATATTAATGGGGGCAGTAAATTAAAGTTTTTCTTTTTATATATATTTTTAATTATTTTTATTCTAACAAATACTTCAAGGGACAAATTCATTGAAGTCGATCAATACGTAAAATAAGAAACTTGAATGGTTAAGTCGATTTTTCCAGTACCTTTTGTTTGTTAGTTTTTCAATCTATTGAATAATAATACATCCCTCTAGTTACACTTATAAGCAAAAAAACTATTTTTTAAGTTTATTGAATACCTTATGTAATTGTTTCATAATATAAACCAAATACATTGGGTATTTAATGAATCTAAAAAGTAGTGTTTTGCTTATAAATGTGACCGACAAGAGTATATTATCAGATGGATTATTAATACATTTTCATAAGATATATGATCGTAATTTCAACTTATAATCATGACTCCAAACATCACTTTGTAGACAAGCAATTCCTACGAAAATAATCTACTTGCAAAAGGAGAAAGAGACTATTCAAAAAGTTTATAATTTGTAACCAAAAATATACAATCAAATAACTTGTACATAAATCCAATTAAATAATTTAGTTTATCCGAAACTTGTTAAAAAGCATCTTTAAAAGAGTATATTGCTAGTATAATTTGCATACCTTTCGAGTAATATTCTAATAAATTGTAGTGTCAAATATTGACAAAAATGCTAATGAAAGTTAAACTATTTAGTAAAAAGTAGATTCATGCTCTACTTAGCATGAGACCTCATTGTTCAATGGTCAGTATTATTATCATCACTTTTATTAAAAAAAAAAAAATTCACAACAATTTAATTGGAGCAAGGTTGAACCAAATATATGAAGATATGAATTGTGATTGACTTTGAAGATTGTTCTTTTTGTATTTTTTGGGGGAATGATTTAAGTTGTTTTTTGTTTTGACAATGTTAACGAGTTAGGTTGTTCTATATTAAAATTAATCAAGAATTATAGGTTGTTCTTTAAATGATGATTTTGCAATCGATTAAATATTTTTTTGTCGTCATATTAATAATTTTTTGTCGTGATATTTAAATCATCCAATATTTTGTTCTTGTTATCATCCAAATCCAACTGGTCTGCCAGATTTTTTTCCCCCATTTTTAAGTGTAAATCAATTCAACAGATTATATTGTGCTATATATAACATAACTAACCATTCCTTAACCAACATACTAGGTAACTTTTTATTTCCAAAGTAACTTAAAAACCATAACACCAAATATTGATTAATATTTAGGGTTTTTTTAGTTTCTTTTATCATTGTTGCTCATAATAAGTTGTGTACGTGAAAATAGGCAAATTGAAAGGCTAGGGTAAATAAGAACCTTTCAAATAAAGCGACATTGTAGCACCCTTTTACATCTTCAAAGGAATCACTTATTTAAGAGTCATTATTATATTCAAAGGAATCACTCATTTAAGAGTCATTATTATATATACACACATTACATGCAAATATATTCTAAATTCTAAATATTAATTTCACCATCTCAATAATATCAGTGATATTCACACAACATCATGATCACAAACTTGTTCTCTTTAGTTTTTTCAGTGCTCGTTCTCTTTTCCTCTCCCTTCCTCACATCAGCTTCTGATTCTAATGGTGGTATGAATCATATATATTAGATATTTTTCTATTATCATTTTCAAAATCTAATGTTAGAAGATTTAAATTAAAAGTGGTAGATGTTGTTATTGTCATACATTATATGTTCAATTTATTGATATAAGAGTTTTGATGATTTATATATCATTTTGGATGTTCCTCACAAACATTATGTTTTATCATGGTTAATTAGCTTGTATTTGTCCCCTCTCATTCTTAAAGCATTTATACGCATGCACAAATTAAATCTTGGGGCTTATTATTTTCTTTTTTCAATCAAACTCCCTCTAGTAAATGAAACTAATTTTGTTTTCGTTTATTTTTTCCTCCACATTTTTGTATTGTATGTTCACATAGAAACCTTGTTTCTTACAAGATGAATGATCACATTCACAATTGAAATTGTTTCTTTTTTGTGAATGATGATCTTGATCTAACACTTGTTTCTTAATTATATTTTTTCTATTGTATATTTGCATGAGAATTACATGTGTATATGTCTAATGCCAATTATATGCTTTTTCTACTACCTTGATGATCAACATAGTAGAAGAAAACAAACATCTTCAAGATCTAAGTGCTTTTTAATCTTAACCAATTACATTAAGAAAGTAAACATCAAACAAGTTTATTTATATGTTTCATTTTAAGGCTCTTGAAACCTAGTGGTCCAATTAATTTAGAAATCATGGTCATATCATAACCATTGGTATCTTAATGCTTTTTTGTTCATGGATTTTCTTCTTTTATATCAGGAAAAGAATACAACTACAAAAAAGGAGATAGTAAAGGACCAGAGAATTGGGGGAGTCTCAAACCAGAGTGGAAAATTTGTGGGACTGGAAAATTACAATCTCCAGTTGATATCCTAAACAAAAGGGTGCAAAAACTTCCTCAACTTGGTAAACTTGAAAAAGATTACAAACTAGGTCCTGCTTTCCTAAAGAACAGGTTTAATGATGTCATGGTAAGCTATTAAGTGCATTTTTGTATTGACGGTTCAATTGGCACAGCTACGGTGTGTCCATTCGACAAACTCGTCGTGATTCCAAACATTTAGGGACCGCCAATCTTATTCGAATTAAACTTATAATACACATTTGCTTAAGGAGACTAATACACGTGCTTAATGTTTCAACAGCTCCAATGGAAAGGTGATGCAGGGAAGCTTAATATAAATGGAACTTACTACAAATTAATACAATGTCATTGGCATACACCTTCAGAGCACACATTGAATGGATTAAAGTGAGTTTTCGCTTAAGTTGTATAAGTTCTTAATATAAGCATAAATAAACTCATCCACACACTCTTTTAATAATTTATTTGCTATTTGTATGTATTAATGTCACGTAATGTTTATCTAGGTTTGATATGGAACTACATTGTGTCCATCAAAATTCTAAACAAGAGATAGCTGTGATTGGAATTTGGTATAAAATTGGTCGTCCAGATCCCTTGCTTTCAAAGGTTCGCTACATTTTTTGTATTTACTTATGGAAATTTATTTAAGGATGTATTTTATACACATTATTCATACATATGCACTATCTAGTTAAAATGAATGTGTACAGTAAATTTAAGTGTACTTATAAATCTATATTAGTAAATACATATAAAGTAAAATAAATGGACACCCTAAATTCTAATCAAAGCTGAAATTCTGAACTTGATCATATTAATAAATATATGATATGATAAGCTATCAACATGATTACTTTAGAGATTTAAATATGCACAAATCCGTGATGAAAACTTTTCTTATGATTGAATGATTCATTTCAATTTCTTCTTTTTTTTTTTACATGTTTTGGTGTTTAAATTTTTTCTTTTTGGCAGTTACTTAATCACATAAGGTCAATCCGTGACAAGGAGATAGATGTAGGAATAATTAACCCAGCAGAGATATTCAAGTTTGGAGGCACAAAATATTACAGATATATTGGTTCTCTTACAACTCCACCATGCACTGAAGGTGTTATTTGGACAGTTTTGAAGAAGGTATATACTTTGATTTTATGTGATTCTCTTAACTATATCATACACTAGTATGTATGTATTAGACACCCTTTTTAATAAACTTATATAACATGTTTATTACAGGTGAAGACAATCTCAATAGAACAATTGAAGGCCTTGAAAGCTGTTAATCATGTAAGTAAATAATAAATACATACAAGTTAGAGTAAATACCTAAATTTTTATTGTATTTGTAGGACCATACCAATATATTCCCTTTCATATCTAAATTATGTCTGTTTCCACAGGGATTTGAGGAAAATGCAAGGCCAACACAAGATCTTGATGGAAGAAAAGTTTGGTTTTACAATCCTAGAAAGGAAAAAAAGAGTACTTAAATGTATGTAATGTGTGAATGAAATTTAAATGTTTTATTTATGGGCACTTCTATAGTGCAGTCAATAAACTGACTTTTTTGAAAAAATTATTTTGTTTAGTCAATAGCATAACCCTTAATGCCATGTCAGCTAATGTCCTGCTTGTGGACCATTCTAAGACTAAACTTTATGCACAATATACACAAATCCAATGAATTAAGGATATGGGTATTATTTAATTGGTTACTACTCGGTATGAACTAGTTTCTGCAGATGACATGCATTTTTTATTGAAATTTTCATGGTTCTTTTACTCAACTCTGTCTCCTGCATCTTCCCTGATTCAGCTTTTATGTACAAACCCTTTCTGTTAAGTTGTTTATTAATCCTCAAAGTTTCTATACATTTTTTATATTCTGTGATGTGACTGAAGCCTTGTCATCAGTCTCAAGTAGACCTGAAGATTTCC
>Ga0228710_1012047_pt1 | contig 10879 bp, 9 predicted proteins | sample MedpolnodulmetaG_FD_177995 | JGI IMG/M metagenome (GOLD analysis project Ga0228710, IMG submission 177995) | Root nodule microbial communities from Medicago polymorpha collected in Santa Monica, California, United States - pink nodules | ecosystem: Host-associated > Plants > Roots > Nodule... | reverse complement strand
ATCATAATAGCATCCATCCATTTCTTTCTACGTAGGGCTTGCATTAACTTTGTGAGGTAAATTCAGCAAATCCTCTTCTACTCATGTCATATAGTACTAAGATGCAATCAATAAAAGCATAGAAAATCATAGAAAATCAGCTTGAAGAGGCGCTAATTAATAACATACAATCATTAATTTAGACTACAATAGAGGTGCTAATTAAGTTGCTACTTAAGAGTTAAGAAGTTTTTCTATTCACATCCCATCCCATGTATTTTTGGTTACACCCAAATTTATTTAAAAGTTTACAATAATACCAAAATTGTCCTTTTATAAAGAAAATCTTAAAACCTTAATTTCATTCATTGTCACTCTAAAATTTGACAATCTTTCACCCACAAACAATCATGGATATTAGGGGTGTTCAAAGCCGAACCGGCCCAATAAAAAAATCGCAAACCAAACCAATGCAAACTGAAATCGCAAAAAACCGCACTTGGTTCGGATGAATTCAGATGACTTTTGCACTGAACCGCGCGGTTCGGTTCAGTTTGCGGTTTGCATCTCAGCAACCGAACCAAACCAAACCAAACCAAACCGCAAGAATAATGGATATTACTTAAACATGTACTAGCCAAATTACATAGCTCAAGAATAATCTTTTTCGATTCGATTTTTCCATTGTTGCACCATCAGGTTCGTTTCTAATTCCTTTCGATCTCTTTCAATTCATTTCCAGTGATGAATTTGTTTCCTTTATTTCTCAATAATTTGTTTCATGCTTATGTTTCTTCTTAATTTTACCTATTTTGATATAAGTTTTACCTAATATTTTATCATATAAACAGCAAAATAAAATGTCCTATGTTTATTTTGTAACAAGTTGGCAATATTAGAGTTAATGTAATATTTTTTTTATCTCGCGATAAACCGCACAAACCGAACCAATTCAAGCCGCATTGGTTTGGTTTGGATGACTTTTTAAAAATCAACCGAACCAAACCAAACCGTATGCTTTTTTATCTCGCGGTTCGGATGACTTTTATGCTCAAAACCGAACCAAACCGCACCGTGAACACCTCTAATGGATATTGTTCAACCAATCTCTATAGAAGAATAAAGAGTGAATCAAAACATCTTTCATCCCTACTGGATTGCATATGAGTAAGTGATTTGATGGAAGGTTCATACTTGATATGTTATGCATTATACAACAACGGTTATTTAATGGTGGCGTTAACGTTAATTTACATTGTTGAGGTTAACTTAAATTCAATTTAAGTAGGTTCATGTAAACTTAGTTTACATAACCTACTTAAACTGAGTCTACTTGTACATACTTAAAATAAGATTACGTAAAATCATTAAACAAGGTTGAAGAGGTTAAAGCAAAATTTAACTTTTAGTGTGTACACTCAAACTCAGTTTACATGACCTACTTAAATTGAGTTTTGGAAGAGGAAAGAAGGAAGAGACGTTAGTTTTCCAGGTGAATGGGTGAATTTGAAAATTTAATTTTATTTAAAGGTAATTTTATCATTTTAGGATGTAATCAGAAATATATGGGGTGTAATTAGAAAAATTCAGAGTTAAGACATGAAGGCAGGCACATAAACGAATAATTTTTAATCTGGACTTTATACAAAACTAGATTCAGACCCCTGTTAAGAACTTTTCCATTCCTATAATATAAAACATGTCATTTTTTTACGAGAACTAAAAACAAAATTGACTATATTTATAAGAACTAAAAACATATTTAACCCAAATTTATTAAATTCTTTTAAATTGTGATATTAATTATACAAAATATGACAACCGTAGGTATTGATGTGATACATACCAAAATTTGCTTGTTTATTTTAGATTTCAAGTTGGTCCTTATGTTTTAAAAGTTTTAAGTTGGTCCTTTTTGTTTTAACAGTTTCATGTTGGTTACTCACATTAGAATAAATTAATCCTTCCATCACTTGACCATTTAAAGATTCAGGTTGAGAATATGGGTGATGAAATTTAACTTATTTAAAAAATTAGTTTTAAAAGATGTTTTTTAATTTTATTAAACTCAATATCATGTCGCGAAATGGACTAACTTATTTCAACGTGAGTAATGTTTTAGACCAACATGAAACCTTTAAAACATAAGAAACCAACTTAAAAACTAAAATAAACATAAGAGATCAAACATGCAATTTAGCCAGCGATGTATTAGTGTAAAGACCACTGCAAGTTGATGCACTACTAATCATTGTCAATTTGTACAAATAAATGGTAAATGGTAAATGGTAATGGTAATGAAAAAGACCCCTGCAAATTGATGCACTACTAATCATTGTCAATTTGTACAAATAAATGGTAAATGGTAAATGGTAATGGTAATGATAAAGACCACTGCAAGTTGATGCACTACTAATCATAGCCAAATGTTAATATGTTCAGAGTAAAGTCAATAAACTATACTACACAGAATTTTCGAGCAGTAGCATTAGAAGGTAAAAGAAGAAGAGTGTAAAGAAATGAAGCTTTGAGTCATGAACAAGACTTATTTAACCATGCTTGGAGAAGTTTCTAATTTAGGTTCAAAATGATGAATGGAATAGATATTTGGAGATTCAACCAAAATTAAAAAGCTTTGTTGAATGGTAAACATAAAACAGGTAAAAGACTTTGAATAATTTTTGACATTCTAAGCACATAAAGGCAGATTGTGAGTAAGAAACCAAACTCTAATTGACACAAGGTTGATATATATATATTTTTTAACAGCAAATATTATTGAAGGCACCCAAACCCTCAAGAGAGGAGAATGTAACCGAAAAAAAGCAATACTAAGTCCCAGCGTATACGCAATACAGGACCGCCCAAACAAAAAACACTCCCGCGAAAAAGGGAACAGCACAACAGATAACAGCTACAGCACCAAAACTGTTAAAACTAGCACAACAGCATGACAGCAAAGTTTTATTTTTTGATGAATTGCATGACAGAAAACTGCAGGACATAACAAATTTTCTCAGCAGGTGCTGCTGCCATCCTGAAACAGCCATAGGCCGAAAGACAAAAACCACCAGCAGCCACACACCACAAAAACATTCCCACTCCTTCCTAGCTAAACATTCCCGCGGATTCCAACACCACTTGTAATACAAACATGATGCTATTTTCAATCGACTCATACTCCAATAGCACGAAAGAACTTAAATATTCTCCACCAAATCATCTACCTCGGCCACACCATTATTAAATACAGTGTCATTCCTTCGCTTCCATATAGTCCAAATTGAAGCATTCCAAATCAACCGAAAACCATTTTTAGTCTTCTTATTCCTCGCCTCATTTGTCCAACATAGAAAGGGAACCAATAGATTATGTGGTGTTATTAAATTTAATTGAAGCCACCTCATTATCTTTTGTCACACCTTTGCCACCACTTCACAATGCAAAAAAATGTGTGGAGCCGTTTCCTCCATCCTCCCACAAAACACACAACTCTTCGATGCATCCGCATTCAAAACTCCTCGAATAGCTAGATTCACCCTCGTCGGAATGCGGTCAAGTAACAATGTCCAAGCGAATGCTAGCACTTTAGACGGAGTCCCACTCTTCCAAAGGCCACCAAACACAAGCTCCTAGTTTTCGGATAAATTACCATCCAACAAAAACAGCCTCTCAAGTTGCTTGTAACAAGGATTCGCTGAGAAACATCCCCCACCCTCCGGCCTCCACCCCGACTCGTCTCTCCCTTCACCTATCACTATCCCCTCCAACATTACCACCAAGTTATCCACTAGCTCCGTTTCCCACACAAAGAGATCTCTACGCCACCCAAAATTCCAATTCCCATTCTCCTCTCTACTATTCCACACCTCTCCCACACTACTTTTGGGTTGAGATTGAAAATAAACGCGGGAAAAGATGACAAAAACGAATATCGGATCTCCACCTATCCCTCCAAAAGCTTGTACTCAATCCATCACCCATCTTTCGCACGACCTCCGATTTGAACCAATTACTGTCACCTACACCCTCCAACTTAACCAAATCTCTCCACCAAGGTTGATATTAAAATCAGGTAAGAATAGAACATCCATAATTGGTTTAGATCCTCTAATTTAGTAACTTTTCCCGCCAGTACTGCCATCAATTTTTTACCATTTGGTAAGCTAATTCAATGTTGTGCACAAATCCGTACTTGAATCTGCTTCGACAGAATTAATTCTTTTAACGCAAACTTGATAGACCTATTGTGTGAAGCAAGTGATCAGTTCTTATTCTCCATTCCCTGCAACTGGTACCTCTTTTTCACAATGATTTCTGCTATCCATTTTCTCACCACAATCATCGTGACTAAAGTATTTTCCTTTTGGCTAAGATCCAAGAGGCAAACCGTTCTTCTTTAAACAAGCTTCTATAGTTTAGGGAAGACAAATTTGCCACAACAAAACTCAAACAAAATGCAAAGAATCGTCTAACCAAAATAAACCAATCCTCGCCAAATGCATTCAAGTTTGTTTTAAACTTATTCTCAAATTCTGTTTTGCATATAAAGAGCATGATTTAAAGACTAACTTGAATGTTGATGAATATTAATGAAAAAACTATAACAAACAATATTAAAAGTCATAAGCCAATAAATCAGTGAAATTTTATATGTTTTGTTAAAAAAAATTGTAAGATTTGTTAGAATTTCTTTTTTCCTGCTGGACAATAAAGAATGTGGACAGAGGAGTCATACAACTTTTATTTATAAGCTTTCAAATGAAACCTTTATATATCTCTTATAATGCAATATAGCTCACAAATCTAAACCCCTCTTCATATAATGTTATAGGACTATGAGCCATTATGCTTTAAATACTAGACTAAAGCGAAGCAAAAATTCATTCAGTATGTACAAAAAGAAGTAATGTGTTTTCAACTGGGAAATGAGAAACTTTATAATCAAATCGAGAAAGGAGTAAAAGAAATAACTCAAACTTGGATAAATAATATTCAACTCAATACGTATGTCTTCTTTGAAGGAACAACCAAATTGAGAATCAAATTCTAATTCAAACTATATTATCAGGGTGGCAACGGGGAAAAGGTCCACTAATCGCATATCGTGCAGAACAACCACCAACCACTTTGACCTCTTGAAGGTCACAGTTCTTGCAGAGATTCTTAACTGAGTGTCGACCGGCGATAGTATGAGTTAAAGCAATCCTGCGGAGTTTGGGAAGTGCCAAGAATTGATCATCACTATCTATCACACAGTTACTACGACAACCAGTGTCGGTAAGGATGAGTTCTTCGAGTAGAGGAAAATAATCCGCAATGAAGAGGAGATCATTCTTGTTGATCCATCTCAGTTGATAACAAGTGAGAGATGTCAAATTTTTCATCTTCTTGGACAAAGCTCGCAACTCATTTACAGGAACCCTGACGGGGTGGTAAAGTGTGAGCGATTTGAGGTCTAGACGGGAAGTGGAGATTTGGGCTAGAAACTCGCCGAGGTCGGCTTGTCGGTCCCCCCTAGGGGAAGAGAGAGTGATATTGAGTGATGTAATATTAGGGAACCTTTCAAAGAGACGATTAAGGAAAGGGATTGTAGCCTCAGAGATTTTGACCAAGAATCGAAGACCGTTGGTGATGGACAGAAACTGTTTTGAAACGAGGGAGAGAGACCTGAAACTACTGTTGGTGATGGACAGATTTTGTATTGAGACGTGGTAGGGATACTTTGCTCTGCAGCGGCGGCTATGCATATAGCTTAGATTCCCATCAGGACGAAGAAGGTTGAATGTGTTGTTCTCCTCGTCGTTGAGTAATTTGAAGATGCGTTCCCATAAATCCTCTGGTAAATTTGAACGTGTTGCTTCTGTTGCTGTTGCCATTTTTGTTCTCTTTCGTTTCTTAGGGTCTTCTTCTGCTGCTGCTATTTTCTCTGCTTCCACCGCCACCATTGTTTTTGAACCACGGAGAGAAGGAAGAACAAGATGGAATGGAACTTGGAAGAAAGAAAGAATAACTAGGGTTACCACCTTCTTAAATCTTATTAGTATGGGTAATAATTTAGGCCCATAGTGGCCTTTTAACCAAAGCAAGGGTAAATAAAATGTAAAATTCTCACCCCCCACACACCTCTCGTGTCCTCCTAAATTAAAAATAAATAAATAAATTGTGAAAAAAAAAATTAGGCTTAATTAATCCGTAGTTCCTTGAAATATTTAGGAATTTTTAAGTAGGTCCTAGATAAGCGTCAGAAAGTAGTATTTCAAATGTATAATTAAGGCACTTTTGTTTCTTGTTTTACAAGTAATTCAGGGAAAAGCCGAGAGGAAATTAATAATTACCCTATTACGCTTTATACATCTTACTCTATCCATTTGTGTAGGTATTGAGTGCCAAGACACCAAGCAAAGAAGAAAAACAAAGAAAAAGTACAAAGGTTAGCTCGCCATGGTGAACAAAGGCGAGTTGAAAGGCGAGCAATTCCAGAAAGTTTCAAAGATAACTCGCCCCCAACTCGCAATGGCGAGCAGAAGGTGAGCAGAGGCAGTGAGCACCAGAGGTCACTCACCCCCAACTCACAACGGCGAGTGAAAGGAGAGGAAGCTCGCAATGGTGAGTGGAAAGGCGAGCCAATGGCGAGGAGGTCCAGAGAGCAAAGGTTCAAAGTTCTCCATGGCAAACAATATACTCGCGAGGCGAGTTAGGGCAGCCAAAACTCATCATAGCTGACGTGCCAAAAACCCACTGGTGAAGGAACATCAACTTACCATGGCGAATGAGTTTACTCGCGAGGCGAGTTGAGTCAGAACAGAAATACTATAAAAGCCTTTTTGATCATTTCAGTTGTATATCTTATCACATCTTTAGAGAGAGAATAGGGCGAATTTGTACTGTTTTCATAGAGCAATAGTGATTGAGTGTGAATTCCTCAAGACTCTTGGAGAAATCAAGTTCTTGGCATGGATTCTCAACTTTCTTTCCACTTTTGTAATGTTCTCATGACAATGATGAGATAAATCTCTTTAGTTGGGATTAGAGGTACTTGATTAAGTTGATAATGTAACCTTTTGATCTTTCAAATATATGATTCTAGCCATTTACATGATATTGATTATATTCTTGTACTTCACTTCTTATCTTTGATTTAAATGCTATTGAGAAATACTTTTGAATCTAGGTTTAGAATATTTATCTATCAAAACAATGATTCTAGATATAGGATTGATGTTTTGGTAATCACACAAAGTATTGGAACTTAAAGCTTTCGAATCGTTTAATAGATTGAGAAATCATCGATTAAACGATAAGATCGACTATTTGATTGTTTAATAGTTTGGGAAATCAACGATTAAACAATACAATTGATCTCACAAGATCATTTGGACACGAATGATCTTGTCGAGCGATCCGTGATAATATCGGTAAAACGCTAGAATCCATATATTCAACTGTGATGGTTAAGAAGTGACAGTGGAAACCCGCTTGGGTTGACCTGTTGGTATTGGCTTGGTAAGTTTCAATGGAATAAATTCTTGATGGATTTATCAAAAGAAAGAAAGATAGGGAAGTTGTAAAACGATAAGTTCCACATTTTGGTTTAAAATTGGGTTTAGATTTTTCTAGAATCAACAGCAAGGCAGTGGTGTTAGGTCAAATGCCATTTTGTAACTGCCTTTCTTGCAAACACAATTGCCGTTGAACCCGTGAAGGAAATATTTAGGGAAAAACTGCAAGGGTTAATCTGAATTTTTCTTGAGAGAAGTAAAATATGTGGTAACTGAGGAATCCCCTTGATCATAGGTAACTTGTGAAATTAAAAAAAAAATCACCTTGTGAAAACAGTGTTTCGATTCTTGCCAAACGAAAGACATGTTATCAATCCATCGGATGCTGCTAATGATCTTTGGAGAAACTGAATGGTAAAATCCAGAAAATCAAAGTCATGCAGCGTTCCTAAGCTGAAAAGTTAGAGTCTTCAGAGGCTGACTTATTGATTGTGTCATCAAGAAATCCACAAATTTTAATGTATACAACAACCAAGCCATAGTGTTAGTAATCCTTATTGTAATCCTTGGTCTCTAATTGAAAGAAGATAGCACAGAATTTCAATTACTAAACCACATGCTAATAATTCTAGTAAAGTCGATAAACTGTACTGCACAGCAGCAACAAAGTATTTTCTAGAAGCAGCATTAGGAGGTAAGAAAAGATGAGTGCAAAGAAATGAAGTATTGAGTAATGAACAAGAACAATTTAACCATGCTTGGAGATGTTTCTAATTTAATATCAAGGTGAATGGAATAGATATTTGTTTTTTTCCGAAAGGAGGAATATATATTTGTTGAAACCAAATTAAAAAGCTTATGGTAACCATCAAACATGTAAAAGACTTTGAATAATTATTGATATACTAAGCACATAAAGGTAGATTTTGAGTAACAAACCAGAGTCTAATAGATATAACGTTGATATTAAAATCAGGTAAGAATAGAACATCCATAAAGTTTAGATCATCTGAAGTAGTTTTTCCTAGAGTTCGTTCTTCCAGCAATTTATAACTATTTGGTAAGCTAATTCAATGTTGTGCTAAATTAGAGAGGCATGTTTAGCTCTTTCGTATTCTCCATTCCCTGCAACTGGTAGTCTGGTACCTCTTTTTCAAAATGATTACTGCTACCCATTTTCTCATCACAATCGTCGCAGGTAAAGTATTTCCCTTTTAGCTAAGATCCAAGAGGAATACCGTGATTCTTAATACAAATTTATATAGTTTAGCTAATTTTACCACAACGAAATTCAAACAAAATGCAAAGAATCGTTTAACAAAAATAAACCAATCTTCGTCAAATGCATTCAGATGAAGTCCAATTAAAATTTACATCCAACATGTGCATGTTTGTTGTAAACTTGAACTTGAATTCTGTTTTAAATATAAGGAGCACTATTTACATGCTAACTTGAATGCATAATAACTGGAATCATGAAAACTATAATTGTTAAAGTTGATGAATATTGATGAAAAAACCATAACAAACAATATTCAAAAGTCAGAATCTAATAAATCAGTGAAAGGTTACATTTATTATTAAACAAATGTTGCAAGATTTGTTAGAATTTATATTTTCCTTCTGGACAATAAAGAATGTGGACAGAGGAGTCATAGAACTTTTGTTTATAAGCTTTCAAATGAAAGCTTTACATCTCTTATAATACAATATACATCTCAAATCTGAACCCCTCTTGTTTTAAAGTTAAAGGACTAAAGCAAAGTAAAAATTCATTCAGTTTGAATGTACAAAAAGAAGAAATGTGTTTTTAATAGGGAAATGAGCAACTTTACTTCACGTGGGAAATACAAAACCAATGATTGCAGCAATAAAAGAAATAACTCAAAGTTGGATGGATAAATAATATCTAGCTCAATGTATATGTTTTCTTTCCAGGAACAACCAAATTGAGAAACAAATTCTAATTTAAACTAAAACACTATGGAGAGTATCATCATAATAATCATGATAAAATCTTAATGCTCACAGTACTGGACGACATCTTGAAGCTCGACAATATTATAGACGACGACATACTGGAGCTATACAATATCGTGGACGACGACCAATCTTTGGCGCATATCATCGAGGATAACCAATCACTTCGACCTCTTGAAAAAGGTTACAATCCTTGCACAGATCTTTAATTGAGCAGTGACCGATGATATTACGAGATAAAGCAATCTTGCGGAGTTTTGGAAGTGCCAACAACTTATCATCACCATCTCGCACAAAAGGACGTGGATAACTTGTGTCCATAATGATGAGTTTTTCGAGTAAGGGGAAACAATCAGCAATGAAGAAGAGATCATTCTTGTGGAACCTCGAAGCATGAATTCTGTAACAAGTGAGAGATGTCAAATTTTTCATCTTTTTAGACAAATCTTGCAACCCATTTGCAGGAAATGTGATGGGGTGGTAGAGAGTAAGCGATTTGATGTCTAAAGGGAAATTGGAGATTTGGATAAGAAGAGCATCAAGGTAACTTTCTCGGGAGGAGAGATTGATGTCGACTGATGTCATGTTGGGGAACCTTTGAAAGAGACGAGGAAGGAAAGGGATTCTTTTATCCGAGATTATGACAGAGATTCGAAGACTGTTGGTGATGGACAAAAACTGTTTTGAGACGACAGAGAGAGACTTGAAACTGTTTTTCGAAAGTCTGAGGATGTCCTCGTCATGGTTGAGGAATTTAAAGATGAGCTCCCATAACTCCTCTGGTAAATATGAACATATCGATGCTGATGTTGCTGCCATTTTTGTTCTTTTTCGTTTCTTAGGGTATTTCACTGCCTTTGCCGCCAATTTTCTTTTTGTTTTTGAAACGTTTGATTTGGATGATGCTGCCCCTGCCACCATTATTTTTGAACACGAAGAGAAGAACAATATGCTATTGTGTTTGTTGTTGATGTGGTAGGTGCCGAAGGAATGGAACTTCAAAGAAATAATAATTAGGGTTACGACATTCTTAATTCTATGTTATGGGTAATAATTTAGGCCCGTTGTGGCCCTTTAACTAAGGGTCCGTTTGGTTCGAGAATTAGAAGGGGAGGGAAGGGGAGGGATTTTAACGGAGGGGAGAGGAGGGAAGATATTTTAATTAAAAACGTGTTTGGTTCGCAAGGTGAGGGGAGGGGAGGGGAAGGGATTTTAAAATTATTTTACTGTTTTACCCTTAAACTTAATTATATAAAAGAAACTACTTGATTTTACAATTTCAGAGACCAACCAATGATAAACACACATTTAAGCTGTTTATTTTATCTCAAACTGGCTCATATATTTTCCACAACAAGACATGAACCGGTGAATTAACATTCAAAAAAAAAAAGGATCAACAAACAATAATAAGTTGA
>Ga0228710_1012046_pt1 | contig 10879 bp, 7 predicted proteins | sample MedpolnodulmetaG_FD_177995 | JGI IMG/M metagenome (GOLD analysis project Ga0228710, IMG submission 177995) | Root nodule microbial communities from Medicago polymorpha collected in Santa Monica, California, United States - pink nodules | ecosystem: Host-associated > Plants > Roots > Nodule... | reverse complement strand
AAAAAAAAAAAAAAAAAAAAAATGAGAGGGGGGGGGGGGGGGGGGGGGGGGGGGGGGGGGGTCCGGAAACGACCTCTAAAGCCCGGAGTGCACGGAACATCACATGTTGTCCTGCACTCCTCACCATGGCGCAGGAATGGCTCTCCTAGCGAGCTTGCCAAGACAGGGGAACCCAGAAATAGGTTTCCTCTCGGGAACTCACACAAAAACTCGCCCATCGAGCTTGCCAGAACAACATATGATGTCCTGCACTCCTCGCCATGGCGGAGGATGAAGGTGAGAAAAACACAAGAAGGGTGGTTGAATTGTGTTAGCTTTTTCTTCTTTTTTAAAACTAAGTCCAATGTTCAGAGTCTAATAGAGTTCTGAATCAGGAACAAAGTTCAGATTCTATTGAAGTGGATAAAGTAAAGAGAAAGAGAGAGAGAAGATAAAGATACAAAGCAATTATACAGGTTCCTTCCGAAATCCGGAAGTAGTCATGTCCCCCTTTCACTTCCAAGGAGAGTTCACTTAAATCAATATCTGATTACAGATGCTCAAGCACACAAGTAAGAGAATCCAAATACTCAAGCACACAAGCAAAAGATTTCCTATGCTCAAGCACAAAAGCAAGAGACTTCTAGACAAACACAATTACACAGAAAAATGTTTAAGGTTGAACACTTGATATATAATCAGTGGTGTTCATAATACAAATCAGATACAAACTCTTAAGATTCTAGAATTTCTATAATATGAAAGTTGTTAAGAAATTCTAAGTGAACTTTGATGTGCAATAATTTCAGCAAAGTTTTGGCACTTGTAAATTGTTGGCGAGTCTCTTACAATCTTCAAGTCATCACTCCTTTTTATATAGAGGTGTGAGAGATAAGTTGATGATTGCCAGCACATCAAAAATAGTCGTCGTTGAATCTTGATAATCACTAATGATCTGTTGATAGATGTGGTTATTGTCCTTGGAGGGAATAATTGGAAATCCATTCCTTGTTTGGAGAAACCAGTGTAGACATAGTTGAAGCAGTACTATTGCAGCCAAAGTAGTGGAGTAGTAGTTCTACAATTGTACTATGTCCTTTTTCAGCGCTCTTCAGTGGATGAGCATTCAATGCCTTCTAATTCCTCTGAAATAACCGTTGCTCCAGTCTTTTATTTCTTTTGCAATGATGTGTCTTTAGAATAACAAATTTTAACTAACTGCAGCTTCTTGGCTTCAAAATTTAATGGTCTTCAGACTCTGGCAGTCAGCTTCTGAAGGTCTTCAGACCCTGGCAGTCTTCAAACTTTGTCTTGAAACATAAGCTTCCTTTGCTAATTCCATTGCTCTCTTTTGTTCTTTCAGAACCAATAGTTGGATATAATACTTATAAATTTTTGTCTATGGTCCTGCACACTTGAACAAATATCTTCTGAAAAACCAAGTCATTTACCATTGTTCTTATATATGTTGTAAATCATAGAAGCTAATTTGCTTCTGTCAATACCTGATACGATGAAATCTTCAAGAGCAATTTCTTGTTTACTTAAAGGTTTCTCCTCACACTTTTCTTTTAGTTTCTGACAAAGATACTTGAGTTTTCCTTCATAAGTTGTACAAATGAAGTCATAACTCTCAAGTTCTTTAATAATTCAACATATTTTTATTTTAAATCTTTCAACTCATTGGATCTGTGTTCAAAGTGTGTGAGAAGTTCTTTAAGAGATTCAATAAGTTCATCTATGGGAATTTTATAATATACCTCATTTTCATCCTTAGAGTCTGTTTTAGGTTCAGCATCTGAAGCCACTGTAGTCACTAACCCCACAACTACATTTGCTTCATCTTTAACTTCATCATTATCAGACCCTGACTCACTATCCAAATCTTCCCAGGTGGCCATCAGACCCTGCTTGATCTGTCTTCTGAACTTGTTGGATTTGAAGGTTGGTTTCTTGAATTTTCCTTTGATTTTTCTTTTTGTAGGCCAGGACAATCAGCAATGAAGAGTCCATGTTTCTTGCAGTTGAAGCAACAATTCTGATCTTATTTTCTAGAACATTTGTAACCACTACCTCTTCACAAGAACTTCTTATTCATCCTAGCTAGGTAATGAAGTTTGTTGGAGAGCATAGCCATTTTTTCAAAAACAACATGATCTTCATCATAATCTCCAACATGAGACTCTTCTTCAGATTCATTTTCTTTGAGAGCTTTTGAAGACTTTCCTTTAGACGTTAGTGCAATAGTTTTTGGCTTTCTAACAGGTTCTTTCTCATTGATACCAATCTCATGACATTTTAGAGAGCTTATAAGATCTTCAACACTTAGAGTGTTTAGATCCTTAGCTTCCTAAATAGCAATCACTTTAGGTCTCCATTTGGTAGGTAAGCTCCTTAGAATCTTGTTCACATGATCAAAAACTACATAACTTTTCTTAAGAATCTGAAGTCCAGAGACTAGAGTCTGAAACCTTGAGTACATAGACTCAATGTCTTCATCCTATTTCATTCTGAACAAATCATACTGATGAACAAGCATAGTATCTTTAGCTTCTCTAACTTTCTTGTTACCATCATAGTTTGAACACAAGGAAACAAACATTGCTTTAGCAGTAGATTTATCACTCATTTTCAAGTACTCCTTGTGAGGCAAAGCAGCAACAAGAATGCCTCTGATCTTGTGATGTTTCTTGTATAGTTTCTTCTGAGCATCAATGTGTTTCTTTCTATCAACAACAACTCCTTCTTCATCTAACACCAAGTCATCAACACCATCTTCAAGAACATCCCATAGTTCTTCATCTAAACCCATTATGTGACTATACATTTTGGTTTTCCACCAAGAGAAAGTTTCAGGATCTCCATTAAACATAGGAGGCTTGTTAGAACCAGATGACTTATCTTTAGTGCCATAATCATATGGTATGGCATTATGACCATAACTGGAACCTTCAACAGTTGACATGTTTTACTCAGATCTTTTTTTGTTACAATGTTAAGTGTTATGACAAACAGAACCGGAGCACTAGTACCAACCGAAGGTGATAAAAGCACAAGAAGAGGGGGGGTTGAATTGTGTTAGCTTTTTCTTCATTTTTAAAACTAAGCCAATGTTCAGAGTTTGATAGAGTTCAGAATCAGGAACAAAATTCAGAGTCTAATGCAGCGGATAAAGTGTGTGTGTGTGTGTGTGTGTCTATATATATATATATATATATATATATATATATAGAGAGAGAGAGAAGAGAAAGACACAAAGCAAATATACATGTTCCTTCCACAACCCGGGAGTAGTCTTGTCCCCCTTGCACTTCAAAGGAGAGTTCACTAAAATCAATTTCTGATTACAAATGCTCAAGCACACAAGCAAGAGACTTCAAAATACTCAAGCACACAATCAAGAGATTTCCTATGCTCAAGCACAAAAGCAAGAGACTTTTAGACAAACAAAATTACACAGAAAAATGTTTGAGGTTGAACACTTGATATATAATCAGTGTTGTTCACAATACAAATCAGATACAAACTCTTAAGACTCTAGAATTTCTAAAATATGAAAGTTGTTAAGAAATTCTAAGTGAACTTTGATGTGTAGCAATTTCAGCAGAGTTTTGGCACTTGTATATTGTTGGTGAGTCTCTTACAATCTTCAAGTATTCACTCCTTTATATAGAAGTGTGAGAGATATGTTGATGATTTCCAACACATCAAAAAGAGTCGTTGTTAAAGTTTGATCATCACCAATGATCTGTTGCTTGATTTGGTTATTGAACTTGGAGGGAATAATTTGAAATTCATTCCTTGTCTGGAGAACAACCAGCATAGACACAACTGTAACAATAGTATTGCAGCCAAAGTAGTGGAGTAGTGGTTGTACAATTGTACTATGTCCTTTTTCTACGCTCTTCAGTAGATAAGCATCCAATGCCTTCTAATTCCTCTGAAATAGTCGTTGCTCCAGTCTTTTATTATTTCTGCAATGATGTGTCATCAGAATAACAAACTTTAACTAACTGCAGCTTCTTGGCTTCAGACTCTGATGGTCTTCAGACTCTGACAGTCAGCTTCTGAAGGTCTTCAAACTCTGTCTTGCAACGTAAACTTCCTTTGCTAATTCCATTGCTCTCTTTTGTTCTTTCAGACCCAATACTTGGATATAATACTTACAAATATTTGTCTATGATCCTGCACACTTGAACAAATATTAGCATATCCAGTTGACATTTTAATACCTTGTTATCATCAAAACTTAAGGTGGTAATGTTAAACACATTTTATTCCAACACAGGAATGGCTCGCCTAACGAGATTTCCAGGACAGGGGAACCTAGAAATGAGTTCCCTCTCGGGAACTCACACAAAAACTCCCCAAAAATCCCAATTTTGATCCCTATTGTCCCAAAAACGTTGTGCAAACTTCACCAACAATTAACATATTTCAAAGTAACATTAAAATGAATCAAATCATGAGTTCATGACATCAAATCATCAAGTTTTCATCATCACACTCAATTTTCACCAAAAACTCCAAAACTTCACAATTAAATCCAAACTTCACAACCAACACCAACAATTCATAACCCATCGACATACAAACATACCCAATGATTCAACAAGTGATTTAAAACATGTTTGAACAATAATCATCAAGAATTACATGATTTTCACACAATTAAGCAAAATTCTCAAAACAACTTATTCCAAATCACCAAACATGAGTTCACACACATAAACAACTTAATTCTGCAACTTTCAACATACCCATAATTACCACTTAATTATAAGCACAAATTTTATCACATATAATCATCAATTTCACAAAATCAAACAAATAAATTATGATCCATAAGCTAGAAAATGATTATAGATTACTATGAAAGAACAAACTTATTAACCTTACCTTGTTTTTCCTTAAGCTTAAGCTAATTCACCAAATTCTTCACTCCCATCTTGAATCCTAGCCGTCTTCTTTTATTTTCTTCACTTGGGTTCTCTTCCTTTTCTTCTATCTTTACTTGTCTCTCAATTCTCTCTATTTTTCTCTAGCCACCCTTTTTGTGTGACTGTGTGAAAGGAATAGATAACCCTAATTCTTTCCATAAGTTATGCTTATATACTCCAACTAATAGGGTAGGTTACTTCAATTCATAATGGGCCTAGAGACTCTTACCACTTAATTAAAAGTTACTACTCACTTAACTTATTAAAACATCTCATTAATTACTATCTCAAAATAATTACCTCAAGTTACTACTAACTTAGTAAAAATAACCTTTCACACTAAAACGCTAAAGTATTATACATTCTAAAATTACTAATATACCATAGTTCCTCAAATTACAAAAACACTCTTAGTCCTAAAAATGACTAAAATACCCTTCTCACCTAAAAATCCACTAGTCCTAAATCAAGCACACAAACAAGAACTTAAACACATATAATAAGTAAATAAAATAATCCTAGCGAAAAATAGGTTGTTACAGCGTGGGAGGAGGAATATTTAGTCGAGTGTCACTGCTTTGTGATGTGTCTTTGCAGGTTCATTATTCAGACTATTGGGTGTGGTTACTGGATCTGTCGACAGGTTATACAGTAAGGGGCACGTACACCCTCCTCACCGATAACGACACTTCTTATAAGGTAGTGGATCCAGATTCTATATGGAAGAGGCATATTTCGTTGATGGTGTCCTTGTTCGTATGACGTCTCCTACGAGATCGAGTTCCCACTAAAGATAATCTCTATAAACGCGATATCATTTCTGTTGAAGATCAGTTGTGTATCTCTGGTTGCGGCCAACTTGAATCTATTGGTCATCTACTTTTGGCTCCCGTATGACGTCTACCGCTGGGTAGGCATTGTTATAGTCTGCCCCTTTGATATGTCAGACCATTTAAACAATTTGGTTACTATCTTGGTATTTCCAAATCTTGGATGGTAATCATTTGATGTGCTTGCATTTGAATCATTTGGAAGGAAGGAACACCATAATTTTTTCAGACAAATCGGCCTCCACTCCTCATCTAATTGACAATGTTAAACTTCTTTTGTTTTGGTGGTTGAAGGCAAAAATGTTAAACATTGCCTTTGATTAACATAGATAGGGGAGCTTAGCCCTTTATTGTGTTTGGGATTAATTTTGTTGTATTTGTTTTCATTCAGAATTCTGCTGTAACATCACTTTGTGACTGTTTGGATTTCCTTTAGCACACCTTGTGTTTGGGAAAGGTAATTTAATTCATTTTGCCTTCTTTAAAAAAAAAAGGCAACGTGAGGGATATTGTGGTTAGTTTGTATAGAAGTTGACAATTTTTTAGGAAAATTGTTGTTGTCACATTTTAAAGAGTTGAAAAACACATGTAAATGACTCAAAATCCACGGCGACAGTTAACTGCCGATGCATTGGGAAACCGGCGGTAGTTAACTACCAATGGAATCCATTAGCTGTTAACTGTTGATGCGATCCTGATACAATCTGACAGAAGCTCTCTCATCCATTATTACTCTCAATCTCTAAAAAAATGATTAACGATTTACAGGTTAGAGTATATGATTTATTTTAAGAGTAGATATAAAATGATTAATTTTGTTATATTTTTTGCATTTTTATGTTTTTTTTAGAGTAAAACATTTTAGGGTTATAGTTATGATTTTTAGGGTTTATGTATAATTTGCACTCCAAGTGTTTGATGAAATGTTTGAATGAGTTTTTCATTGATTGTTTTTAATTTCTTATTGTGTAGATTTGAAACAATGGCCGATATGTTCGATGTTCATGCACAATTCAACGGTGGAGAACCTCAGAGGTTGAAGGTTCGGCACCTTGGTGTCACGTTAAGAGGTATCAATGATCAACTGAATGAATTCAACCAAGGATTCAACCCCGGAGACACAAAGAGGGTGGAATACGTTCGGTATAAACGTCCAACGCTCGACGATGGGAGAATATCATCCAGTTGAGTGGAATTAGCGAACGGCGATAACGTTAGGAGCATGTTTTGGGAGCATAACATGTTCCAGTGGATTGATATGCGTGTAACGTTGCTGAGATCAACTTAAGATATTATCAACAGTTTGATTCCGCCAGAAGATCGTGATTAGGTAGGGAATGCACCTTCCAACTACAACAATTGTCTTACCTCTGAAATGGGGTAATTCAAACTTGTTAAACGACAGTTCCCAAGCATTCACCCGACAGTTCTATTATTCATTTCAAAAGATTAAATTCTTGTTAGTTTGATTTAGATGAAGGTATTGAAGTGTCAAGGAATGCACCTCATTCTTTTGACACTTGAATACCATCATCTAAACCAAACTAACAAGAATTTAATCTTTTGAATGGAACAATAAAACTTCCGGGTGAATGCTTGAGAGCTGCTGTTTAGAAAGTTTGAATTTACCCCCTTTCAGAGGTAAGACAATTGTTGTAGTTGTAAGGCTCTACCCGAATGTAATGTAATGTAATGATATGACATATTTAGGAACTTTATGTAATGTGATGTAATGTAACCTTTATTCGAATTTATGCAATACACAACTTTATTTGAATTTATTCTATACACAACTTTAATCAAAATTATTTAATACGCGACTTTAATCGAAATTATTTAATATGCGACTTTAATCGAATTTATTCAATACCCGACTTTAATCGAATTTATTCAAAACGCGACTTTAATCAAAATTATTCAATACGTTACTTTAATCGAATTTATTCTATAAGCGACTTTAATCGAATTTATTCAATACACAACTTTATTCAAAGTACCAAAATGTGAAGCAAAATGTACCAAAATGCGCGTGACATATAGAAAAACATAAAAAAGATCCAAAACAATTAGGCATTACAAGCAATTACATTCAACCATCTTCCTTGTCACACAAGTCAATTGGGTTGTCCTCGATGTTCCCTGGGGCACATGCTTTTGGTTGAGGACCAAAATAGCATGTCCTCCCGCCCCTCCTCAACCTGGAATGGTTGTACACCGGCACCTTCGAATCTTTTTTTTTTACGAAACCATCACATTTGATTCCGTGCCATGTCATATGCGATTTTTCTTTCTTCTTCTCACCCTCTTTTTTTAATTGAGCAACATCGCCCTGTTTCTGAGACATTTCTACATGATGCAAACATCAGATCAAAACATTTTCTAACACCATTTTTAATACCTAACAATTTCTAATTTCTAACAATTTCTAATACCTAACAATTTTAACAATTTCAAATACCTAACAATTTCTAACAATTCCTAACATTTTCTAACACAATTCTATTCTAAACAACATATAACAAATCAATACAAAATCATCATCAAATCTAAAATCAACAAAACCTAAATATGTCAAAAAAATTCCAAAAAATCTAACAATTCAATAACAAAAAACCAATGCAATAGGATTCAAAACACTTACTTGATTTTGTGCTTAGAATTGGCTTGGAATGACTTAAGCTTGGTGAAAATTGCACCTAGGATTATCAAAATCACAACAATGGAGTTTTGGAAATTCTTATGCATGTTCTGTTCTTATAACAGATCATTGGCAGTTAACTGTCAAAGGATTCTCACTAGTTAACTGCCGCCGGTTCCCTTCCTCAACAGTTAACTGCCGCCGGGGCTTTTCCATCATTTATAGGTGTTTTTCAGCCATTGATGATGTGTCAACAACATTTTTCATTTGAGTTCTGCTCTTTACCCAAAAGTTTTTGTTCATTTTCAAGTGAAATGACCAAAATGCCCCTACGTGACTTAAGTGACGCTAGTGTAAATAGCAAAATTCAAAATTAATAAGCAATTTTAATCTAAAAGGAATGTATTCAAATTTTTATAAACAAATTTATTCAAGCCATTACATTAGAAAGGAATGTATAAAAACATCCCACTTTATTACAAGGCATTACGTTTAATTATCTCCTTCGTCGCTTAACTCAATTGGGTTGTCTTCGATGGTCCCTGGGGCACCTGCTTTTGGTTGAGGACCGAAATAACATGTCTTTCCGCTCCTCCTCAGCCTTGACTGGTTGTACACCGGCATCTTTGAATTGCTTTTTTTTTTTTATGGAATCGTCACATTCGATTATGTGCCATATCACAGGCGATTTTGCTTTCTTCTTATCACTCTCATTTTTCAACTGAACATCACCTTGATTCTAAGACATATCGGAGAAGGAAACGGACGAGAGAGTGATAATGAGAGAATGAGAGAAATGGTGAAGGTTGGGAGAATATTTATAGGAAAATGCAAGTCTAGGTTTTATCTAACCATTATGGTTGGTCAAAAACTTGTAAAAAATGTGGTAAACCATCTGACCACCGTCCAAACCGTCCAAAAAACGTGACAAGTGTGGTTTTGACTAGCGTGGGTTAACTCACGCCACATGCCAAAGGAATGTGAGTTAACGCACACTAAGATTTTGAACTAGCGTGACTTAACTCACGCTGCGTGCTGTTATAAGCCCAGGCAGAACCTCATATCCTCATTTCTAATCTCAAATCTCTCTCAAATTACCCAACTCCGAAATTCCTTCAACTTCAAATCAAACAACACTCCAATAACAAGAACAAGTAAGTTTTCACTTTAATTATGTTGGTATGGTAGATTTTTACACTTAAACTAGAATTTTTTAGGTTTAGTGTTTTCTTAAAATTTTGATTTTTTTTGCAAGAAACGATAGAATGTTACATGTAAATGACTTATAGTGCTTAATTGTTATGACGTTTAGATGTTTGCATGATTATGTTAGATATTTTACACTTAGATTAGATTTTTTTTAGTTTTAGGGTTTAGTTTAAATTTTGATTTTTTTCCAAGAAATCATACAATGTTACATGTAAATCACTTATATTGCTTAATTGTTTAGATGTTTGCATGTTTATGTTGTAGTTATCATTTTTTGGGTTTATGTATAATTTTCACTCCAAGTGTTTGATGAAATGTTTGAATGAGTCTTTCATTGATTATTTTTAATTTCTTATTGTGTAGATTTGAAACAATGGCCGGGTGGATCGACGTTCAGGCACAATTCAATGCGGAGAACATCAGAGGTTGAAGGAGGGTGGACTAAATGAATTCAACCAAGGAGTCAACCTCGGAGACACAAGAAGGGTGGAATACGTACGGTATAAACGTCCAACGCTCGACGAGGGGAGAATATCATTCAGTTGGGTGGAATTAACGAATGACGAAATCGTGACGAGCATGTTTTGAGAGCACAACATGTTCAAGTGGATCGATATGCAGGTAACGTTGCTGAGATCAACTGAAGATATTATCAACAGTCTGATTCCGCCAGAAGATCATGATTAGGTAGGGATCGTGATCAGGTAGGGAAATGCACCTTCAAACTACAACAATTGTCTTCCTCTGAATGAGGTAATTCAAACTTGTTAAACGACAGTTCCCAAGCATTCACCCGACATTTCGATTGTTCTTTTCAAAATATTTAATTCTTGTTAGGCTGGTTTAGATGAAGGTATTGAAGTGTCAAGGAATGGACCTCATTCTGTTGACACTTTAATACCATCATTTAAATCAAGCCTAACAAAAATTTAATGTTTTGAATGGAACAATATAAATGTCAGGTTAATGCTTGAGAGCTGCTGTTTAGCAAGTTTGAATTTACCCCATTCAGAGGTAAGACAATTGTTGTAGTTGGAAGATGCATTTCCGAATCTAATGTAATGTAATGTAATGATAGGTCATATTTAGGAACTTTATGTAATGTAATTTAACTTTTAAGTTATGATATCGAATTCCTTCATATAAGATGAGTTTCAAGAACTTTTTATAATACATGTTGTTTTGAATGAAACAATAATTTATTTATTCACATTTCGAATTTATTTATTCAGAACCTATGGTACCATTAGTCTGCAAAAAAAAAAAAAACAGCACACCATCTT
>Ga0228710_1012041_pt1 | contig 10882 bp, 8 predicted proteins | sample MedpolnodulmetaG_FD_177995 | JGI IMG/M metagenome (GOLD analysis project Ga0228710, IMG submission 177995) | Root nodule microbial communities from Medicago polymorpha collected in Santa Monica, California, United States - pink nodules | ecosystem: Host-associated > Plants > Roots > Nodule... | reverse complement strand
AAAAAAAAAGGAAACATTCTTCCGTTTGTGACTAGTTGGTGTTTCCCCATCATCTCAATCTCACAAAAATTTAAAATAAAGGATGACATTATAGTCCAACGCATGAGCAGGTACGATATATATTGCTAAAAACACACTCACTAGTAATATTGATTTTTTTTTTTTACCTAATGTAATGGCTAGAATTTACATTAAGGTGAATAAATGGAGTTTCAAAGTTTAAAACATACATATTACAATGAATTATTCTCACCAACCTAGTTATGTTTTTTTAGAGGAGTACTATAGAGTATAGACACTCTCTTTCTAACACTCTCTGTTGTTGTTGGGTGAAGTTCATGCCGGTACCACACATTAGAAATGAATTCCACATAAAGTGGTGAGACCCACATGAGTTTCACCCAATAGATGAGTAAATGTTAGAGAAAATGTTAAAAATAGAGTGTTCCTAACATTTCTTTGTTTTTTTTTTAGGAAAATGCTATTTCTCTAGAAAAATAGCATCAAGAATTTTTCAAGACTTTTTAATTGCATGATTTGTTTGTTAAATTCTTATTTTTCAGCCACACCTCTTTGAATTGTGGCAAATAGTGCATTATGATTGGCTGCTCTTTATTCTTGAAGAATTATTAATGTTATTTTTCTAGAGATATAGCGTTGCTCTTTTTTTTATCATCCAACCGAATTATACTCATGAAGACGAATAATATTGATTTTATTTACGAGAAAAATATCTACTTTCGTACTTTCTAAAAAAAACTACTCCCTCCGGTCTCAAATGTAAGGAAATTTTCACTTTTTTAGGTTCATTCAATAAATAATATATGTGGTCTATAATATGGACCACATATATTATTTATTGAATAAACCTAAAAAGTAAAAAGTTGCTTACATTTGATACCGGATGGAGTATCAGGAAGATTTGATTAGATTAGATTAAATTGTAAAAATATTCTTGAAAAAAAAGAAAAAGAGATGTGACAAGAAATCTCTCTCTCTCTCTCCACAGCACATGTCCAACTTCTGCGTTCCGTTGTGTTTGTGTCGTGCTGTCTTCTTCTGTTGTGTTGTGTTGTGTTGTTCTTTCTCTTTCTCTCACTATCACGTAATCCAATTTTCAAACACATTCTTCTGCATTTTCAATTCCTTTCTTCTCAATTAACAACAACAATCACTAATGCTTCCTCTCTCATCAACAACAACTTAGGGTTTCTCTCCAAAATTCGTTCTTTTTTTTGCCGGGATTTTGAGGGTTAAACTCAATCTCCCGCATCCATGGCTTCCAACTTGAAGATGACCCCTCAGCTCGAACAGATCCATGGTGAAATTCGTGACATCTTCCGTGCCCTCGCGTATGCATCTTCATCATTCTTAATTTCAAATTCTCTGCATTTTTTTTATCTTCATTTTATTCCTTCTCATCATCAATGTTTGCACAAATCAATTCAAAAATAAATAATTTTTGGTGTGTTATTGTGTGCAAGAGATCGTGATTTTTGTTGACATTGGAGGATTACCCTCTCAAATCAAATTTTCGTCAATTATTGAGTTTTTTTTGTTTTTTTTTGAAAAGCTATCAATTATTGAGTAAGTTCAGATTTGATGTTGTTATAGTTGATAATTTAGGTGCTTTGTGATATATAAATCAACAAATTTGGTTACTTAGCTATAAGAGTTCTGTAGTTCAACAACATGAAGGCTTGTCTTTGGTGCCACTTGATATACATGTTCATGGTATGATGTCTTGTTGTGTAGTGACAACCAGGTTGACATATTGTAAGTGTAGGTAGCTCAGACTAATGACTGTTAGAATGTTTTACTCGATTAAGGACTAGTTTGGATCAGTATCTAATTCATTATTATAGAAGCTTCTTGATAAGCAACCACCAAAGCACTTGGGGAGCCTTCCCTACCTATCAAGGTGGAAAGAACCAAACATCTTAGGTACTCCCTCAAGCATCCCATACCACTCGATGTGAAACTTAGGCGTCCCAGGACAGGATGCCCGAGTCCCTATTATACCAACACTTTGTGTTACTTTCTTGTGGGTCAAAACCCTCCATCGGTGGTCTTCTCCAAAACACTGACAACCAGCATTAGTACTAATTGATAAGCATACAAGTACTTGGGGAACCATCCCCTAAGTGTTTCGCCGAGCATCTCATACCACTTGATGTGGGACTTAAGAACCCCCCATAATACCCAACCAAGTCCTATCACTTCTTAATTAAAACAAGTTTACTGTTCTTCAGTTGCAAAAAATCCTTATATGCGTATAAGTGCTTATAGATCCCACTGTTTAAGTCGTTACTGATACATGTTGGAGTGTGGATAATGTGTACTATGTTAATTTTATTATCATTTTTTTTATATTAGCACTTTTTGCATACAGAAATGGCTTCCAGAAGCTGGATAAGATTAAAGATTCCAATAGACAAAGTACCCAGCTGGAGGAACTCACCGGGAAGATGAGGGACTGCAAAAGGTAAGTCGTGCATTAATGTGAATATAATTTTGATATCTCTATATGACAATTGAGTCTTTCTGAATGAAATCCAAACAAACACCCTTTGTTTACCACTAAATATCATAAACAAGAGGAGCCTTGGCCTAATGGTTAGAGGTGTTATTGTGTGACTAGGTCAAAGGTTTGAGTTGTGAAATCATCTTTTGCAAATGTATAGTAAGATTGTTTATAATTGACTTGTTTGAGTCGAATCTTGCCAGGACCCTGCTGCCCCCTTTAGTTTTTCACTACTAAATGTCATAAACAAAACTTCTGTAATGAAATTGACATCTCATGCCAACCATTCAGGATTTGATTAATAATAATGTGGGAAACATGCAACCCCGCTCTATATAGAATATTTTAGGAAAATAAATTTGATAGTTGTTTTTTGGGTTATCATACTGGGTGTGTGCTTTGTTTGATGACTACATATTTGATAGACGGGATTGCATTTTTTCAAACATAAATGTCGGAAGAAGAGACATTTCTTGTAGATTATGAATTTTAATACATTTCATGATTTCTTTTTGGAATTTGTTAATGGCATTCTTGGAATCTGAACATTATGTTTTTATTAATGTCATCAGGTTGATAAAAGATTTTGATCGTGAAATTAAAGATGAAGGGGCAGGAAATCCTGAAGAAGTGAACAAGCAACTTAATGACGAAAAGCAATCAATGGTCAATATCAGAACCCTTATTTTGTTTTTCTTGGTCATGTTGGAAATTTAGTATCTAACTCTTCAAAGTTTTGAAAGGGTTCAAGATCCTCCTTGTATTGGAGATTGACACTCAAATTATCCTTTTTCTGTGTGTAACGAGTTATAAAGAATTTGCATAAAACTCTTATGTTTATAACATTCATTTTTCTTGCAGATCAAGGAGCTAAACTCATATGTGGCACTGAGAAAAACGTAAGCTTGTTTTTGTACTTTCATTTCTATGTTTAGCTTTTGATTGATTATTTAAAGTTTATGAAACAAATAAGACGAGAAATACCAATTCCGTAGGAGGCATGTTCAACTTTTAACTAATGATATATGCTTTCTCACAGTGTTTTGTAGAACCAATAAAGCAAAATTTAGTTTCCTTATTTATGGTTCTTTACTCCTAAATAGAAGTTTTACCCTTTTGGCTAGTTGAAAGGAGGGTTGATACTATCACTTGGATGATAAACAGGTACATGAATACCATTGGTAATAAAAAACTTGAGCTTTTTGACATGGGAGCTGGAGCAAGTGAATCCACAGCCGAAGGAAATGTTCAATTGGCATCAGGTAACATGTTTGGACCGCCAAATATTCATATAAGGGCCTGCTAGCCCTAAGCAAGGGCGCCATCATGACAGAATGGGGCGCCCCCCTTTTCTTATCCCCCCAAACTTTCAAGCCCGAACCTCGACGCCAAATATCCGGCCAAAATATTCGGATATACGCGTTTTACACTCTGATAGGTAACTTAGGGAGTGAGTCGCGCTGAAGAAGGCCCAAAAGGGCCCTTGGGATCATTCCCAAGCCACGACCTAATCAGATACTAAACCCTAGTTTTGATATTGTACTCACTGCAAGTACATTTGGCGCCCACCGTGGGATTTTGGGATGAAAATATACTCACTTCTTCATCCCAAAAATCCAAAACAACATGAGAAAATCATTACTCAAGAAACAACACACTCTTCTTCCTCAAAGGAGCAAACATCAAATTCGTGTACGTGATCTTCACTTCGAAGGACAAAATTCCTATTCTCAAAGGCATCTTAGATTTGAAATTCAAAACGTGTCAAAATACAATGACATATTACACTCCTTTTTATAAATCCTTTAAGGATTTGCTTAGCGTGAAACCTAGACAATGGAGGCATAAGTTTGCTCAAGGAAAATGGAAATTTACTCAAGGAAAATGCTGCTAAGAAATCAAATTTTCATTTTCTTATGTCGCCAAATCATGTGAGAAAGATCAAATAGTTTCTTCTCATGAGGATTACAAAATCTAGGAGGAAATTTTTGGTTTTCTGCTTTCTTCATCTTCTCAAATTTTTGCTTTAAATTCCAGATCCTCTGTCTAATATGTTTTTGCGTGGGTTTCACGCTAAGCAAATCCTTAAAGGAGTTATAAAAAGGAGTGTAATCTGTCATTGTATTTTGACTCGTTTTGAATTTCAAATCTAAGAGGCCTTTGAGAATAAGGATTTCGTCAAGTGAAGATTCTCTTGCGCGAGTTTGATGTTTGCTTCTTGAGGAAGAAGAGGGTGTTGTTTCTTGAGTGATGATTTTCTCATGTTATTTTGGGATGAAAATGTACTCGCTGCAAATACATTTTATCAAGCCAATGGAATTTGTAGTTGAAACCAATGAGTTGACATCTTCACTTTGCAATATACATTGAAGTTGATTTCTTTTCCACTATATTTCTGTGTTTCTGCTGTAGAATATGTGCGTTGTGTTTTAGTGTTAATATTTGCAATAGCATACTTCAGGCTTTCATCTTTTTCATGCATCCTTTTTGGGGTTTGGGGCCTATGCTGTTTTTGTATGGTTTTACGTGTAGTGAACAACATATTTTATCTTAGCTATTATGCTCATCTTTCTTATCCTACAGAAATGTCAAATCAAGAACTTGTCAATGCTGGAATGAAGACAATGGATGAGACTGACCAGGCTATTGAGAGGTCTAAGCAGGTGAGTCACATCAAACTTATGCCTCCATTGTGCCCGCACCATTGATCTTATTACCCCTGTCAAAATGTAGGTTGTACATCAAACAATTGAAGTTGGCACCCAAACTGCTTCTACCTTGAAGGGCCAAGTAAGTTTGATTTGAATTGAGTATGCTATAAGAAGGGAAGAGTCTAGGGGATAATTAATATGACATCTAATTCTCTTTTTAAATTATGCAGACTGAACAAATGGGCCGTATTGTTAACGAGCTTGATTCAATTCAGTTTTCAATAAAGAAGGCCTCCCAACTTGTTAAGGAGATCGGTAGACAGGTTGCTTTAATTTCCTTGTTTATATGCACTGCTGTATTTCTTCCAAACCTCTCATGGAACTAAGTTGTCCTTACCCCTGTTATCAGGTTGCTACAGACAAGTGCATCATGCTTTTTCTGTTTCTTATCGTCTGTGGTGTAATTGCCATTATTGTTGTGAAGGTATGATATTCATTTCATCTATGAATTTGCATAATTTGTTGATATTTTCTCTTTTTAAAACTAAACCAATTTGCTCTAATAATTTTATTTGAAAGAAGCATTTTTATCAACTATTTTAATTAACTTTGGCAACACATTATTCTACTTGAGAAAAGGTGCGAGAACTTGGTTTTCATGGTGATCCGTGCTAGTGAATAGTGATTGCCTATTGCATGTTTATGTGCACAACAGATGTTCTTATGTGCACGATTAATATTTGTGTACAATGCTGACAATAAGCTTCTATTTTTTAACCGATAATGTATTTTTGCAGATTGTGAATCCCAACAACAAAGATATTAGGGATATCCCAGGATTGGCGCCTCCGGTTCCCTCAAGGAGGCTTTTGTATGTACGGACTGGAGAACTTTTTGATTAATTCTTACATTGACAAGAGTTTTCTACAATCCTAGTCCTGCCAACTTGATTCTTGTTCGTATCGATCAAATATTAGAGGATTGCTTTCTGGAGGCATCATTTTGATCTTTCCAGTTAATTCTTTCTTTTTTCAAGAGTTCTTGCATATACTGTTTGTGATTCTATGTAAATCAGACGAATGTCTTCTGCTTTGCCTTGAGTGCCACGTCTCTTAATGTAACAATCCAAATATTTAGGGCTAGAGAGAAAGTAATACTACTTGTACTTGAAATTTGTGGTGTAAATGTGTCTAATTCAGAGGAGATTCATTCCCCTCCCCTATTTTTTTTATGTGTAATATATATGCATACATTTCGAAACTATTTGTTGAATTGGTTTTGTAAATTATACATTTGTTTAAAGTTGAGTTTGCCAGTTGTTCGTATTGAATCTAAAAAATACTCTAACCATTGATATTCTTTACCGAGATCAAGTCCTTGATGGGGAGGTGTTGTCTGTTGCTGTTCAAATTATATGCTTGTCCTAAAATCTGCCCATTATGTTTTTCTTTTCCGTATGTTTAATATAGTTACATAACCCATTATTAATGATTTATCCATTGCTAAACAAATCAATTAAAATAAAAGTCATGTTTGTTTGGTAATTATTCTGTAGGAGTCTTGGCATAGTGTGTTTGGTCTAATACAAGTTGAAGATTCTCAACATAAAGTTTAAACTTGAGGAAAGAATTTTATATACAATAATACAATTGAAGTTGGATATCATTTCACTAGATATAATATATTCAGAATATGGTGATCTCACTTCTTTTTACAACAAATACTTTTCAATTGACTGAGATATTAGCAAGCAAGAATGACAATCATATCAAAATGAGATCATACTACATTGACATATAGTGAGTGGTTTTAAAATCTTTAGGAAAGCATATCACAACTACACTCAGTTGGTAAATAATTTTAAAATCACCACTATAAGATTTACCTAGAGAATTCGGTCTTAAAACCCAGGAATGTAATTACAAAGTGCAAGCAAGCCTGATTGCATTATAAAACAATCATACATACTACCTAAAACGAATGAGAGGAATATGGTGCATTTGACTCAACTTCCTATTTCTTGTTCTCTTTCAAAAAGGGGAAGACATAAACTACATCCTGTATTTGGATTATCCTTTTCCTGTTGCATGGCTGGTTAGTTGCGTGCGTCCAATATGAGATAACCGTGATGAAGAAATTAGTGGTGCTTCTTCATCAATATTCATATCAGAGGCAGAATCATTGCCACCACTGCTTCCTTCATCGTTGTCAATGTTATCCGGCACATAAATATCAGACGATTTCTTCTCAAATTTCCAGTCCTGTATGTCAGATGATAAACAAGTGCTTAGGACAGTTTCGATCAGTCTTGTCTATTCTATCACTTCATTTCTTACTCTTGATACCATGTATAACAAGTTTGTATTGATTCAGAAACATGTCAAGAAGATACCTTTAAAAGGATATATTCATAGATACCATTAGTAAACATGTCAAGAAGATTACCTTTGATATTCTATCAGGAATACTTTCAGCAGTTAATTGAGAGGCTCGGACATCCCTGACCTTTATGTAATTGTACATCACAACTCCACATAGTGCTGCAGGTCAGATATGTAAGAGGATGGCATGGGTGGGAGATTAAAAACACAACATTAAAAGCAAAACTTACCAATACCATAGCCAATTATATTCAGTCCAGTTATTGTAGACTCTGGAAATATAACTGTTGAAAGGGCTATTAATATCCAGTCTTTAAGCACACCGGCAACTCGGATGGTTACAGCACCAGTTCTACCAATTACTAAGAAAATGGAAAAATTCAAGGCTAGAGCACACAGGGCATTTGAAAAAAATATCCAAAAATTGAACTGAATCTGTGAAACTTCCATCATGGGCTTTTCCAGAAGGTACCAAGGCACAAAGAGAAACACAAAACTGCATACAACAAAGTAGAAGATAAATACATCATGTTGTCAAGGTACATTGCCCAAAAATCAGTATTACTATATTTAACTAAACCTCAAAGATATATGCATAAGGCTGCCATGGGTTAATATGACAGTTGTACACTACAGACTCAATTAACTATTTTTACAAACTTTTAGAGAAAACTAGCTGGAAGCATCAACACAAAATACCTGCATGGAGCTATGTAATATAAACTTGTAATGGGATTTAAACTCAAGCCCTTCTTCTGTAAAAGGACTTGTGTTAAGACCAGTCGAAAAGCCTCTGCAAAGATGCCTGTGACCTGGTAAAGTGTACCAACTATATTAAAATGAATTTCCCCGTAGGAGGAAACGACGACTCCGACACTAACAAGCAGCATGTTGAGGAACACATCACACCTTGCTTTGTCAATGCCGCATAAAACAGCCACAAGGAATGTTGCAACTGGCACTGAAACAACAACACAAGTATTTTAAATTAAGGAATCATCATCAAAAGTAAGAGAAACAAGTGAAGTTTGTTAATACATACTTAGAGCTTTAAGCATCTGGATAAAAGCCACAGAGATATGCAAATAAGCCGTGTTACCAAACCTGTAGCAACAAAAAAGCATATTGCTTATATAAATATGATTGTATCTTCAAAAGTACTGATACTAAATGAGGCATAAGCATCTGAATAGAGCATGTATAGAAGAAAGAAACTAAAGTGCATGCAATCAGGATAGTCTATAAATTATACATATAAGCTATTACAGGTAAGTTATAATTATAATTTCTTGGAAATATCATACTTTTAACATTTTTAATAGGCAAATGATAGTGGTTGGTAAGTTGTTAGTCGGAGGGGAATTTAATAGCAACAGAGATCGAACCTAGACCTCCTACATAATACTCCATCAGCCTCCCAACCAATGTAGCCAAGATCGAGTTCCAGCTTGTAGGATCGCACGATCTTACGTGCACGATCTTACGTGCCACAACACCTCAACCGTGCTTCGACTTTACTCTGGTTCGGTTTTGCTCTGTTTCCCCTGTTTTATGCCATTTTTCCTCTGTCTCCTCTGTTTTTCTCTATTTTGTTGTTTGGTTCCTCTATTTTTCCTCTATTATCTCTGTTTTTATGTTTGGTTCCTCTGTTTTCACTCTATTTTTTCTATCTATTTCTCTCAACTCTATCAACAACCTACCGATCCTACATACAAACCGTGTTATGTTCCTCGTGTTTATGTTCTTTCTCCGACCGACCGATCTTACGTAGGATCTCGATGCTGACTACATTGCTCCCAACCCATACCACTGAGCTACACCATCTACGGTTTGAACAGATTTAAAAGTGAACAAATTCAAAATATATGTACATGGTGACAAAAGGTAAAACCTAGTTTAGGCTAATCATACTACATATATGTAATAACTCAAGACAAGCAATAATCTATTTTAAGGGGTCTGATAATGACCGTTTGGAAAGAGATTTCAAAGTAAACCTAGATAGTAAATGATGATCTTCACTGTACCAAATTCTTTGACAGAGGATTATCTACTGAGAACAAAGAACTTCATGCCTAGTATAACATCTCACTAGTTTGAGTAGTCAATGCAGGAGCAACAGATCCAGCCTAATGTGTATTCAGTTCATAAGAAACTGGAAGTATCAAATTTATCCTTAAATGGGATTACATGAAAACCTTCCACAGCCAATCTAAAGCTGCCTCGTACTATATTCAAGTTCAACCTAGCACAAACAAGTTGAATAAACCGAACTTACTGAGCTAATTATTAAATAACAAACGTAGTAATGATAGTTTTGAGCCTATGCGTAACTTTATTGCACACGCACTTGTTGAATCAGACAAATAGGAAACGTTAAAATGAGGGATATCTTCCTTTATAAAGAATCTGTGGATTATGTTTGTATGAAATCAGAAAAGTAAAGTTTTCCTAGGTGTAGTACTTACCAGAGACTTGATGCAAAGAATGCACTTATTGGTATCACACAAGTTGCATATCTGTGACGGAAAGAACACATTTTGAAATAAGTTAGTCAAAGGATTACAAGGCACAAGAAGGCTTAAAATCATTGGCTCATACACTTACATTTCAAATGTCATTTTGACAGGAGATACAACCTGCAAATCAGACAATGAAAATTTGATCAAGCAAGTATGGTAGGCAATAAAAGTTCAAGTAACAATATCCTAATGAAAGTGAAACACGGACATGTATGTATGCACACAAATAAATATAGGCTTTGTCTTATATGCACAAGTCTATTTTCTACCAGTGGATCAATAAATCTAATCCTATTTTTTTTAATTCAATAGTGGAAACAACCTTGTGCATGGTGCAAGACTTATCTTGCTTGTGCACCATAGACTTGGACATAAATATTAGGTAAAGGGTGTCCCTTCAGATTGGTAAAGGAGATGCAAACTCTAAAGCACTAACACAGACACCAGACACGTTGACACTGATAAGAATTTTAAAAAATGAATTAATTGAATGTAATCATCTGTCTGTGTTGTTGTCGTGTCAATGTCATCGGTGCTACATAAGATGCAATAAAAAGATGAAAGACTAGAATCCAATAAAGAGGACAGTAAGTGTTGCATCAGACTAGTATGTTAATGTTATCCAAAACAAACAAACAGTTGGGCATGTGGCATATCAAAATTGAGCATAAACCCCAAAAATTAAGAATAAAATGACATACAAACCTTAAAAACACGGACAAGAAAAAAAGCAACAGCTCCAGAAAAAGCCATATGAATCATGGTAAGTGTGATGGGAAGTGGAAAATTAAAGTACTTTGGAGA
>Ga0228710_1012040_pt1 | contig 10883 bp, 2 predicted proteins | sample MedpolnodulmetaG_FD_177995 | JGI IMG/M metagenome (GOLD analysis project Ga0228710, IMG submission 177995) | Root nodule microbial communities from Medicago polymorpha collected in Santa Monica, California, United States - pink nodules | ecosystem: Host-associated > Plants > Roots > Nodule... | reverse complement strand
GACCGTTGGTAACTGCACATACTCGTTTTTGACCATTTTTGAACCCGACAACCGACCCGGCCCACCCGTTTAATTAATATGAGTAGCGGTTTGGGCGGGTTTTGGGCGGGTTCGGTTCTCATGCTCAGCCCTAAAGCTTACCCTATCCCATTGTCACGTCTAAAGAAAACTCTAACAAAAGTCATAGACATGTTTAAAAACAATTAGTTATAGTAATAAATTTGTATAGGAAAATGTGTTAATTTTCCATAATTGTCTCTACAGTTAATGATATTCTAAGACAAAGAGAAAAAAAAATTAAGTTTCCATATTGTAAAATAAATATAAGTATTTTATAAATAAATAATTAATGCATACGAAAGTTTGTAAAATATCTTATATTAAGGGACAAAGAAATAAAATCATTTAGGTTGTTTGGCGGTGTTGACTTAGGAGTTTGAATTGCGCTTCGCTTAAGGTGTGAGATTCGATTATCTCTGAAGGCAATTTCGGTGGATTAGTTTGACATATTTTAAAAGAAGGGACAAAGACATATGCAAAAAAAATGTCTATAATTGGGGACCTAGAAAGTACATATTATATAATGACCATACAATTAATTAACTTCTTTTAATAAAAAAATTAGGCTTTGTAATGTAAAATGGGGACCTAGAAAGTACATATTATATTTATTAAAATTAATGTATGAAATATCGTAATCAATTACTATTCATAATTTTTTTTTAATATTTTTGGTAAAACATTGTTCATAACTTTTTTTTTTAATATTAATGTTTTTAGTGACGGAAATTTTGCCTATTTAAACATAATAACCGGAGTAATGAGAAAATCACAAACATCATTCCAAAATTTCTTTTTTTTTTTGGTTTTTTTTAGTCATCGCTACTATGGGCAGAAGGAAGGTGGAACTCGCATACATAACCAATAACTCAAATCGGAAGTTAACATTCAGAAGAAGAAAAAATGGTTAGCGATTAACTTCTCTCTAGTTTCAAGTAAAACTTGTTTTATTATACTCACAATGGAGTACATGTTTATTTTATTTTTTCTGACCCCACTATGAAAGACCTTGAATTCTGCTCTTTACCCAAATAGATTTGCTCATTCCCAAAGTAAATGTTCATATTGCCCCTGCGTGAGTTAACTCACGCTAGTTATAATTCTGCAAAAATCACATTGAAATCTCAACGTGAGTTAACTCACGTTGGTTAACTCACGTTGGTTTTCATTGCTAGTGGACAACAAATATAAGACAGTGATATTGCAGTAAGCGACACAATTAGATTAACAGTTTGAATCCGTTAATTCTCTTACATGATTCAGTCTTGCAATCAGTGTCTTCTGTCTGTGCTAGAGGGGTAGGTTTACATCTTATATATGTTACTGTCTTAAATGGATTTTGATAAAGTGTATGGCCGAATAGAAGTATATATTGTTATGACAAACATCGAATGATTTCCTATTGGTATGCGTGTTCTTGCTGTTGCCCACTAACCATGACATGATTTTATCAAATGATTTCAATCATGCGGTGCCTACTATGAATAAATGTACTACTACTACTAATGAAAGAAACCAACGTGAGTTAACTCACGTTGGGATTCAATGTGATTTTTTCACGGCGTGAGTTAACTCACGCAAATTTAACATTAGCGTGAGTTAACATGCGTAGGGGTTTTTTTGTCATTTACTTTGAGAATGAACACAAACTTTTGGGTAAAGAGCAGAATTCAGACATCTTTATGAGTTAGGCGCTTGAGGCCCGCCAAGAGATTAATTTTGGGTCAACAACAACACATCCATTTATTTTTGAGTTTTACTTTTCCCACCTTATGTCTTTCCTCGCGCGCCCTATTTTTTTTTCCAAAATTACCCCTGATCTGGATTTTCTTTTTCGGATTGAATTGTTAGAATTTTCCAAATTTATCCAGATTTCAAAATCCGAAATGCCCTTTTTTCAGAACTTTTTCAATTTTAAGCTTTGAGATTTGTAAACTAAATGCAAATAAACATAAAAAATAGAAAAAAAAAGATAAAAACAACTCATTTCATTGATATTTGAATAATACATTACAATAATGTTGAAGTTTTTTAAGCTTGAGACAGGAGAGGAGGAAAGAGGAGGGCGGGAAGAAGAAAACAATGTCCCTGAGCCTCATTGACCATTCATACAATCCCTGAAAATTTTCAAAGAGGCTTGTTTCTATGAAAGGCCAACGATGGAAAACCATGGTTGTAGAAGGAAGAGGAGGAGAGGGTGGGAGAGAATGGTGTGAGAAATGGTGTGGTTTGGAAGGCTATTTATAGGGAAGGAATGGTTGCATGGAGTGTATCTACACTTAATGCAGTCAAAAAACGTATATAAACGTGTAAAAACACATTTTTTGTTACTTGACCCAAAACTAAAACAATTGACAAACGTGTTCTGTGTGGTGCAGACCACCGGCCAAAGGATTCTGATGCAGTTCGGTTTTTATAATCCGGATTTCACATGAATTTCGGATTATATAATCCGGAAACATACGATTCTAGTTGAAACAAACGAAACTTGGTACTTTCTGTAGGTGAATGGTGGTTCGGATTGTATAATCCGGACAACCTCAGCATATGATTCTTTTGAATGGACCACATTGCAACAAGAGTTTATGTGGTCCACAACATCCAAGGACCTCTATAAATACACCCTCTCTGGTTTTCAACTTCAATACCAGCAAAACATACAAACACACCAAAGAAAACCATGCAAATTTTTGTCATTAAGCTGAAGATCTTTCTCACATTGTCGCAAATTGATAGCTCTCTATTTGACGGTGTGATGAAGATCTTTAGCATGCTGTCAAAAATACAAACAAACACACCAAAGAGACCATGAACATTTTTGTCATTGTGTTAAGGATCTTTGTCGTGCTGCCGTAAAATAGATTGCTCTCTATGTGACAAATAGATTGCTCTCTACGTTCCAGCATGGTGAAGATCATCAACATGCTTTCAAAAATATATAGATTTAAGGCTACCTCCTTGATAGATAGATAACTCAAAAATATCAAGAGGTTGCTATGAGTTAGATCTTGTTGCCTGTCAGATGAATATGTCATTTGGCAAGACAACATGATCTAACTCAAAGAAATCCTCTTGAAAACACTTTCCCAAAAGATTCAACATTTCTGTTATTATGGTTTTTTTTAACTGTTTATTTGTCTTATGTTGCTTCTATTTATTTTATGTACCTTTGTTCTATTATTTTCCAAGGCATTCGAAACGAAAACGATCCAAATAAAAGGGTCTGGTGCAGTTCGGACTTTATAATCCGGAATAACTTCATGCATTCCGGATTATAAAATCTGGAAACCCTTAGTAACATTTTGGCCGATGACGTTTCACCAAAGGTTAGACCGGTTTGTGGAGTTTGAATGCATTTTTTGACGGTTTTTGAATGTGGAACACGTTTTATTTGACTGTAATTAAGACCTGTGGCTGATTTAGGGCTATAAAAAGCCTTGGATCTTCAACATTTTCCTTCATTCTTCTTCACCTCCTTTCTTACATTTTCTTCAAAAAAAAATAGTTTTTTAGGTAGCTTTTAGGAGCGTTTGTGACGTCATGGTCATTGTTGACCGCTCATACGACCCCTGCAATTGCATTGCAGCTTATGCGGGGGTCATATAACGGTCAACAGATACCCTTGACATCAAAGAAAGACACAAAATATTCATATCGTATTTGTCCGGATTTTATTTTCCGAAAACACTAACAATCTGGTTCGGAAAACGAAATCCGAACCAGGGGTATTATTGAAATTTTTGCAGGACGCGCAAGAAGGTGGAAGGAAGGGAAAAGTAAAACTCTTTATTTTTTTTTATACATGATTGGACTCTCAACATGTTCATAAATAATTACATATTCATTACCATTAGACATAAAATAAAAAGTATTTGAAAAATTAGGGTAATAGTTTGATTTTTTTTTGAGAGACGGGTAGTAGTTTGATTTTAATATTTTTATCAAAGCATCTAACTAATCAAGCTTATGCAACTTTTTTTTATTACAAAATTAGGGTAAGTTCTGGCTGCCACCAACAACTTGGGTGATTTTTTCACAAGATGAAAAAAATCGAGAATGACCGAGACTTTCATTTTTTTAATTGTTAATGAAAATCGTTACTGCTATTAATGACTTTCCTTTTTTATTTTGATTTTTTTTAAATCGGATAAACTGATGCTGGTTTATATTAGTGTTACCAATCTTTCGATCCAAATCAAAATTTTAAAGTGGTGCAAAAAATTGGAAAACACCAAAATTGAATATTGTTGGATATTTTTGGATAAATTTTGTTAAAATCTTTCAAATCGAATCATATATAATTCATATTATTTTTTCAAAATTAAATCATGTATATAATTTTTTATTTATCTTTAAATATCTCATACTAATGAAAATAAATAAGTATTATAATATATATAGTTTAGTTCAATTTTATTTTGAAACAAGAATATGAAGATGATAAATCATTTGTATATGTTTTTTCAATAGGTATAATGAAGATGATCATGGAATTGAGCATCCTCTGTGGTATGAATGCTTGTGCAATCATTTTTGATGAAAAAAGTCATGAAGCTGAGGTTTGGCCTTCTCCAACTGGAGTAGTTAGTGTGTTGTCAAGGTTCTCGAATTTGTCCAAACATGCAAAAAGAAAAAGGATGCTGGATTTAGAGAGTTTCTTGAAACAACAAATCAAGAAAGCTCAAGATCAGTATAACAAACTAAAGGTGGAAAACAAGAAGAAAGAAATGGCTGAATATATAAACAAATATATGTGTGCCACTGAATTTAATTTTGATGATGCTCACTTGACCAATCCTATTGATCTTACGGACTTTATTAATAATCAATTGAAGGAAATCAAGCAAAGGTTAGATTCAATGGATTTCCAAGCTCCAGAGGATTCAATGGATTTTGATGATATTGATTTCGATCCAAATGAATTTCTACTCCATAATTATGCAAAAAACTTAGGCTCTATTTGGTTATATTTGTAAGTCAGGTCTTTCATGATTTAAGTTGTTTGGTCGTTAATGTCTTATCAATTATGTGTGTGTTTAATGTAGTCAGTCCCAATGCGTGTTTGTTTCAAACATGTAGTCTTTGTTTTTATGTCATGTTTTGTTTTATCGTGTTGATGTTCATTAACAGAATTAATAAAGACTTTGTTCTTTATTCCTTTGTCACTTTTGAAGAAAAATTTGTTCCTAATTACGAAAATGTTCAATGCAATACCTGTTATTAATATTTTATCAATAATCCCCTTATTTATTTACTTATTTATTGTAGAGAGATAAATGTAACACCCCACTTTAATTTAAGTTTAATATTATTATGTTAAGTGTAGTGAGTAAGTGAATGAATTGATATTATTGTTGTTGTCTTGTAATTTATGTCGTGTCGTGATGAGAAATGATTAGAGTAATAATGTTAAGTGAGAAGTGGTTTAATGAATTAAATGAGGCGAAAGGAGAAACCCAAAACAAAAACAAAAACAAAAATAGATAAAGGGTGACAAGATGCAAAAAGTAAGATTTAAATAAGTAGGGTAGGAAAAGAGTAGAAAAATAGTAATCAGCACTATAAGAGTTTAAGATGGGTGTTGGCCCGAATATATATAGAACATTAGAAAATAGATTGGTCAGTTTTCTTTTTGGGCTGAACGTGAAAGGAGAAAAGAGAGAAGCATAGAAGAAAACAGAGCCCTAGTTGCAAACAAGCCAAACCGGAGGTTTCAACCAACGAATTTGAGGTAAGGGGGAGAATCTCTTCATCTTTAGGGTTTAATATTCTGTTGTGGGGCTATAAAGAGTATGAGTGTTGTTATGAGGGTGATGGGAATGTTGTTTGGGTTAATTAATTCTTAAGTTATGATTATTGTTATGAGGAAGAGTCCCACCAAAAATTATAATGAATGAATGTAAAAATTGATGTTGAAAGGGTAATATTAAGGGAACTTAGTTTAGAGATTAGGGTTAAGAACATGACTCTGAACGAGTGTAAAATTGGATAGGTTAAGCGGGAATTATTGCACAAATAGTAGGGTAAACCTAGAGTGATAATTAGGGACAATTGGGGTGTGTTGGGATTGAGTTAAGTGAGTTAAAATTGATTAATTGGAAGAAAACGCATTTTTGGACTGATTTTGTTCGATTTTCTATGAGCCAAATTCGGGCCCCGATTTTGTTAGCCCAACTTAACAAATAAAACCTGTATTTTTTAACCATTTTCTGTTTTGGACTCGGTTTTGGTATAAACACGAAAATTTTAGGTATGTATGTTATCTTTCCGACGGCTTTGGTCTCACCTCCATAAGACATCCACAACGTGAGTTATGATCAAAATACTACACAGGGGTCAGAACGGTCATGCAATCTGACTAGGTTTAGGAAAACCAATCTTCCCACCCTTCTCTGTACAGAATTGGATTTAGGTTTCTTCATGAGAAATGTAGATATGAGTGTTAGCCCCATTTTTGTTTTAGTTTGAATCATTTTAGGCTTCTACAACTGAAGTTATGGTCAAATTACTCTACCTGAGTTATGCTGCATTTTTCATGGAACTTCAGCATAATCTTTTCAATGATCCTTAACACAATCCTAGAAAATAATAGCGAGTTTAAGAAAGTTGTTAACGTGAAGGGTAAGGGTAAGGGTCCTAAACTATATAACTAAATGAGGGAGTGGGTTTAAGCGTGATTAGAAGTAATCCTCCCAAAAATAATAGTGAGCCTAAAAGGTGAAGTAGTTAATCAGTATGGAGAGAATTCTCGGGAGATATAGATATGTAACTCATGGTGATTAATAATGTCGAGGATGAAGACGGGATATGTACACACACACAAGATGTTAATAACGAAGATGTATAGATGCGGAATTTGATGATGAGGACAATAATGATGCTAGATGTTTTTCTGAGAAAGAGAGTCGATAACATATAGAATATAACGATGACGAGAGTGATATGTGATGATGATGATTTGTCTGCTTACATTAAAGTCATGCATTTTAGTGAGAGTCGTACATTAATATGTTAATTATTTGAATGTGTGTATACTTGTGTTACCTGTCAAATTTATTTCCATGCATTCATATAGAGTCTAAGACTGATGGAGTGCATGACTGATGGAGAAGTTCAGTAACATACCTCTGGCAAACTATGATGAGAAAAGTCCAGTAACATAACTCTGGCAAAATGGTGAGTAAGAGTGGTATCACGCTGATGTAGGTCCTTAGGAGAGTCCATATGAATTTATGTGATGATGTTTATACTTGATGTTCTAAGTGTGAAAATGATGAGACGGTGTGATATGTGAATTGAAGAAAATACATATAGTAATTGTTGAGAGTGAAGTGATGATGGTGATTTTATTCTTTCGATATTATTTAATGTGTGTGCTTTTCCCTATTATTATGTTATAGCATGATTTCTCACCCCTTATTTTGTTGTGTTGTTTTATGTATGGTGGTTGTACTTTGAGTACAGACACTCAGGTTGACGAGGAGTAGTCGTGGGACGTTAGTTTGCGGTGCGGTTTGGTTCGGTTTTGAGAGTAAAAGTCATCCGAACCGCAAGATAAAAAAGCATGCGGTTTGGTTTGGTTCGGTTGACTTTAAAAATAAAATTCGAACAAACCAAACCAAACCAATGCGGTTTGGGCTGGATCAGTTGGTGCGGTTTTTTTCGAGACAATACAATTTTTTGTTTCCAACGTTAAAATCAAGTTAAAAAGCTTAAACACAACATATTTTCAGCAATGTTTTAAATTTCATCAAATAATACAATTTCATTTTCATTTATAATGTTTCCAACAACATAGACCAAGTTAAAAACATGGACAAAACGCAATCCTATTTTGTAAGAAATACAAAAGACTATGATTTTATCATTTTCTAAAATTTCAAGTAGCACATAAATATGTTTTTTAAATAAAAAGTTAAGAAATAATCTAACAAGAGAAAAAATATGTCATTATATAAAAGTTTCAATTGAGTTTCTACGAGTATTGGTCTAGGTGAGATATGTTTAATTATCATTTTTCTTATGTTGCGGTTTGGTTTGGTTTGGTTTGGTTTGGTTGGTAAAATGAAAACCGCAAACCAAACCAAACCATGCGGTTGAGCAAGAAAATGATCCGATTACATATGAACCAAATGCAGTTTTTTGCGGTTTCGGTTTGGATTGGTTTGGTTTGTGGTTTTTCTATTGGGTTGGTTCGGTTTTGAACACCCCTAGGACGTTTAGAAGGTGGACACGGAAGATGTTTCCTATTAGTCTTTTATTGATTAGCTGAGAATAAAATGTAGTCGCTACGAGCTCTGATTCCTGTAACACTAGGGTTGGGGGCGACGATTGAACCTTTATTTCATTATGAGTTTTATTACGGGAATATTGCTATGTTCTTATTTATAAATCATTGAAAAACCAACATGGTTTTAATTATTGGGACCCTTTGAATATTTCATTTTCTCTACGTTACATTACTTAATGACATTGTTTAAGACCTATGATGAATAAAGTTGTGATGTGTAACATCCTTGTTATTTTATATACTATTTTTATTTTAAAATTATCGACGGGAAATAGGATGTTACAATAAACAAATGAAATAATAAAATAAATGATTAAGACTATTATAATATAAAGATAAATAATGGTATCAAAATTAATTGATTGCGTTGTTTGTGTAAAAAGTCAAAAATCGACATGTAAAAAGGAATAGAGGAAGGAAAATATATGGAGTACCAATGATATTTCAAACCATCAAAATCAAACTATTATAATTTATGAAGATCAAGAATCTCAGGAGGGTTCGATTGAAGATCTCAGTAGTAAGGAAACCAAATCACATATTCCATGCAAAATAATGGTCTAGATAACACTTTTTTGGCTTTAGATAGGGCTATGTAATCTCCCGCGGCTAAAGGTCTAAATAGTGTTTTAAAATATGTAAAAAGCGTTATCTAAAGGGGGCTTTATATAGCGCTTTCTTCTTCAAGATCTATCAAAGGGTGTCTTTAGAAAGCGTTCTCACATACAATTAATTATCAACCTTTGAAGCACAAGATTCACTAATGGAGGTCAATTTAGGGACCCTAGAAGAACCTAGATGACAAACGTTAGTTGATTGCTAATTGACGTAGAGAGGAATCAGAGTTGATCAAGCGCTTTAGGGATTGTTTTGTATGGAGTTATCTAAATGTCAAGAAAAGATATAGATCGCACAAAAAATATTCAATGAAGTTTAATCTGCGCCAATGCTTTGGATTTAAGATGATGTAGAAAGGATTCTCAAAGAAAGCTTCATCAAACGGCTAGATATGAACGCGATCAAGAAATTACCCTCAATACTAACTTATAAGTACTAGGTGTGTACCAATACTAACTTCTTTTTTTAAGGAACCAATACTAACTTCTAAGTACTAGGTATAGAGACAAAATATTATGCAACCATTTTTAGGTGGGCAGACAACATGAAACTCACATAAGTGACTAGTTACGATAAACAAAAGTTGCATTGTAAATTTTTATATTAAAAAATTACCCCTAAACTGCATATGAATTCCTCAATATAAGGTCCCCAAGGTCTAGCATAATTCCCCTAGGTTTAGTCATATTGATTTTTAACACCTGACTCATATTATCGTATTTCCCTAAACAATGAGTTATTAATCCCTCACAATTTCTAATTTTATACACATATGACACTGGGTAATTAGACCCTCACGTAAACTTTGAGTTTCTAACCCTCACATATACATTTTGAAGGCTGAGGAAATACAAGAAAAGGGGTTTTGAATTTTGTTTATAATTTCAAAACCTTTTATAGAGACAACCATGATTACTTTAATGTTTGTTTGATTAAGGATTTTAGGAAGCTTTCTAGACAAAAATAAGTAATTTATCAAATCATTTAACTCTATTTAAAACAAGATAAGTAAGATAGAGTTGAGAGAGAGAGAGAGATATGATATGTTTGTACTAGTTCACTATCAAATATAATAGCTAGTTCAGTCCACCATTGAAAAAGTGACTTTTCCTTTTCCTCGAAAAGAACTTAATCCATTACAATCAATTATTACAGTTTATAGAGTATCTTCTGCCATTGTTGGATATACTAATAATTCAATAAAGCATCAATCTTTTCTAAGTCCATTGCCACTCAACATCTCTGGCTAGCCAACCATGATGAGTTTCCAGCAAAGATCCTAACTTATACAAAGTCTGCTTTGTCTTCAAATATCCATGAGGCCCGAGCGATTAAAGTTATTTTGGGTTAATATGTCTTTACATCCTGTAATTTAAGCGAGTTCTGTTTTACCCCCTGTAAAAAAAAAAGTTTAGATTTCAATCCTGTAATTTAAGATTCCTTTGTCTTAGACCCTGAGGCCATCTGACTGGACAAAATGCTGACGTGGCGCGCTGACTGTGCATATTTGATTATGTGGCACGCTGACTGTATAATTAATTTTGTTTTTTTATTTTTTTAAGGGCACAAGTGGAATTTTTCCTATTTTTTTAAAATAAAAAATAATATAAATGAAATTATATTAATTTAAAAATAAAAAATAATTTAAAAATCTGAAAATTAATTTTTGAAAATAAAAAATTTGGAAAAAAAGTTCCCGAATTTCGAAAATTCAGATTTTTATTTTGAAAATAAGTTCCCGAATTTTTTTTAAAAATCTTCCTAATTTCGAAAAAAAATATGAATTTATTTTTTATTTTTTATCAAGTTCCAGAATTATTTTTAAAATTCTTCCTAATTTCGGAAAATAAAATATGAATTTTTTTTATTTTAATTTGGAAAAATAATTCATAAAAATTTAGGAATAAAATTTTCG
>Ga0228710_1012036_pt1 | contig 10889 bp, 7 predicted proteins | sample MedpolnodulmetaG_FD_177995 | JGI IMG/M metagenome (GOLD analysis project Ga0228710, IMG submission 177995) | Root nodule microbial communities from Medicago polymorpha collected in Santa Monica, California, United States - pink nodules | ecosystem: Host-associated > Plants > Roots > Nodule... | reverse complement strand
TATATATATATATATATATATATATATAAAATAAATATGGAAAAATGTAATATACTTATATACGGACCGGCCTGATAGGCTTGATAGGCTTTTTTATAAGCCTAAGCTCGGCCTAATTAAATTAATAAGCTTTTTAAAAAGCTTAAGTTTAACTCATTTATTAAACGAGTTAGGCCGAGTCGGGTTTTTAGTAGGCCGAGCCATAGGCCCCTAACGGGTGGTCTGGCCTATTCCCACCCCTACACCCCATGTAAGGATATTACACATGATATATCTGAAGGTTGAGGTTTGAATCTCGAAGACCTCATTTATTCATCTTACGAGGTGCATCTTTAACCATTAAGCTATTCTAACTAATAATCTCAGTTTAAAAGAAAAATACTCCCTCCGGTTCTATTTATAAGAAAATTTTCAATTTTTTTTATCCAATTTATAAGAAAAAGTTGTGACTTTTAAGGTACATTTGTTGTTTAAAAAACTTTTCTAGCTATCATTTAATGTTGGTATTTTCAATATTAGTGGATATATTTAATACTTCACAAATTTTTATGAGGATATATTTATAAAAACATTCAAAAAAATTGCAACAACTAATGATTTTCTTGGTTTTGATTATTTTTGGTTTCTTTTCTTATATAAAGGACCGGAGGAAGTATATTATTTCCATGGAGACATGATCGAATTACTATGTGTATTTTGGAATTACGCTAGATTCTACAACATCGTTACGTTGTTGAAGTTTTAAAGTGTAGGCTTTTAAAAAATAACACTTATTTTGTGAAATGATAGTGAAACCAAATATGGCTTAATACATCATTTGTTCCCTTAACTTATTTTTTATTTTCATTTTGGTCCCCTAACTATAAAATGTCTCATTTTGGTCCCCTAAATCCTCTGTCGTTTACTGTTTTGGTCATCTCCGTTAGTTTTTAACATCAAATGTCTAAGGTGAATCATGTTTGAAGGTGGTCCACCATAGACCTTATAAGTTCATTTAATTTTAACCATTTGATATTTTTTTCAAAAAGAGAACTGTTGGATCATATAGGTCTGTTGTATTTTACGATGAACTCTTCTTCTTCTTCTTCTTCCTCCTCCTCCTCTTCGTCTTCTTCCTCCTCCTCCTCCTCCTCATAAAAGTGCAGTATGTCATAGAAATGCAGAATTTCGAGATCCATTTTTCGCAATTTCGAGATTCATTTTTCTCTAATTCCGTTTCTCGCAATTTCATAGAAGTGCAAAATTTAAGATCCATTTTTCTTCTTCATTTTTATGTTAGAAGATGCATAATTTTGTTTCTTCTTCGAGATCCAATTTCATAGAAGTGCAGAATTCCGCTTCTCACCGTTTCTTCTTCTTGATGTTTCTACATAGAAGTGAAAATTTTAAAAGTTATTTATGAAAAGAATAAGAAGAGGAGACCACACAAGGGTAATAATAAAGATTGGAACTTTGTTGATTTTGTTTTTGTATTTAAAAAAGATTGTTAGAAGATGAAGAATATTGTTAATGGAGAATATGGAAATTGTTAAAAGAATGATGTTGATGTATGTGAGAGAGACGGAGGAATGGAGGAGGTTGATAAATTGATGTTCTTCTTTTGGGTGTAAAGTTGATTATTTAAGTTTTTTCTTTTTCTGGAATTTTTGTTTTTTTTTGTTTGGATTTTTGTATGAATGTTGAAGAAGATGAGAGAAGAAGACGAAGAAAAACAAAAAAGATTAGATGTTATTTGTTTAAGTTTTTTGGGTTTTATATGAACAATGTTGAATGTTATGAAGTTCAAGAGGAAGACTATGGAAGGAGAAGAAAAGAAGGAAAAAAAATCAGATATGAGTGGTTCACTGTAATATACTGTGGACCTGCAATCAAACAGTTATAATCTATGAAACTCATATACTTTAAAATGGATGACGTATCGTATCCCCTGCTTATCCTGCATTGATACCTGTCCGATACTTTCTGATACGTATCGAAAGAGTATCAGATCATTAGATTTATTTTATCTTAAAATAATTATCTGATACTTCCCGATACGTATAGGAAGAGTATCGGATAATATAAATTTTATTTTTTTATATTATTTTGATTTCTGTTTTTTCTTTAAAAAGTAAGAAAAAACATTATATTACTATAACACTAACAATGTTCCTTTTGAATATAGTATAGCATTGATGGTGCTCTTTTTGGGATATATTGTATATGCAATTGACTAATCATCACTCTCTTAATCGTCAATATTACTTATATTTATGTTGATATGCTAGAGCCTATGACTGGTTTCTTGTGTTTGTTAATATATTTGCATATTAAAAAAATTGTTATAATTATATTGTACATTTAATTATATAATTTTTTTTATTAACGTATCCCAGCCGTATTGTATCTTGATTTTTGAAATTTTTTCGTATCAGTGCCGTATCGTATCTTGTATCCGAGCTTCATAGGTTATAATCATATTAAAAATATTAGACATCAAAAAACTAACTGTGTGGACTAAAATAGATAACGACAGAAGACATAAGGGACTAGTTTGAGATACTTTATAGTTAGGAGACCAAAGTGAAAACAAAAAATAAGTTAAGGGACCAAATGATGTATCAAACCTTTTTTTTATTTTTTATAATATGATTATTTTGAGATTTTAAAAGACTAAATTTTAGTTTGAATAGTCATCGTGAGATTAGTTCAATTGATATGGACATTGAATTATATATGTAAGATTGTGGTTCAAACTTTGGACACGACACTTTTCAACTTAAAAAAGTGAATTTTTAGTCGTTAGACTACTTGACAAAAATAATTAGTTTAAATAATAGTACATTGAACTATTTTTGGTTAGCAATGTTATAAAAGCGAATTGAAAATTGCACATATAACTAAATATTTTTTGTATTTTAACTAACCTGATTTCTTTCTTTTTACACCCCACCCTAATATAGTAATATCCCACCAAAACCTACCCATTTCCATATACCCTACCAGGGACGGGATCGCATGCAATGGTATTTCCACACAATTTCACGTAAATAATATCAATTGTTAATTTTAGAATCGATGTTTCAAATTACAGGATAACAAACTATGTTGTAAAAGATTTCGGTCATTTATTTGAGATTGAAAAGTTGAAATGCAAAAATATATAACGCAATAAATGCATCAAATCCAATTCTTCAGATCTTATTCATTGTCATCCATACCTACATAAGCTAAAAAAAAAAAAGGAAAAAGAGAGTTGTGGCTATATTTATTAAAAAAACCTATTCTTCTCAGACACACAAACTACTCTTTATAGAAAAACTTGAGGCTATATTTATTCTATTCTTCCCACATAAGCTTAACTTTATTGTGTGAGTTTGAGGGTAGAAGGAAAGGGAGAGCAAAGAGTGTGAGTGTGAAGCATTTTTTTTTTGTTACAACGTTGTTGAAGTTTTAAATAACACTAATTTTGTGAAATGATAGTGAAACCAAATATGCACAATGGTAGGGACTGGAATTCACGTCTACGCATAATTTATTTATAACTTTTTTAATAAAAATACCTATTAAGAATTCGATGAACAATATACTAATAAGGACTCTAATAAGAGTACTTAAAATAGGTCCTATTAACTTTACATCATTATACAAAAAAATAATTTATTACTTTTTTTGTAAGTGAGACCAACCAGTACTTCTTTTATACCTGAAGTCCATTAGTTTCCTAGGAAAGAGTTCTTATATACCATACTCTCTCCGGTCCTATATATAAGAAAAAGTTCTTTTTCTAGATACATTTAATAATTAATATATCTAGTCTTCATTTTAAGATAGATACATTAATTATTTTATGTACCTAAAAAAAGAATTTTTTCTTATATATAGGACCGGATGGAGTAGTCGTTTGTTGCTTAATAGGGATTCATGTTTTCTTCTCCAATAAGGGGTCCTTAACGGAGAGTGGTCTTTGTTAACTAAAGAACCCCCAATGGAGATGCTCTTATATGCTAGTTTTTAATTTTTTTTTTTTTTTATAATATGATTATTTTGAGATTTTAAAAGACTAAAATTTAGTTTAAATAGTCATCGTGAAATTAATTCAATTGGTATAGACATTGCATTATATATGTAAGATTGCGGTTCGAAATTCGGAAACCACACTTATCAATTTAAAAAAAATGAATTTTTAGTCATTTGACTACTTTGCAAAAATAATTAGTTTAAATAATAGTACATTAAATTGTTTTTGGTTAGCAATGTTATAAAAGCGAATCGAAAATCGCACATATAACTAAATATTTTTTTGTATTTTGACTATCCTGATTTTGTTTTTTTTACGCCACACCCTAATATAGTAATATCCCACCAAAGCCTACCCATTTCCATATACCCTACCAGGGACAGATCGCATGCAATGGAGATTTAACACAATTTTACATTGTAAATAATCTCAATTGTTAATTTTAGAACATATGACTTAAATTACACAGTATAAAACTATGTTTTAAAAGATTTCGGTCATTCATTTGAGATTGGAAAGTTGAGATGCAAAAATGTGTAATGCAATAAATGCGTCAAATCCAATTTTTCATACGTTATTCATTGTCGTCCGTCTCTACATAAGCTAAAAAAAAAAGGAAAACAAACTACTCTTTATAAAAAACTTGAGGCTATATTTGTCCTATTCTTCTCACAGAAGCTCAACTCTATTGTGTTAAAAAAAAGTCCTGTTTTTAAAACTATTTTCATATAAAACATGTTAAATACTATCAGTAATGAGGAAGCATGGAGTCTATTCTTTCTGTCTAAGAAAGGTATGGAGTTTGTTGTAGGTTACACAAATGTTTTTGTAGTTTACTCTAGTAATCAATGTGACAAATACTCCTTAATGTAACAGAATAACCCCTTTAAAAAAAATTATAAAAACATTAAGGAGAATAGACCCTCCAAAAACATTGATTAACCTCGTGAGAATAACCCCTTTAAAAAAAATTATACCCAGGATGAATCTTATTCCGAGTGATCCAGGACTACCCTTCAAATTCAGGCGCAAACAATTTCCATTGACGCTTTGTTTTGCAATGACAATAAATAAAAGTCAGGGTCAATCTTTATCTCGAGTGGGAGTTTATATTCCAAAGCCCGTGTTCACGCATGGACAACTCTATGTCGCTGTCTCTCAAGTTACTTCTAGAAAAGGTTTGAAGCTGCTCATCTTAGATGAAGATAATAATGTTTGCAAGGAGACCACAAATGTTGTGTATCGTGAAGTTTTTCAAAAAGTATGATCATTGGTTATGTTTTAGAATTGTTGTTGCTATAATTTAGAAAACTAAAGTTGCGTATTGTTTGGAAGTCGTTTTTTTTTTAATTTCTTTGTAAGGCGTACTGGTCATTATAGGACATGCAATTTCTATATAAGCAGATCCTCTTGCCATTGACTTTTAATTGATGCACTTTTCAGGTATAACAATACGCGAAACTTTTTTTTTACATCGTTGTTACCCTAAAATACAATATTTACGTTAGACCATTTGTTTTGTAAAAAATAAAAACAAATAACAATCGGCGTTTCTGTAGCCCAAACTATATTTATACACACCCGTAAAAAATTTAACGTTTGCATTCACAGACTAGGTGTATATATCTGACACTGACTATTATATAAAAAAAAATACAATTTTTTTAGTTTTTATGATTAATAAAATACATTGTGTCAACAAATAATAATATACAGTACGTCGGCGTATTTTTGCAAAAATATTACATACGCTAAGTTTAACAATGAGTACATCTTATACTACAAATAATTAGTATAGGTATAAATCCAAATACTGTTATGTGCAATGTTTAGATATTTCAAAATATATACAAAACTTAACAAAATTAAGATGATATTTTTTCCATATCAAATTTAAATTATAACCACACTTATAATTTAAGATAACATAATATAAAATCTATACATTTCATCAAAAAAGTTTTTTATTTTCCCGTGCTTGGCACGGGTCACTATACTAGTTTATAAAAAATTCGAGCCTATATTTATTCTATGGGTCTTGTTAACAAGGATTTGAGAATAGAAATAATTGATAAGTTTTATGTAAAAAAAGTACATTTTAAAGTTTCAATACATTGAATGCATCATTTCCAAGACAAAGTTTCTTCTTTTAGACTTCTTAACAAGTGCCTTGAGGACAATCGTTAGCATTTCCCTTATTCTATTCTTCTCACACAAGCTCAACTTTATTGTGTAAAAAAAACAAAGTCCTATTTTTAAAACTATTTTCATATAAAACATGTAAATACTATCAGTAATGAGGAAGCATGGAACTTTCTGTCTAAGAAATGTATGGAGTTTGTTGTAGGTTACACAAATGTTTCTGTAGTTTACTCTAGTAATCAATGTGACAGACACTCCTTAATATAAAAGAATAACCCCTTTAAAAAAATTATAAAAGAATATAAGATAATGTTTAATGGAATACACAAGTATCAGGCTTTCATTCAAAATTCAAGACATCTAAAATACACAAATATTATCTTTTAATCTAATACCAAAATTTCCTTACAAGGTCAAGAAAAATGGATAGAAACTACAACGCACATGGCTAAACCTATAACAACAGTATCAATGGGGAAGAGCCTCAGCAGAAACTACAAGTCTACAAACGTGTTTTTCAAAGAAGCAACTGTTTCAGTTGAACCTCTAGACTGCAGCCATGACTTGGCTTCTTGGCTTGTAGTGAAAAACCAGCCAGCCATATTAGTAGCCTTATGGAAAGGAGAATTAAGCTCCTTCAAATATGATTCAAATACACTAGCCAAGTCTTTATCCGAACGCTTGTGTCTCCAAGGGCCAGTAGAAATTCCAAGTACTTGTGGCAGCTCTTCACCTGATTCAAAAGCCTTGGACAAGTCATCTATCCAAACATGAAAAGCAGTCATCGCAGCTCCAACTGAGAGTTTTTTCAGGTTTAAACACCACTGAGTTTCGGATCTCGATTGTATATCGCTATATATCTCAAGCGTCAATCCCAAGTCAAGAAGGTTGCGAGCTTTCTGTTGCAAGCCAAACTTGACACAAAGATCAATTAGACTATTGCATAAGGACTTCTTCACACCATCAGCTGAACTTAAAAGTTCTGATGTTTCCTTCATAAAATCTCCATCATCATCACCCTCACTTTCTTCCAACAAATATGTCACAATATAACCAAGCCTTGGGTTAGCTTTCTGAATGCAATTTGTTATCTTACCATATTCTTCTTTCGGTATTTGGGTCATGACATGCAAAAGACAATCACACAAACGATCATCAGGGGTGACTCCGGTATCCATAAATTGATTAAATATATTCACAACATCATTAGTTCGTTTGGCTTTTCCATAGCAATGTACAAACATTGTGAGAACCAAAATATTAGGCTCTAATCTACAACTGATCATTTCCTTCAACATTGCTTCCGCCTGCAGAATTTTTCCATTACACGAATACATTTTAATCAAGGACGTGTATATGAAACTGTCAGGCTGGCAAGTCACGGAACGCTTCATATCTCCAAATATTTCAACAGCTTCATCTACAAACCCAAGATCAGCACACATGTCAAGAAGCACAGTATAAAGAAATTTATTCATACTCATCCCCTTTTCCTTCATTTCTTTATACACACTCAACGCTTCGTTACTCAACCGTCCTCTCGAATAACCTTCCAAAAGAGCTGCATACGTTCCCCAGTTCGGTACAAATCCATTCTTTTTCATCTCCTGGTACACGCCCTTGGCATCCCTAGCCCTCCTAGCTCTCCCCATAGCATACAACAAAGCATCATACACAACCAAAGTCGGCTCAACACCAAGAACTTTCATATCATTATAAACACTCAAACACCCATCATAATTCCCCAATTTCCCATACATCTTAATCAAAGCCAAAATATCAACTGTCCTAATAACCCATTTCACATTTTTCGCACTATCATACAATTTCAAAGCCATGTCAACATTACCTGTTCTCGCATAAACATAAATCATCGAAAACGACACATTAAAATCCGGTTCACACCCAATAGCCGGCATCCTCTCAAACAACTCAACAGCCTTATGTGGTAAAGAACAAATACAAGCACATTTAATCAAAGTATAAAACGTAACCACATCCGGCTTCACTCCTCTTTGAAGCATTTCATCAAACAGTTTCTCCGCATACTCAAAATTCCGGCTATCCCTAAACTTTTTCATCATAACATTATAAAGAAAAACACACTTAACAGATTCAATCTTGTCTACAAAATATCTAAAAACAAACACAGCATTATCAAGTTTCATCATGTTATTAAGAATAAACCTGGCAGTGCGTTCGGTTACATTACCCTCAAAACCATTCAAGATTTCATACACTTGTTGCTCATTAGGGTCACATGAGTCAAGAGATTTGGCAAGTGGCAAAAGCAATGAAGGTGGAGTATAACAAGAATTCTTCAAAATTGGTTTGATTTCGGGGTTTTCGGGATTGACCCGGATTTGGGATTTTGATAAAGGAGAAGACTTTGCATCTGGGTTTTGAATGGAGAAGAGTTTGCGATTGGGGTGTGAAGTAGAGAAGGGTGTGAGGGTGGGATTGTGTAGGGTGGAAGGAAAGGGAGAGCAGAGAGTGTGAATCATTTTTCCTCTGTAACACAATGACGGCGATTGAGAAAAAATAACACTAATTTTGTGAAATGATAGTGAAACCAATTATGCATTATATGCTAGTTTTTTTTTTTTTTTTTTTATAATATGATTATTTTGAGATTTTTTTTTTTTGACAAATTTTAGTTTAAATAGTTATGGTGAGATTAGTTCAATTGATATGGACATTGAATTATATATGTAAGATTGCGGTTGGAACTTTGGACACCACACTTAACACAGTGGTTGCGAGAAGATAGGGGTACTAAGGCTGATGTGGAAAAGAAGGGACGAAGGAGAGCCGAAACAAATGGACAGTCTGAGTCTAGTAGGCAGCAGGCATCTCCAACTTATGTGGAGAGAGTACCACGTGTCAAGTATTGGTGGATAAGCAGACTGTTTCTAAGCTTGTGTCAGGTGAGGTCAAGAATGGTGTGAATGAGTTAAGGCATGCAAATGCTCCTTCACTGACTTTTACTAAAGATATAAGGTCGGGTGCATCATGTTCAGTCATTTCCTCGACTATTGATAACAAAAGCCAGGTGCACAATACTAGTGAGAAGGAAAATAATGTAGACATGGGATCTCAGTTTCAGAGAAAGCGTATGCGAGAGGAAAAACAACTTGTCGAGGATTCCACAAATTAGACAAACTAGCATTTTTTATCGGCACGTCCTGCCAGACAAGACTGCCGAGACCAATGATTATTTTGAGTTGGTACTGTCGGGGATTGGGCAGCCCGAGTGCAGTTCCAAATATTCGAAACCTGGCCCGGGGACATAAACCAGACATCCTTTTCCTATCTGAAACGTTGGCTAATACACGAAGCATGGAAAATATTCATGTCATGTTGGGATATGATTCATACTTAGCACTTGATGTGGAAAGGCAGGAGCAGTGGAAAGGCAGGAGCAGTGGGCTGACAATGTTTTGGAAAGATGTTTCTAATTGTCGTGTGTTAAATTACTCTCAAAATTTCATTAATCTGATTGTGGAGGATAGAGAAGCTGGTGATTGGAGATTAACTTGTTATTATGACTTTCCTGAACGTACCTGTCGTCGTGATGCTTGGGATTTACTTCGGGAGCTGCGGGATATGTCATATCTTCTGTGGTGTATCATTGAGGACTTTAACGACTTGTTGTCTCAACAACACAAAGTTGGTTTTAATCCTCATCCTAATTGATTGTGTATGGGTTTCCGTGAAGCGGTTGATGATTGTGCCTAATCCGATATTAAATTGCATGATTACCCATTTACATGGATCAAGAGTCCAGGTACCAATCGAGTGCTGGAAGAAAGATTGGATATGGCTATGGAAAACTCTGATGGCTGCAACGTTTTCCATAAGTCAAACTTACAAACCTACTTACTTTTCACTCAGATCACACTCCAATTCTTCATACCTTATTCATTGTCATCCGTCCTTGCATATATCTCAAAAAAGGAAAAAGAAAGTCGTGTACACACACAAACTACTCTTTATAAAAAACTTGAGGCTATATTTATTCTATTCTTCTCACTTAAGCTCAACTTTATTGTGTAAAAAAAAAGAAAGTGCTATTTTAAAAACTATTTTCATATAAAACATGTAAACACTATCAGTAATGAGGAAGCATGGAGTCTATTCTTTCTGTCTAAGAAAGGTATGGAGTTTGTTGTAGGTTAGACAAATGTTTCTGAAGTTTACTCTAGTAATCAATGTGACAAATACTCCTTAATATAAAAGAATAACCCCTTTAAAAAAATTACAAAAGAATATAAGATAATGTTTAATTAATGGAATATACCAGTATCAGGCTTTCATTCACAATTCAAGACATCCAAAATAGACAAATATTATCTTTTGAATCTAATACCAAAATTTCCTTACAAGGTCAAGAAAAATGGATAGGCACATGGCTAAACCTATAACAACAATATTAATGGGGAATAGCCTCAGCAAGAACATGTAAAACCGTGTTGTTCAAAGAAGCAACTGTTTCAGTTGACCCTCTAGACTGCAGCCATGACTTGGCTTCTTGGCTTGTAGTGAAAAACCAGCCAGCCATATTAGTAGCCTTATGGAAAGGAGAATTAAGCTCCTTCAAATATGATTCAAATACACTAGCCAAGTCTTTATCCGAACGCTTGTGTCTCCAAGGGACGGTAGAAATTCCAAGTACTTGTGGCAGCTCTTCACCTGATTCAAAAGCCTTGGACAAGTCATCTATCCAAACATGAAAAGCGGTCATTGC
>Ga0228710_1012033_pt1 | contig 10892 bp, 3 predicted proteins | sample MedpolnodulmetaG_FD_177995 | JGI IMG/M metagenome (GOLD analysis project Ga0228710, IMG submission 177995) | Root nodule microbial communities from Medicago polymorpha collected in Santa Monica, California, United States - pink nodules | ecosystem: Host-associated > Plants > Roots > Nodule... | reverse complement strand
CTTTATCTATCTTACTCTACCTAATTTTGCAGGAAAGTTACTCAAGGCACTGAGCAAAGATGGAAAACAAGCAACAAAGTGCAACAAGGCCAAAAATAGGCAGAACAACATGTTTGCTCGCTTCCCAAGTAGCTCAACTCGCCATGACGAGTTAACAAAGGGAAAAATAGGCAGAGATGCATGTTTACTCGCCACCAGCTCGCACTCAACTCGCCATGGCGAGTTACCAAAGGAAAAAAATAGGCAGAAGCTCATGTTTGCTCGCCATGGCGAGTGAAGTCACTTGGGAGGCGAGCAAGGGCGGTTAAAACTCCCCAGGATGACATGGCACAAACCCAATGGTGAAGAAACCTCAACTCGCCATGGCGAGCAGAAGAACTCGCGAGGCGAGTTGATGCAGATGGGAAAGCTTATAAATAGAGCCCTTGATCATTTCTGAAGGCATGCTTTGATTTTAACAGAAAATTACACTTAGATACTTAGAGAGAGAGAGATAGGGCTTGGTCTTCATAGAGTGAGAGTGATAGAAGTCTTGATTCTTCCACATTTGGTGAGAAATCACAAAGTTGTATTGAATCTTTTCCTTTCAATTCATTCTTGCAAGGCTTCCATGACAATGAGAAGCTAAATCTCCATTGTTGGGATTAGAGGTACTTGATCTAAGTTTATCATGTAATCAATTGATCTATAAATGTATGGTTCTAGCATTTGATTTGGTATTGAGATTATTCTTGCAATTTATTGTTCATGTTTGATTTAATTGTGATTGAAAAAATACTTTTGAATCTAGGTTTAGATTAATAATCTATCAAACATAAATTCTAGACATGGAATTGATGTTTAGATAACCACTCTTTGTATCCGAACTTAATGCTTTTCTATCATTCAAGAGATTGGGAAATCATCAATTGAATGATAGGAACGACTCTTGGATCGTTTAATGGTGCGAGACATCAACGATTAAACGATACAATTGAAGTCAACATATTATTTGGACACGAATGATATTGACGAGGGATACGTGGTAATATCAAATGAAAGCTAGAATCCATGCATGATCTTTAGATTACGTGTGACGCTTGATTAAGAAACTCTAATCCTAACAAGCTTTACGCCCTATCAATCTCAAGTTTTAATTTTATAACATAGATATTTAGGTTTTAAACAAACAAACCAATTACTCTTTCAACTTAAAATGGTAATAGATATCGAACAATCCATGATATCGCACTAGTCCCTGAGGAGACGATATATAAATACTTACTTTTGATATACGTAAATATGCTACATCAGCGAGTCACCTTTTCGACTCACGTATGGGACAGAGGCGGTCATACCCGTTGAGCTAACTGAACTCACTTGGCAAACTGACACCAACACTAACTTCCCAGCCAACACGGCAAATCTACGTGAAGAGCTCGAATTGGTCGACGAAGTCAGGAATGAAGCTGCCTTGCTTGAAACAACGCTAAAACAAAAAATAGCCGCTTGCCAAAGCAAAAAGGTCATAAAGAGGGAATTCGAAATAGGCGACCTCGTTCTCCGGCGAAACCAGAAGGACTCTGAAGAAGGGAAACTCGCAGCCAACTAGGAAGGACCCTACAGAGTCCGAATTAAAACTGGAACAGGAGCTTACGGACTCGAAGATCTCCACAAAGGGACAATTCCAAGAACTTGGAATGTCGAAAAACTCAAAAAGTATTACACTTAGATGGCAAACAACGCCAAACTACTCTAATGTACATACTCCGTTCAACACAACGAACTTCATGTTATCCAACGAGCAACTAAAATGGAAGAGGAAAGTCGTGTCACTCCAAATCCAAAAAATTAAAGGATAAGAGAAATCTACGCGACAGATTCTCTTACTCCCCAGTATGTACATCACTGCTCGACATGTTAGGTAGAACCCCAGCTCGCGATGGGTGATTCACGCCTCAGTGCGTTGAACTCAGATTGATTTCTTCGTTCATCCGCTATTCTCTGTCCGAAACACAACTTTGGACACACGTTCAGATAAACAATCTCTTGGATGTGAAATGCTTCTAACAAATACTCTACGTAACAGTTAGAACTGTCACGCCCGGATTTTCCCTTGCAAAACAACGCAAAAGGTAAAACCTTCCAACAGAACAACAAATACCTGGGAAAAGAAAGACAAATGCCGGAGGGTAGGTCATTCCACCCCAGCGAACTTACTTCATTTCAGAGGTCGCCTCGCTTGCTAAAAACGAGCACCAAGAAATAGTCAAATACTTAGAGCGTACGAATTGCTACACTTAGTTTTAGGGTTTTATGTTTGGGTTGGGCCATTCGGCCCAATTAACATTATTCTTTCAGAATAGCTAGCTATTCTCCCATCTGTTTTTGCTAATTCCTATACTCATGCTGAAAAATACACCTACGTGGGTTAACTCACGCTGAAAAAAACACTTACATAAGTTAATTCACGTTGAAAATACACATGTGCGAGTTAACTCACGCACGGTTATTGCAAAAACATATGAGAGAAGAGCAATTACCTTATTCTTTTTGTTTCTCATATAGCTTTTTAATCCAATTAACTTTTATTCTTAATTTTTCAAAAAAAAGTTATTTGTAAAAAGAGGAAAAAAATTAATAAATTAAAATAAATATGTTTTTTAAAAAATAAATATTTTTTTGACAAAAGAAAGAAATGTTTATTGGTATCTTTAGTATCATACAATATTATTTATTTTAATTTATTATAATATGATTTTTAATATGTGACAATATTTGCTCCTTCAAAAAAATGTAACAATATTTGCATCGGAGCTACTACAAGTAAATTGGATACGTGAGAGAAATTGTGAGTTAACAAAACAAAATATCAATTTTATGCTTTAAATTCATTACAAGTAAGCCAATCTTTATTATTTGGCATAAAGTTCAAGTTACAATTATTAATCTGTTTGAATGTATAATTGTATATGGATAATAATGTATTTTATCACACAAACCATCAAGCGAATCAAATAATAAGTCGTAATAAAACAGCTATAAGGGGTTCACTGAATGACTGGTGAGCAAAATATCTGGTTGCATGGATAAAACCACATCCAAATTCAAAACCATATTTAAATAACCGGATATTTACATATGGATAATAACCGGTTTATTCATAAACGGTTGGTCATCCACTTTGATAAATCCGGTTTTTTTGTTGGATGTCCAGATCCATAACCATATATTTTGTTACTGAATTTTTTTTACCATATTTTTTTAACAAAACCATATTTTTTTTTTAACGAAAATATCTCTCTTTTTATCAAAGCTTATTAGGATCTCTTTTTTCAACACAACTTATTCAAAACAGCTAATTTATGCAAAACTGCTTATCAAAATCTCTTTTTTCAAAACAACTTATTCAAAACAGCTTATTTATGCAAAACAGCTTATTAAGATCTCTTTTTTCAAAACAACTTATTCAAAAAAGCTTATTTATGCAAAACAGCTTATCAGGATCTCTTTTTTCAAAATAACTTATTCAAAACAACTTATTTATGCAAAACAACTTATCAAGATCCCTTTCTTCAAAACAACTTATTCAAAACAGCTTATTTATGAAAAACGACTTATTAGGATCTCTTTTTTCAAAATAACTTATTCAAAATAGCTTATTTATGCAAAACAGCTTATTAGGATCTCTTTTTTCAAAATAACTTATTCAAAACAGTTTATTTATGCAAAACAGCTTATCAAGATCTCTTTTTTCAAAACAACTTATTCAAAACAACTTATTTATTCAAAACAGCTTATTAGAATCTCTTTTTTCAAAATAACTTATTCAAAACAACTTATTTATGCAAAACAGCTTATCAAGATCTCTTTCTTCAAAACAACTTATTCAAAACAGCTTAGTTATGAAAAACGACTTATTAGGATCTCTTTTTTCAAAATAACTTATTCAAAATAGCTTATTTATGCAAAAACAGCTTATTAGGATCTCTTTTTTCAAAATAACTTATTCAAAACAACTTATTTATGCAAAAAAGCTTATCAAGATCTCTTTTTTCAAAACAACTTATTCAAAACAGCTTATTTATGCAAAACAGCTTATTAGGATCTCTTTTTTCAAAATATCTTATTCAAAACATCTTATTTAAGCAAAACAGCTTATTAGGATCTCTTTTTTGAAATAAGCTATTTTGTAAAAAGAGATCCCAATAAGCTGATTTGCATAAATAAGTTGTTTTGAATAAGATATTTTGAAAAAAGAGATCCTAATAAGCTGATTTGCATAAATAAGCTGTTTTGAATAAGTTGTTTTGAAAAAAGAGATCCTAATAAGCTGTTTTGCATAAATAAGTTGTTTTGAAAAAAGAGATCTTGATAAGCTGTTTTGCATAAATAAGCTTTTTTGAATAAGTTGTTTTGAAAAAAGAGATCTTCATAAGATGTTTTGCATAAATAAGCTGTTTTGAATAAGTTGTTTTGAAAAAAGAGATTTTGATAAGCTTTTTTTTTTGTGCATAAATTAGCTGTTTTGAATAAGTTGTGTTGAAAAAAGAGATCCTAATAAGCTGTTTTGCATAAATAAGCTGTTTTGAATAAGTTGTTTTTTAAAAAAAGATCCTAATAAGTTGTTTTGAATAAGTTGTTTTGAAAAAAGTGATCCTAATAAGCTGTTTTGCATAAATAAGCTGTTTTGAATAAGTTATTTTGAAAAAAGAGATCTTAATAAGCTGTTTTTGCATAAATAAGCTATTTTGAATAAGTTGTGTTGAAAAAAGAGATCCTAATAAGCTGTTTTGCATAAATAAGCTGTTTTGAATAAGTTATTTTGAAAAACGAGATCTTAATAAGCCGTTTTGCATAAATAAGCTGTTTTGAATAAGTTGTGTTGAAAAAAGAGATCGTAATAAGGTGTTTTGCATAAATAAGCTGTTTTGAGTAAGTTAGTTTGAAAAAAGAGATCGTAATAAGCTGTTTTGCATAAATAAGCTCTTTTGAATAAGTTATTTTGAAAAAAGAGATCCTAATAAGCCGTTTTGCATAAATAAGTTGTTTTGAAAAAGTTGTTTTGAAAAAAGAGATCCTAATCAACCGTTTTGCATAAATAAGCTGTTTTGAATAAGTTGTTTTGAAAAAAGAGATCCTAATAAGCCGTTTTGCATAAATAAGTTGTTTTGAATAAGCTTTTTTTTTTAAAAAAGAGATTGTAATAAGTTATTTTGTATAAGATAAGCGTTTTTGAATAAGTTGTTTCAAATTTGGATTTTTGTTTATAAAATTTGGTTTTAAAAATCAATTTTGAAGGAGAAATAATTGGTTTTTAATTCGGATATTAAAATAATCTGGATATTTTTGTAAATCAAACCATATCCATTTATAATCCGGTTTTGTAAAACTAATCGGTTATATATCCATAACCATATTCATAACCGGTTTACATTAAAATATGGTCATGGTTAGGAATCCAAAACCATATAAGTGGTTTATATATGGATATGGTTTGGTCGGTCAAAATATCCGACCATGCACACCCACCAATGTCTAATAATCAAATACCGACAAAAAAAACATTCCAAACATAAATGGTCAATGTCAAACTAATGCTATCATCGCTCTGACACCCTTTTGTCCTTAGCTTATGTAATTTGTTCTATTGTCTTGGGTAGTTTGAAGCTAATTATGTGTTGATGTATTGAGTTGTAAATCATCAACGATATCCACCCCGTGCGTATGCGCACGGGTACTAGACTAGTATACAACAAACATATAATACATTATAAAGATATAACTTCAACTAATAATGAAGTTAGGTGATATGTCACTGACCCTGGTCAAATTCACCATGAGAAATCGAATGTTGTTACTCTTCAATCGTTTTAGTTGCTTTTTGGTGACTGTTGAGGTCCAGCCATAACAATTTTCGAAGTCATGGTCACTATCAAAGATGTTGTATGTTTTCAGCTTCTTGGAGTTGTATTGAATACCTGTAAAGTATTTAAGAAATGAAGCCTCCAATTCCAAGACAGTGCTATGTTTCTTCTCTGAAACTGCATGCACTATAGGTGGTGTCTCAGTCTTGTTTGTGATTGCCTCAATCAAATCTTCAGGCACCTTCCAAAGAAATAATCAAAGTTTAGTGAATTGAATGATGTTAAGTGATTTATCTGAATATATGTACAAGTGTGTTGAAGTGTTAAACAATATATTCAAGACGAAAATCAATTGTAGATGCAAAATTTTCAAATTTTAAATTCCAAATTAGAACAAAATAAATTTAATATTACTCGAGAATATCCAAACATGTTAAAATCGCTCTAAAAACAATTTTGCCTCAAAATGGAACCAAATATACATGTATTGTTTCACATTGTAAATGTACATATTATATACCTTAAAAGCTGCTTGGATGATTTTCTTATCAAAACCTTTGACTAGCTCATTGATCCTTGAGTAAGCACCAATTGATGGATCCTGCATTTTTCATTAACATAAACAATTGCAAACAAACAAGGCTTTGAAACTTCAATTTAAGAAAATAATAATACACAGCTTACAAAAGTGCTATCATCAGTATTGGTAAACATTGCATAAATCCTTAGTTTCTTCCTTTGTGCATCCAAGTTGTTGTGTATATAGAAAACAGATCCTTCTGTGAGGCTTCCGACATCTCCTTCACGTATATCGATTGTGCTAGTACCATCTTCATTTGCCCAGCTCAATTTTCCACTGCCTGAAACCCCATTGTCTTTTATTTTTTCTACCTCCTCTTTTTTTTTTCTTCCCAAAACCTTTCCATTCTCTCCCCTCTAAACTCCTAAACAAAGCCATAGTTTGCTGTTCTTAGAGTCGTCCTAAATTTTTTTTGTGTCATGGATGAATCAACAAAGATGTTCATTTTAATTATTAATTTTTTTTTCTTTTTTTACAAATAATTAAGGTTTTCTAAAAATATATTTTCAATATAATTAATCAAAACGAGTTAAATTTTTTTTTTTTTTACATAATACTAACTATTAAATATAAATAATAATTCTGACATGTCTAAAAAAATGGTGTCATAGCATGCCGTCCCTCTGTCTATCTCAGGCAATCCCTAATTGTCGTTGTATTTCAATTCTTTAATCTTCTCTTGTCTCAATTTTTCTAGAGTATTTGTTTGCCTGATTCTTTCATGAATGCAGCTTCTAGTATATAGTGGTATGGTACGTAAAAGATATGAATTTAGTAAACACACACGGGTACTTCTACGGTTTGAGAAAGTTATTTCGTTTAACCAATAATATAACTGTTAGTGTCATATCAGCTAGTATCCTGTTGGTGGACCACTCTAAGACTATGTCAGCGTTGAATCTTAGTACCAACCAATGGTAACAAACAGGAAAACATTTCTAGAAGGGACACCGCAATCTTTCCAAGAAGGATGGACAACAGCTAAGAAAGACATTAACACTTAAAGTTTGAACTTGAGAGTGTGAAAACAAAGTATTTGGAGCTTCAACATGATATGGAAAATCTGCACAAAAATTTCGATATACAAAATCTTCTTGTTGGTGTACCTACACATAGTCAGAGTTGCATTTAAAGGAAACAATTCCAGCTAGGTAAGATATCATGTTATTTTCATAGTGATTTTGCGAATTAGAAATTAAAGAAAAACTTACAGCGATTGCGGCTGATAGTAACTTCTGTATTAAAATTATGTTTCTCTAGTTATAGTGGTTGTCTTCGACTAGCTGGCTGCTGGTCCAGTTAAAATGTTAATGGCATTTGCTGGTGTAGTACTGCAAATAAATTTGTTCATTGTATATTTGAAAAATTCAGTAATTAGTATTAACATGTCCAAATGTAGGCATCAATCTTTTTTATCTCAGTAATTACTCAAACTCAAGTAAAGCATATCCGAGCTAGATATTATTCTTTAACAGTTTCATTTTTCCCCTTATAGTGACCTTAGAACTGATAAACACTTCAGCTGTTTTCAAATGTTTAATAGTGACTTTTTCCTTGCAAGTCAAATTACTAGAATGCAAAGAGGGACAATTTCTTCAAAAAAATGTAAATAATTAAGGTGGTTTTCATTTTTTATGTGACCTTGGGGATTGTAATTTTTTGCAAAATTGTTACTTATCCAATACCTTTATCTTTCTAGGTTTTAGTTTTACTTCCAACATTTCCTTGCAATGGGCTTCATGAATACAATGTGTTTCAAATTCTACTTTCTCTGACTTACCCCTGCAGTCTAAATTATTTTTTCTCTCTCTTGAATTCTTTTATCTTTTATCTTCCTGACCTTGTATTGAGTTGGACTTTGGAGTATCTTATGTACTCAGTTATCTTTATATATATTTGTTTTCATTTGCCATTAAAAAAAGAACTGTTTTCTTGCTATTCAATACATCTTTCACCACTGGTTAAAAAAGAAAAAGGAATTTTTCCACCACCCTTCTACACACAAAATGACAAAAGAAAAAGAAACAAAAGAAACTAATTTTTCAAGTTTCACCAGATTGTTCGATGGCTTTTTCTTTTCTTTTTCCCTTCCTTTGGCAAGTCCAATTGGAGGTGTCCCACCAAACAACTCATTGCTCAAGTAGAAACTTCTCTGTTGTTTATTTGTACTTTATCTAATTTCAGCAACCATTGTCCTCTTGGTTTGTTTAACAAAATGGGTGCCTTAGATATCATCTCTGAGCTATGTGAATCCTGTCACGTGCACCACGGTCGTAAGCTTGTGAAACGCAAGCAACTTCAGGTGAAAGTATTATGCATTTTCCAAAAAAAATATATATACTAATTGTATGTTTGGTTAGGTTGAATTTGCTAAAACTAGAGAATGGTGAAATAGGTAGTGGAGATAAAAGTGAAGATGGATTGCGAAGGGTGCGAAAGAAGAGTGAAGAAATCAGTGGAAGGCATGAAGGGAGTGACAAAAGTGGAAGTGGAACCAAAACAAAGCAAACTCACTGTAACCGGTTACGTAGAGCCAAACAAAGTGTTGGAGTGGGTGAAGTACCGTACAGGAAAGAAAGCTGAGTTTTGGCCTTATGTTCCCTACGACGTTGTTCCGACCCCTTATGCACCGGAGGCGTATGATAAGAAGGCGCCACCTGGGTATGTGAGGAATGTGTTGCAGGATCCAGAAGCTTCGACTCTTGCACGTTCAAGTCCGTTTGAGGTTAAGTATACTAGTGCATTTAGTGATGATAATCCAAATGCTTGTACAATAATGTGAGTAGGAATTTGTTGCTTTGTAAAATATGTCTTGTTGGATTGGGTAGTGTAAGTGATTTGGTTGTTTATAAAATATAAATTATCCTTAGTTTCAGTTTCCCAGTAATGTGTGATTCGTTACGGTATAAAAACTTGTATAACAACTAACACGACAAGAAATTTGGCTAAATGTATGTTTGAAATCTCATTAAATTGACGCTATAATTTTGGATTGAGCGACATACTATACTAGATTGTTTGTTTTTGTCGTAAATTGGCAACAGACGTGCGTTTGTCTTAAAACCACTATTCCTAGCTCCTATTTTATCACGGTGGAAGAGTTGTAAAACGGGAGTAAAAGTAGTTGGACGCCAAACCAAACACTGGCTAAATAAGTTTCCTTTACGATTTCCATCACAAAATATCAACACCACCTCCTACATAGCTTGCCACCTTTCCCTCTTCCTCCTCTGACATCCGATCCTTCAAATCCATTATAGAAAGAGAAAGAAAAAACTCAGATATGGCAAGTGAGGTGAAAACGAAAATGATGAGAGTGCTTGAGATATGCAAGCGAGGTGGAAATGATGCCATGATTCATATCCTTTGTTTCACTATTCGTATGAGGCATCACACACTCATATTATTTCAATAATTTGACCAATATTAATTAAGGAGCTTCTATGAAGAAGTCGGACAATTGACTTCTTCGGTGAAGTCGTTTAATTCAGCCAATCAGATTTCAAGTCATGACACGTCAGATGTTGAGACAAATTCTAATATGGATTACTTGCTTCATATGTTCCACCATAGACAAGTTTATTTCAAGATCTTAACGGTTAGATTTGTTTGGTCTCTATGTTATTATGGTACACTTTCTACACATGATTTTTCTTACAATTCCAATTCTCTTTCCTCTTTATCACTCATTCATCTCTCTCATATTTCTTTCTCTTTCTTTATTTATCCATATTCTCTTTCTTCCAGGATTTTATCAAATCAATATGTCACTCTTCAACATCTTCATCATACATTCATCATCTTCATGTGAAAAAAAAACAAAAAAATTATTAAAAAAAAAGAAATTACAAAATATAAAAAAAAAACATAACAAGTAATTACATTTGCATAGAAACAACAACAACGACGTAAAAATGCAGATGAAGCTATAGATCCATCACAATAAACCTACCATAGATTCCAAAACGTCAACAACAATTTTGGGTATTTTTTGTTGAAATTAAATTTATTTATTTCAATTTGAGTGCTTAAAGTTACAAAACATTGCTTGAAATCGCAAAAAAATGTTACTTTTGTTCATGATTATGTGTTTAAAATGAGTTTTTGATGATAAAATTACTTAACGTTATGTTTTTTAGGTTTTGGGTCGCATGGGTTTTAACCGGGTCGTTATGACCCATCTGGAGGTAGAAGATGAAGTATTAAAAAAAATTAAAAAAAACTTCTTTCAACATAATAAGAATCGAACCTATGACCAAACTATTTGAAAATATTGGCTTTAACCAACCAACCAACCACTATGTTTTCAAGCGTTAGGCGTTCTAATTTTATTTAACCGGTTTTAAATTGTATTGAATGAACAAATAATTATCATTAATTTCATGTTTTAGAAATTTCAATAGTACTCCTTTTTATAAGATACAAATGTAGAAAATTCCTCCGACCAAGGAAATCGGTTTTTCTAC
>Ga0228710_1012030_pt1 | contig 10898 bp, 6 predicted proteins | sample MedpolnodulmetaG_FD_177995 | JGI IMG/M metagenome (GOLD analysis project Ga0228710, IMG submission 177995) | Root nodule microbial communities from Medicago polymorpha collected in Santa Monica, California, United States - pink nodules | ecosystem: Host-associated > Plants > Roots > Nodule... | reverse complement strand
TTTAAATTTGTGTGAATTATTATTTGAATACAGATAAGAAATTTAAGATTTGGAGTGTCAAAGTCCCAATCATACACGAGGCAGCTTCCTTTATAGGCAGGTGCACAATAACAATCACTTAGAATTGCGGTTGATTAATCCCTTGAATAACACATCCTCATTCTATAGCAAAAGCTTTTGTTTTCCTACCTTTGAAGCATGGTTTATCTATAATATAGTCCATGACTGTATCTTTTTTACTCTCTAACTTTTGTCTACTGAGTAATGGATGATAACGAGTTTTAACAATGGATTAACACTATCTACACACATGCAGTTTGTTACACTTCTACCTATAAATACACCAAACCACATGCACTCAAAACACATCAAAATTTATTCTCTTAAAAAATTTTCCTTTGCTTTGCTTTTTCGTGTGATCGTTGGATTTTTGTGTTGTTGCTATGGATATCGATCTTTCTCCTCAATCGGCTAAGAAAGTGTACGGTGGCGATGGTGGATCGTACTATGCTTGGTCTCCTTCTGAGCTTCCTATGTTGCGTCCAGGTAACATTGGTGCTGCCAAGTTAGCTCTTCACAAGAATGGTTTTGCTGTTCCGAGGTATTCTGATTCTTCCAAGGTTGCTTATGTTCTTCAAGGTAAATAAACTTTCATCATCTAATTCATCTTTTTTATTTTGATTTGATGATGATTATATGTTTTTCAATTTTGATTCAGATTGATTGTTTTTAATTGTTTTTGTGTTGATCACTTAATCGGGGTTATGATAGCAATTTAAATTTGTGAACGCCGTCAACCATATTATCTGTAGCACCAACTCTTTTGATCGAAGAGGTGTGTTTGTGCGTTGGTGTCTGACACCAATACCTTTGATGAAGACGTGCCTGACACCAACATGGCAACATATAAGACCATGTCCAATGAGGGTGTTGAGAGTGAGTTTCAACATGTGGGCAAGCTGCAATGGGTTGTTGAGATGTGTTGAATTGTGACATGGATGAGAGAGACGATGAACACATTCAACATAGTTGAAGCCTGCAGGAATTGCCACGCGTCGCTGCTTCTTTGGTTGAAAACTGGAGCGTGTAGCACACGCGCAGACAACAAGCGTGAAGCTGCAGATGCAGGAGAGAGAAAGTTCTGATTGGATAAGTGGTTACATGTGGCATGCTGTGATTGGCTGTCTGGAGGTTTTTTCATCTTAATAATTTGAACTCAATTATTTCATTGTAAATTAATTTTTTTAAAATTTTTTTTTATCAAAATTCATGATTTTTTTCCCTCTATAAATAGAAACTTGGTTCATTTGATTTGGACACAGAAAAAAAAAACCAAGTTTTTCACTATATTAATCTTATTATTATCTTTCTATTAGCAAACTTAGTGAAGTTGTAATTTTTTTATAGTGAAATGGATTCCAATAATAATCATTTCAACACCCAGAATTCTTCTAATTACTCATATGGCTACCAAAATCCCAACAATTATTAAAATCCAAATCAATTTTTCTTAATTATAATCGTTAAGTGTTTATTATTTTAATTTAATTATAATCGATGTTTTTATTTTTATGTAATAAAAAAACAAAACTATAAAATTAAATAAGAAGTGATGGGGTAGAGTGTTGGTGGGGTAGAGTGTTGAATGAAAAAACTATTGGAGAGGGTAAAAGTTGAATGAGTGTTGAATGTATAGATGGAAGAGAGAGAAAATGATGTGGAGTGTAGGGAAGAGAAAAAGTGGGTTTTGAATGTTGAAACCATTGTACATGGTCTAATAACAATTGGTTAATTTACTTTTTCAAAGTTTTGTGTCTATCCAGTTGCTTCATAGATTATATTCATTATTTTTTGAATAATTTTTATAAGGGTCTATTTGTTATGAATTATAAAAAAAGTGATTTTGATACTTAGTAATTTATATATATATATATATTTTTATTTTTTATTTTTTATTTTTTTTTAATAAGTAGAAGTTGTTTTGTGTTTGCATACCAGAATAAAAGTCAGTTTTTTTTTTCTTTCCAAAATCCAGTTATAAAAAAATGATTTTGTGAGAAGCTACTAAAAATACTAATTTGAAGTAGTTTTTAGATTTTTATAGATTCTCATATTTTTAAAACTTGTAAATAACTGATGGAATTTTCTAAAAGTGATTATTTTGTTTAGAAAAAGTGATATTTTCATGATAAAAGCTATAATAAGCTGGAAAAACATCTAAATATGCATGCAGAGATTCTAAAAATTATTGTTTGATTTTGTTTTTGTGATACGGTTTTAAAGAACATTATTTCATAATCCATATTGCTATTGTGATTACCAATATTGATATTTGATAGTATAGTAGAATTGTTGAGATTCTTAATGGTGAAGATTTATTGATACAGGAAGTGGAGTTGCTGGAATTGTGCTACCCGAATCAGAAGAAGGTTGTCGCAATTAAGGAGGGTGATGCATTAGCACTCCCTTTTGGTGTTGTGACATGGTGGTACAACAAAGAGGACACTGAGTTGGTTGTTCTGTTCCTCGGCGATACTTCAAAAGCACACAAAGCAGGCGAGTTTACTGATTTTTTCCTGACTGGTCCTAATGGAATATTCACTGGATTTTCAACTGAGTTTGTGGGAAGAGCTTGGGACTTGGACGAGAACAATGTGAAGACTCTTGTTGAAAAGCAATCTGCTAAAGGGATTGTGAAGCTTGACGGAAAAATAAACCTTCCTCAGCTTAAAGAGGAACACAAGAAAGGCATGGCTTTGAACTGTTTGGAAGCACCATTGGATGTTGATATTAAGAATGGTGGAAGGGTTGTTGTCTTGAACACCAAGAACCTTCCTTTGGTTGGTGAGGTTGGTTTAGGAGCTGACCTTGTGAGGATTGATGGAAGATCCATGTGCTCTCCTGGTTTCTCTTGTGATTCTGCTCTACAGGTTACTTACATTGTTAGAGGGAGCGGCCGTGTTCAGGTTGTTGGTGTTGATGGTAAGAGAGTTTTGGAGACAACTTTGGAGGCTGGAAATTTGTTCATTGTGCCAAGGTTTTTCGTCGTCTCGAAGATTGCTGACAATGATGGAATGGAGTGGTTTTCTATCATCACCACCACCCCTAAGTGAGTTTTTCTTACCTTAAGGTTATTTCTTGTTAATCAAATTGCATATAATGTTACTCATTGTAGACAAATTTTGAATTTCTTGTTAATCAAGGAATATTGTTTTACTTGTAACTTGTTGCAACATATTATACTTATTGTGGTTATGATTGTTGTTTTTGCAGTCCTGTATTTACACACATGGCTGGAAGTTCTTCGGTGTGGAAGGCGCTGTCGCCTACGGTTCTGCAGGCTGCTTTCGATGTAGATCCAGAAGTTGAGAAGTTCTTCCGTTCAAAGAGGAGTGCTGATGCCATTTTCTTCCCTCCTCCAAATTAAAGTAGAATGGAAATAAGCTTTAATAAGCCGTTATAGAAATTTTCTTTTTTCTACTTTATAAAAGGTTTCTTGACTTTTATTTTGGATTTATAAGGAGTTGATTGCCTCAATTGGTTTTTGGGGATGACCTCTATTTTGATCTGTCTTTAATATTTATATTGATGCCTTAGGTATAGTTATATTTCATCCTATTGGATACATTTTTTGCTTAATAATAATAAAAAAAATGAAGACAATAGACCTAAAAAAATCTTTCAAATACTATAAGTTGGGACGAATGATTTCACATTGGCTTGAATTCAAAGCTCTTTTTGGATTCACATTCTTTGAATTAGCAGTATAGTTTAATTTCTCTGCATCTAGGCTAATTGTTATGCATTCATAGCAACGTTTTTGACGACATCTTTTTACATGATTAGGCTAATTGTTCAGAAACTCTTGACTCAAAATGTTGGGAAACATTGTCACAAATTGTGGTCTTTCCTTATCTTCAATTCCATTATCAGTAGCTATATGGTAGCTTTCTTAGTCAAAATAACTTGCAGGACAAGTACTTGAGAAGAACACGAAAAACAACTTGGAAATTGCATATTCTGGTGAGAGATGACTTGTCCCTCACTGATTCAATAATTTCTAAAACTTAAACCAATAGCAGAAGATATTTCCCTTCTCGATGGAAATAAAAAAATAAAAAAAAAACAGGATCCTAATCCACTTCATTGATCCATTTCCTACCGTTTCCTAATGTCTTTAACAAATAGAAAATCAAAGAAACAAATTAATGGAACTCTCTTATATGAAAGTTGAAACTCTTCTTGATCCAAAATCAGTATAGTCTCCCTGGTTTTGGAGTAAAACATATTTGCCCTTTTTCATAATAAGGCTTTCACAAACAAAAAAAAACTTTGGAGTTTCACAGTATCAAACATGATTCTACATTCAACTTGTTCCTCCCAATTTTCTAAATATATTTTCTCAATTTTGTACACGTGGTGGATGTACTTGTACCAAGCTCTATTAGAAGTTAGTTTTGTGAGTGGAAGCTCTGCCAAGGAAAATATGAAAGATAGATCTCTGACTTTTATAGATCCTACTTTAGTAACTGAAAAATCGTGTCTTGGTGCTAAAAAATCGTGTCAAGATTACACATTCCAATTCAAAATTCTTCCAGACGCTCCTCAAATTGTGCCCTGATTTATAGAAATTGTGCCCGATTTTTTTACTAGATGGAGCTCTTGAATTTGGTTAAAAATCGTGTCACGATGTACATAAATCGTGACACAAGTGTTGCTTTCCTCGTCTCCATATTTTCTGTCCGCTTCAGAACCATTTAAAATCATCTGAACTCTACTAAAAATGCATAAAAACAACTAACAAAATAACACATGACCTAGTGTCATCAAGATAGCTATATATTTGGTTTTGTTGCAAAAATTACTCTATATTCTGTACTAGAAACTGAACTTTGGTGATTTTACACGAATTGAAGATTGCTTGAGTAGAGGTTTTAGGAATATTCAAGTGTTCGAAAACTCAGAGATTACGATTAAGTTGATGCATGAGAGATGCATTAATACCCATACTCACATGACTAACATTTAGGATGAATCAGGTACCCACCTGCTGGACCCATGTATGTTTACAGGAAAGCCAATTAAGTTGCAGATTGTCTCGCCAAATATGGGCTGAATAACACAACTAAATTGTTCGTTTTTTTCTTTCAAAAAAGAATAACACAACTCAATTTAATTTATTCCACAAAATATGCATAAATTTCATGATCAATGATAAAAAAAACTAAGCTAAAAACTCTGTGCCCTTACATTTTCCACTTTTGCATAAAAATAAAAGGGGAAAAAGAATATACAAAATAGTTTGTCAAAACACAAAACTAATGTGTAGTCTCTATTCAGAATCAATTGATAACTGATGATATGATGTTTAAAAAAGAATCTTCACTGCAAGGAATGGTTAGTCCACCCATTGGATGATGGTACCCAAATTCTTCCTCTGCCTTGCTTAGCAAGTCTTGAAATGAAGGTTGATTCAAGCATCCAATAGGAATCACGAACCGCTTCATATTTTCTCCAACATACACTGCAACACACCCTTTTGGCACTACCTCTCTACCTCTTCTCACACCAAATAAACCAAAACCCATACTTCTCTTTAATTTTATGTTACACAATACAAGTATATAATGATTATGAACAAAGAATTTGTATATCACAGTGAAGTATTTTTTTTTAAAAATATGATGCTTTATGACATATTTGAGAGTCCAATGATGTGTATTTATATATGGTACATGTATGTAAGGATATCAGTACTTACGGAATTGAATGGCTAATGTGGTATTTGATAGAGATAAGGTCTCATGAACCACCACCTGCTGTAGCCTTATATGTCTCCATCAAGAATCCCAAGAGATTTTAATAGACTAAATGGACCACGTCTTTGTAGATCAACCACACACTCATTGCTTCAAAGGAAAGATATTTATTTGTACACAGAAACTTAATTATTGTTTAACCGATGTCTTAGAATTTGTTGGACTAAAAACATTTCTAATAGGGAGTCATTTATTTATCTAAGAGGGACTCCAATCTATTATAACCCTCGTTAGAGGAGGAAAAAATGTTACCTATTAGTCACCATCATCTATACAAGGACCATATCTCTCTTCTGTGGCATGTTGGTCCCACAATTAAAATAAGAAAGAAAGTAGATATATGTTGGTCCCACCATCTCACAAATGTGAGAATTTATAAATAAGTGATAGTATGTCTGAGTTTCATTTAGTGATATTTTTGTAGGTGTTGGATTGCAGTATTGTGTCCTTATAATATACTTTATTCGAAAAGATTATAAATAAGTGATGTGTATATGTGTGTCACATGTAAGACTCATATTAAGTACATTCTAAGTTTACTATTATTATGGAAGCTCTAACGCAACCCCGCAAAATCAATATATGAGGTGAGGACTAACCTCGCTTATCACTTCTAATGTGAGACTCTTAACACACCCCTCACGTCCAAAAATATGTGAGTAATTTCCAAAATACTTTGGGAAGTCGCAATGATTATATAAGCCTCTCTGGTTCAGCGAAATGATGTAATGCTTGAATATTGGAGCAATGTAACCATTGTGCCTATTCATAAAGAAACTATTAGTTGTTTCTCTTCACCAAAAGAACATAAGCTCTATAAAAAGAGATACTTTGGAGGCAGAAAATCATTTAGAAAAAGAACAACATCACATTCTTGTTGGTCAAAATTCTTTCGAAAATAATACGAAATCATTCTTTATTTTCTCTAATGCACGAGAGAAATTGACATAACTTAATTCTGTAAACTGTCATTGATCGATACGTTTAGTGTGAATGTGCAAGTCACATCAAAGATTCCAACAATTCGCCGCTATACCCTTTTACATTTGGTTGGCATAAGTACTGGTGGGGACAAACTGAGCCTAAATGTTTATGTTTATTGTTAGTAGATTTATAATGAAAGTCTCTATTAAGGACTTAATGCCTTCAATAATAGTAAACTAAAGAGTCTTTAAATAGGTCCTACTAATATATACTTTAATTCGTGCATTTAAAAAATGAATGAATAAAAAGAAATTGAAGAGAGTAAGAGTCACACGAGTTTGAGATGGTATGACTAAATTTTATCTATTTCCTTTTTTATTTTATATTTTTTTGGTGGGCGAAGCTTGAACCCCGGACCTTGCATATATTGCATTGTCCATACCAACTGAGCTAAACTCACAAAGATTTATTTATTTTATAATTTATACATTTGAAATTTTTTTTTAAGGAAAGATTATACATTTGAAATATGAATCGTCTTAATTTAACAAAAAAATTAAATTAATTTGAATTTAATTTGCTAATAATTTTTTTATGCGTAAGTGTTTCTTCTTAACAATCTTTATTTCCTCTCAATCTTTGTTGCATGCAGGGGCAGATCCATTCAAGGTCCATGTGGGCTAAAGTCCCACATCCAACTTCCATATTTTTTTAATTATAAGTAGGGATAATAGTTATTTTGATATTTGAATGTGTAAAGAGTAGTCACAGTAGTCTTTTAATGTATTAAAATTCTAAAATAGTCTCTTATTTTACACTTTAGTAGTCAAAATAGTCTTTGAAGTGACAATAAGTAAGTATATTGAAGGACTAATATGACAATATAAACAAATTATTTTAGTGTTAGAGACTATTTTGACTAACAAAGTGCACAATCAGAGACTATTTTAAAATTTTGATATATTGAGGGACTATTATGGTTACTCCTTGCATATTCAGGGACCAAAATAATTATTACCCCTTATAAATAAACAATATGTTAAGAATAAGAACAACAAGTAAACAACCTTGTACAAAACTTGTGAAAACAAACAAGTGAAACACATTTGCTATGATTCATAAGTTTTTGAAGGTTGTTTTGCTTTTGTCGGCAACAACCGCAAGTGTTGTCAGAATTTAGCCCCACGTGTACCAAATGTCTGGATCAGCCTCTGATTGTATGAAGAAGGAAAAAACACCTATTAGTAAAAAGAAGGTTTAATTACAGTTTTTGCCCCCTAAGTATCAGAAAGTTGGGATTTTGGCCCCTAACAAAAGCAATAACAATCGAGCCCCATATGTTAAGCCCCTTTTGCTGTTTTGGCCCCCCAGGCCAATTTTGATCCATTTAACGCACATGTGGACGCCACATAAATAAAAATGTCACGTGTAATGCTTTAATTAAAAAAAATTAAAAATATTATTATTTTTAATTATTTTTGTTTTTTTAATTACTTTTTAAATAAATTTTTAAAATAATTTTTGTTTTTTTAATTAATGCATTACGCGTGGCATTTGTATGTATTTTTAAATTAAAAATTATACACAAGACGTCTACATGTGCGTTGAATGAGTCAACATTAGCCTGAGGGCCAAAACTGTAAAATGGGATTAACACATGGGGCTCGGTTGTTATTGTTTTTGTTAGGGGGCCAAAATCACAACTTTCTGATACTTAGGAGGCCAAAATTGTAATTAAGCTTAAAAATAAAAAGACATCCAATAAAATACATTACACTTTTCTCATAAAAATTAGAAATTAAACCTTTCACCATGTAAAAAAACCAATCCACTCATGTTCTTTTTACTCTACCACTCATGTGCACCCCCATGTGGCATGGGTATCTTGGTAATTTCACCTCAAAACCACAACCTCTCTCCTAAGACCACCATCACCGCCGTTCTATGACCACCATCACACATTGTAACCCATAACCGAATCATAACACTTTCTTCTCCATCTCCACCGTTCGTCCATCTCTACCGGCGTTTTGGTTTGTTTTTCCAAATCTACATCTCCGTCCGTCCATCACCACCACCACAGTCCGACTCTGGCAAGGTTGATTACGATGGAGTTCGAAGGTGACAAGACGACCGCTGATCGGAGAAGAGAAAGAGGGAAAGATTGTGTTCAAAAGGGAGATAATTGAAAGAGAGAAGACAAATTATTTTTGTTGTAATGACATGAGTTATTCTTGCCTTACTGTCCCTAATTGGTTAAAATCATTGACGGTAATTTCATTTCAAAAATCAAAATTCTATTTTTAATTCCAAATTAAATTAGTTTCTGTGTTGGAATTGGATGGGAATGCTACAAGATACAACAATAAGAAATGCATTGTTCAAAGGAGTATTCAAATTTAGTGAAAACAATAAAATGAGCTTTTGGGTCAAATCAGCAACGCCAATGGAGGTGTGATTTATAAATTTTGGTTCCAAAAAGATTCCCAAGGGAAAAAGGCATTTTCTGATTCTCAATGATTTCAGACATTTATTCATGTTATTTTGCTTGAGGGTTAATTAAGTTTTTAGTTCTATAAATATTCACAGTTTTGTTTTTAGTCCCTACAAAATAAAATCATACTTTTTAGTCCCTATGACATTTTCCTTAAGCATTTTTGGGACAAAAAATGTTGATGGAAATTTTTGACAAAGACTAAAAATGCTTATGGAAAAATTTTATGGGGACTAAAAATGTTGATGAAAATTTTTATAGAACTAAAAAATGTGATTTTATTTTATAGGGACTAAAAACAAAATTTTGAATATTTTTAGGGACAATTTACTTATTAACCCTTTGTTTGAAATCATATAAATTATATTTGAGGATTCGATAATTATAACAGCAAATTGGATATGTAGGCATATCCAGTTTCTAAGTAGATACAATCACGGAATTCGGTGATCATTCTGTCCACAAATTGTATTCCACAGTAATAATCCAAACATCATAAATTAAATTATAGATACTATATATAAAGAAAATTACCCCTTTCAGCTCTTTTAGGCTGAATTTTTTTTTAAAAAAAACACTCTTTTGTGTTGGATTTTTCTTTCCAAAAATACCCTTGATTTTTAATACAAATAACATATGTAACAAATAGATACGAATAAATTTAAATATTAAAATAAAAGTGTAACAAACACAAATGTCCAGTTTTTTCCTTTATCATTTAAAAAGTGTAACAAACTAGATTATTGTATCTATAATTACTTTTTCATTATTCCAATTATACCCTTAAACAACAACTTTTTTTGTAATAAAGATTGTTGTTGGTGTCATTGAAAAAATAAAAATCTAGATTATATATATATTTTTTGTTATATTGTTGGTTTCATTGAAATAGATAATCATGGTTAACTTTATTTGTTATAATTTGAAGATTGCTTTTAATCAAAATTAAAATTTCATAAAAAAACATCGTTCATAATTTTAAAACGTTAGCGCAATAAAAAGAACGGAAAGACGGGAACGTTTCGCTAGTTCTAAATAAACAAAAAAAACATAAATCTGATTCTACAAAAATATTTAGTCTTCTGTGTGTATATTAGCACCAAACTAATAAAAATTTAATAAAAAATAATATTTTAAATTGAATTAAAAATTAATTAATTTGAAGTACATGTCACATTAAGTTAGTGAAAATTTAAGTTATTTGGCATATAAGCCAACTTAAATTTAAAGTAAATTTAGTATATAAAGTTAACTTCACCAAAAAATATATTCAACATATATTCAACATGCATAGTTATTATTCAATACAATAACATAAAATTATATGCCAATATAAGAAAATAAAATAGAAACATAAAAATATAGGTGTAATAATTTACCAAAGTGAAAGAAATTAGTGTTGTTGAAGAAGATAGTGTTTTGTGGTGGTTTATGTCCTCTGTGAAGAAGAGAAATTTTTTTCTCTAAGTGTTGTGACTGAAATGAAAGGGAACGATGCAATTATATAGATGCTGTAACATCCTGTATTCCCAATAATGTAAATCATACATGTAAATCAGAGTATTACAACGTATACGGAATGCTACACTTCGTAAAATACTTAAATAATAGAGTAAAATTTTCTATTAATAAAGTAAACATCAACTGATAACATTTTTAAT
>Ga0228710_1012029_pt1 | contig 10900 bp, 7 predicted proteins | sample MedpolnodulmetaG_FD_177995 | JGI IMG/M metagenome (GOLD analysis project Ga0228710, IMG submission 177995) | Root nodule microbial communities from Medicago polymorpha collected in Santa Monica, California, United States - pink nodules | ecosystem: Host-associated > Plants > Roots > Nodule... | reverse complement strand
ACAAGAAGAGTTTGTTGTGTTTGAAGCTCCATCAGTGTTGCACTTCACCCAATTGGCAATAGGGGGCTGCCAAATCACCTCCTTAATGACTGGAGCTTTAGGGGAATGTATGTTGATATTAAACTTTTTCAAGATGACCAGGTCCCTGACAGAAGAATTAGAAGCTTTTGAAGTGTTGTTTCTTGACAGAGCTACATTAGAGATAATGCTATTGATTGCTAATCTCCAATGTGTGCTTTTAGATTGGAATCTTGCCTGATTTCTATAAAACCAAATAGTAGCTATGATGGACACAATGGCAGCAGTCACAGCTATTTTACACTGTGGGGACCATCCTCTATCACATAAAGTCCAGATGTCTTCTAAAGATTGAAAGTGCAGGTTAAGATTGAGAACGAAAGCTAACCAACTCCACAACCTAATTGCGAAGTTGCATTAAAAAAAAAGGTGAAAAGTTGTCTCAGTATGTATGGAACAAAGAGAGCACATTGATGGAATAGAACATCCTCTTTCCATTAGCTTCTCATCAGTTGGAACTTTATCATGCATTAATCTCCAAACCAACAAGGATTTTAAGGGCGGGATGTCTTTACACCAAATTTTCGAAGCCCAATTCAACGTAGCTGTCTGGGGTTTTTTGAATTGATATGCCTCTTTTAGAGATAGTGTACCAGAAGTTGAGTGTTTCCAAATCAGCAAATCATCTTTGTCTTCAAGAGGGAGGGTAATTTTTCTGACATGAACATTCAAAGCCGGAAATCTGATTGTGATATTGTGAGGGATATTCCAGTGAGAGTTGGTAATAAAGTTGCTAACGGACTGTGGATAATTATTAGCTTCAGTGTCGCTAAGATTGAAGGTGTTTTGCAAAGAATCTCCACACCAATTATCATACCAAAAGTTAACATTTTTCCCATTGCCAATCAGCCAAGTTGAATTCTCTGTGATCACTGGCAGTTCATGTTTGATACCATTCCATAATGATGAAAAGATGTGATGATTAATAGGTTTTCTCCTTTTGATAGCTCTACTTCTAAGAATATTTGCCCATTCTTCATTGGAGTGCAACATATCCCAACCAAGCTTCAGGTTAAAGGCTTCATTCAAACGGACTAGAGATCTTATGCCCAGACCACCTCCCTCGTAAGAATTACAGACCTTTTTCCAAGCCACCGTAACAAGCTTTCTTTTTGCAGTGTCACCAGTCCAAATGAAGTTTTTGATACATTTTTCCATGCTTTTCAATAAAGAGATAGGCCAAGAGTAGACAGACATTGTGTGAGTTAGCATGCTAGCGATTACTGACTTGACAAGCTGCACCCTACCAGCTATTGATAAGAGAGAAGCTTTCCAATTAGCTAATTTGGATTTCACTCTGTCAGCTATAGCTTGAAAGTATATTGGTTTTGGTCTCCCCTTGAAGATTGGGGCCCCCAAGTATGTGAAAGGGAGGGAACCAATACTGAAACCAAACAGGTTTATTATATTGTGCAATCTGCTTTCAGAGATACCTCCAGAAAAAATAGTTGATTTAGACGCACTTATAATTTGGCTAGCGCTATTAGCATATCTGATGAAAAGAAGCTTTAGGGCTTGCATACTTTCAATTTTAGCTTTGCAATAAATCATTATATCGTCGGCATAAAAACAATGAGAAGGAACCTGAGAATGTCTGGAACCTGTGATGAGATTGACCATTCCACTATTGAAAATTGAGAGTATTTTTAAAAAGAGAAATAAGCCCAAAAAAGTTGAAATGAGTTATTTTCTTTATATATATATATATATATATATATATATATATATATATATATATATTATAAATGCACAATAACTTATTTCCATTAGTTTGTTGTTGGTGTCATTAAAACAAAATAATGTTTTTTTGTTATATTGTTGATGTGATTAAAATATATAATCATAGTTAGTTTTGTTTATTTGAGAACGATGCTATTATTGAGTGTTGTGTGAAGACAATTTCATTGTTGTGCCTTATCGTTTTTTATGTCTCTTTGGTTTAGGTTTTGTGCTAACTTTTTTGCTTTTGAATTTTAGTCCATATTTTCTATTTTGAGTTTTAATATGTAGTTTAAATTTAATTTTTTTATTGAAGTCTCTCAGCCGTATCGTATCTTGAATTTTAAATTTTTTCCGTATCCGTATCGTATTTGGTCTTCATAAACAATAAGTGATCGTTTCGTTTGATTTAAGTTCTGATTATATCGCAGGAATCGAGTTCACATTATCCTTACATATGGGAACAAGCTCAATGTCTTTCAACTTCAAGGCTATCACATATCCTGTGCAATATTAAAGAGATGATACTGAATTTTCTTCCAATGATTAAATCAGTATTTGTAATGTCTATTGCATCAAAATTGTCATTGGAGCTATTGATTATTGAAAATTGTGATGAATTGGAGCACATAATAGTAGACATTGAAGATGGCAATGGTGGAAATAATTGGGGAAACAATGTCTTCCCAAAATTAAAAGTGCTCAACGTTAAAGATTGTGAGAAATTGGAATACATATTTGGGCACATTGATGCTAGTGATCATCACAAAAACCACAATAATGACGTGACCCATCTTCATCTTCCTGCTTTGAAATGTCTCAATCTTCGTAGACTCCCAAGTTTAACCGGCATGTGTACCAAACACTATTGTACAACGTTGCCACCTTTGACAGAAGTTGTACTAGAGTGCTCCAAGGTTGATATTACATCTATTGGTGATTTCATCGTTCCTAATTATTCCAATAAGGTACCCACCTGATCTTTCCATTTATTTCTATTAATGTTTGTGAAATTATTCTCTCCATCGCAAAATAATGAATCATCTTTTTTTTTTCTTCATTAAATACTAACTATTTATGAAATCCTTTTTTTTGAGAGAAACTATTTATGAAATCCTTAATATGTGTCATAAGTGCACATGTTATCATCACCCTATCTTTAATCACCAATTAATAAAAATTAAAAAAATTAATATTTTTAAAATATTCACCAAGATGATAAAATTTAACTTTTGACCTTCCATTAACCAGAACCGACAAATTACCAGAACAAACACATGCCTTCAGCAACCATGTCGTTTGTCACTAAACCCAAACAACTGAAACATATAATCCAAGAAGCTCCAAAAAAGACATGTTTGGTAGCTGACTTTTCATCACGAGCTTACAACTTATTCACTAGCTTATAGTTTATTATTCATAAGTTATTTTAAATAGTATTTGAACTTATAACTTATCATTTTTTATCTTATTTTTACCCTTGTAATTTAAACTAAAACTCATGTTTACCCTTTATAATTTATTTATTACAGTTTAAAACAAAAAGAAGTTCCTATTGTACGCACATTTTTTTATGTCAATGACACCACTTTCCGTGTCTATGACAGCTACAAGCTACATATCCCAGCCACCAACTATAAGTTATAAGCTATCAACCAACTTATGAGTTATCTACTATTTTTATCAAATAAATTCATAGACTATTTCAGAATCCACTTTCATAATCACACACTCCATCTTTTTATTTATTTATCAATTCTACCACTTCGTTTCCCACTAAAGCACTATCAACAATCCTTTCAAAAAAATAAAAAGCACAAACAACAAGAGCCTTCATTTGCTAAATGTAGCTTCAATTTTTGAGATAAGAGTGTCCATTAACTCGACAAACCGTGCAGCACCTTTGGAATTAGAGCAACAAAATAGAAAAGAAGAAATTTAGGGAGTTTTCATTAGGATAAATAAACCACATCTCTTATTTCCTCCTCCGTGAAAGGCCTAGAAAACCACTCGCAAGCTCCACCTCATCTAGATGTGGCCTTTTCAAATGAACATCTTCAAAGTGACTTGCAAAATACTCCCTACGGTCCTTAATATAAGAAGAAAAACCAAAAAACATCAAAACCAATACTATCATTAATTCTTGTAACTTTTTAAACATTTTTACAAACATGCCCTTATAGAATGTTGTGAAACATTAAATACATCCACTAATATTAAAATGACAATTATTGAATGAGGGATAGAAAAGTCTTTTAAACAATAACTACACCTTAAAAGTTGTGACATTTTCTTATAAATAGGACCAAAACTTTTTTTCAAAATTTTCTTATATTAAGAACTGGAGGGAGTACTCGACTATCTCCTTCCGCACACCTCCACCTCATCTAGATGGGAGCTCCTTCATGGGCGAATTATGTAGTTTTTGACCCTTTTTCAAGCGTTCTTCTGTCTTGTGATACCTCGGATCTTTAAATGAATTTTCTTCACTCTGTATTGTCATCAAATGTATTCTAAGAACCATATATTAAACTTAAATCTTCATATCCTCGATCCTTCACATGATCTTTTGTTTTGCCAATTTACATGATTTCTCACTAAAAAGATTCAAATAACTTACGAAGTTGCATGATTTAGGATAAAACTGGATTACAATGACTCGAATGAAAACAATACAAAAATTTCCTTAAACCATTGACACCTCATCTAATTGAGTTCTAATTTGCCTTTAAATGTAAAGAAAATAACTAAAAACATAGCTAAAAACATCATATGATATTCTATCATCACAACCCCAAACTTAAAGCGTTGCTTGTCGTTAAGCAAAAAAATAGCAAGAAGTTAGAATTTACAAGAATTTGATGATGGAACATACCTTTCCAGAGATGGTGCTAAGATTGTTACTCTTCCCACTTCGAGACTTAACTAACTAACAACATCATAAAGCCAGTGGGGATGGTTAAGGTATTTGCCACACTCAAGTCGTCATGTGAAATTAAAGGCTAACACCAATGCTATATTAGATTTTTGTTTTTCAGAAGTGTAACGGCGATTAGGGAATCCTTGAATCACCCCTCCTTCTCTGTTGAAATTAAATCTAGAAATCATTAGTTTATAAGCTAAATAAAAACCGACATATTCAAATTAAATCAGACTTCAGATTATAAGCTAAATAAAAACTTTATTAATAGAATCCAACAAATAAGAAGGGGATCATCATGGAACCCTAATCAAAGAGGTTTAGTTGTTCATGGCAACCAGCATCATTATAAAACAATAGAAAAACATACACTAGAAAGAACAAGAGGACAATGGAGATCCTCTGCCTTTAAGCTCTTGATGCATGACCCTTGCCTTGTACTGCTAGCTTTCTGAATGAATAAAAGAGTGGGCAAGGGTCTCTATTAATATTGAATGATTAGTTCAGGGTTAAGAGAGTGAAAATAGGGTTTTTCCAACCAAAACAGCTTGGAAAACAATAAAACAACACTTCCTACTCATGTCCATGCGCGAGGCGCATGAGGCAGCCACTCCTGCATGAATTCTGCAGTTTTTCGACCCTTTTTCAAATGTTCTTCCATCTTGCGATGCCTTTGAACTTCAAATGAATTTTCTTTACTATGTATTGTCTTCAAATGTCTTCTAAGAACCATTGAACTTCAATCTTCATATTCTCGATCCTTCATGTGATGTTTTGTTTTGTCGATTTACATGATTTTTCACTAAAAAGACTCAAAACATGAAGTTGCATGTTTTATAGTAAAAATGAGTTACAATGACTCGAAAAAAAAATTAAATAGAACCAGTTCTGAAACCATTGACAAATCCTCTAATTGACATCTAATTTACCGTCAAATGCAAGGAACATAACTAAAAACATGGTATGTTATTCCATCATCAACTTTTCTTTTTACTTGTTTTTTTTTAATATTGAAACGGCGCGATTGTGTCAAGACTAAATTTTAGGACCGGTTTGGGAAAGCCTTGCTCCGTCGAAGGTGTTCGTTTTTACTTGGCAATTGTTTCTCCATCGGTTACCGACCAGGGAGAAATTGATGACGCGTGGGGTGTTGGAGGCGGGAAATGTGTGGTAAATTGTGTGTTTGCTAGTCTTGGACGATGACGGTGTTTACATTGATTTTTGATAAACAACCGCTGGTTTAAAAATAGTTACTTGCAAGATCAACCAGTAAATCTTAAGGACATATTGTGCTTTCTCTTTTCCAAAAATTCATGATTGTTCTTCAATAATATAAGAAAATTATGAAGATGATTATCGAATTTAACTTAGTCAAATCCGTCGAAGTCACTTTTGAAATACTAATAAAAGATGTTGCTTGAAAGAAACAAGTAAACTGCAAAGATACTTAAGAAAATAAACTTAAATTGCATTGATTGAATGTAAATTGGTACACATGTTCATACATTGCAACTTGCGACTTGTTTCTCTCTTGAATGCGGATAGTTTGAGTGTAAATTTTTTGTATGATTGAATTGTGATCCTTTTCTCTTACGAGAAACTACTATTTATACTAATAGAAATAACTACCTACATAAGATTTCAAACTAAAACTGCTATGAACGGACAACAAATATCTATTCGATTTGAATTTCGAATATATGCTCCTTGGAAATATCCATTGCTTGACCTTATCCAAAACAAACCGCTCTTCGATATACTTTGCCTGTCGAACCGAAACACGTGCCTTGAGCATTTCCAGCAAGTCCAACTTCGATTAAATGCATGAGAATAAAAGAGCATCACTCATTTCTTCGAGCATAAGGTCAACCTTGGTTTGACTGCATTTAAGATAGCTCTTTTGAAAATATAGGCTAACAGACGGGGACATTTTTAGGTTCTTGGAAAGTTGTTGTTTCATCAATAAGTACCATAACAAGGTCAAGCGGTTTATTTGTGTTACAAAATAAAGAGGAAGAAAACCTAACAAAACCTCAATATGCTAGCTGTATTTCTGTTATGACAGTTAGAGGAGTTATGCTACTATGTAGTTATGTATGATAGATATAATGCACTTTCATTAGCTTATAAATAGGTGCCTACACATTGTAGCGGATTCATTCAATTCAATAATACAATTTCTCTTTTTTATTCACTTCATTTCTCTCTCATTTTGAGTTTCTTTTTATGGTATCAGAAGCCTTCTCTTTGGAGAAGGTGGTTACGATTCTGTTACGCTTCATTTCCGCCATGGATGCGTGATTCTCAAGCTTTCTCAAAGCTCTCTTTTTCTTCTTTCCTGTTGAAGATTCTTCAACCTTCTTTACTTTCTTTTCGCTTTTCTTTGTGTTGATTCTTGTATCTTCCATTTTATGATTCTTCCTTAATCAATCATGGTGCGTAATCAAGATCCCGTACAAGATCTCTCTTCACCTTACTATGTTCATCCCGGTGATGGACCTGATTCAGTTTCAATCAAGCCTCCATTGAACACGTCCAATTATCAAGCTTGGGCGCGTGCTATGCGTAGAGGTCGTTGTGGCAAGAACAAATATCAGTTTGTAGATGGAACAATTCTTCCTCCTACATTTTATGATTTGAATTTTTCTGCATGGAAAAGATGCAATAATCTTATTCACTCTTGGATCATGAACTCTGTTTCTGATAATATTGCATAGAGTATTGTGTATATTGATAATGTTTCTGATGTTTGGAAGGAGTTAAAGGAGCGTTTTAGCAAAGCTGATCGCATTCGTGTTTGGAAGCTCAAGTTTGAGATCAATAACCTCAAGCAAGGTAATAGTTCTGTCAATGATTATTTCACTGAATTGAGATCCCTTTGGGAAGTGTTTGATAGTCATAGACCTACACCTTCATGCGTTTGTCATCAGAGATGTGTGTGTGCTTCCATGCGAAATGTTAAAGAATTTAGACATGAGGATCAAGTAATTTAGTTTTTGAGTGGTCTTAATGACAGTTTTTCAATTGTTCGCACTCAAATTTTTCTTATGGATCATTTACCTCCTCTCAACAAAGTGTATTCATTAGTGGCTCAAGAAGAAAGTCATGAAGGTATTAATGTTGTTAATGATAGTAAAGTTCTGGTTAATGCTGTTGAGTCTAAGAAACCATATGGTAGAGGAAAGGGATCCACTCCTCAAGGAGGGAAAGGTAGCAGACAATGCAGCTTATGTGGGAAATCAGGACATACTATTGAGACTTGTTATAGGAAGCATGGTTTTCCTCCCAATTATGGTAATGGTAAATTCAACTCTAATGCAAATTTTGTGCAAACTGAAGATCTTTATGAAAGTTGTAAAGGATCTAGTGAGATGACTGCTTCTGGTTCATTGCCTGCATTTATGAATGAACAGTATGATAACATTCTTGTGCTCCTGATTTTCAGATATCAAACCATTAATCGATTTGAATCGTCAATCTTTGAACTCTTAACTTTTATTCGTGGGAAGGGAAAAAGTAAGTAAAAACCCTTATGAGATTATGGATCCGGGGGTTGATTTCGCGGAGGGAAGGTGTTAAGCACCCTACACGACTACGGTACTCCGTAGGAACCTTTTGCCTAATTTATCTTGTGCTAATTCATTTACTTATTTTAAAAATACTTGCCTAAATGTCTAAGTGAAAGAATTGAGGGAGAAGATGTTTTTGGTTATTTTTATTTGATTTGGAAGGATTAACTCCTTTGCCTACATACCCTAAAAAGGGATCAAAACCAATGTAGTTCACTCTCAAAAATTATTTGATGGGTTGAGTTGATTTTAAAGTTTTTGAAAATGGTTTTAAGAAGGGAAAAGAGGCCTCAAGGCATAGAAGAGAGAAAAAAAAAGTGAGGTTGTTTGATTTTAATTAAAAGAAATCCAAGTCTAATATGAATATTAAAATTGCTTAAAATTTGATTAAGAAAATAAAAGGAAAACAAACTCTTGGGTTAAAATCCAAGGTTTCTTAAGAAAAATATTTTTGAAGTTTTGCATATTTGATTTTTTTGGTAAAAAGATTTTTCTAAGCTAATGGTAAAAACTACACGTTTCAACGTAACGCAAAAATAAAATATGAAAGGAATTACCGAGGACGTTGGATCCCAGGTAAAATTCTAACCTAAATTACTAGTTGTTTACTTTTAAGGCACTCAAATTAGTCAAGTTTTTAATCCTAGTTTGTCCCTAATTCATTTGGTCCTCATTCACGGTCAAGACATAAAGCGGTAAAAATAAATGTTTGAGTGTCGGTGCTACTTCTCATTTATATTTACATTTGTCTCTAAATACATTCTAAAGCATAATAAGCAAGGAAATAAAGTGGCAAATAAATATAAAATGCATGATATGATATTAACACTAAATAAACTAAAATAAAGCTAATAAAGAGATAATAAAAGAAAAAGAAAGGAAAAGAAAAAAGAAGAGATAATAATACTAAAATAAAGATAAACAGAAAGTAAATAAATAATAAAAAAATAAAATAAAAAGAAAATAAAAAAAAGAGAAAAAAGAGATAATAACACTAAACTATACTAAAATAAAAGAAATAAATGAATAATAAAAGAAAATAAAAGATGAGATGATAATTCTAAAAAAAATATAGAAAACAGAGAGTAAATAAAATAAATAAATAAAAAAAATGCAAGAAATAAAAATGCTAAAATAAAATAAATGAAGCAAGTAAATAAAAAAGGAAAAAAATGCATGAAATAACACTAAAATAAACTAAATAAAATAAATAAAGAAAAAAAATGCATGAAGTAATGTTGCATATTTCTAGATATGCTTAAAAAGAAAAACAAAATGACAAAAATAAATAAATAAAATCTAGAGAAATGATAAAGAAAAATGCAAAAAAAATTAAATAAAGAAGGGGGTGCAGATCTAAAAAGGAGGTGCAAAAGAAATCTGTACTAGAGGACAAAAAAGGTGGGGTCCACTGGTCAAGGGGGGAAGAAGTCAACTTCTTCTTCCACCAACAAGAGCTTCACGTTTCCACCATACATAAACACACCACCATTTCTAAATTTCTCAAATCCTCAAATCTTCACTAAATATCACAAACTAAAATACCATTTTGATTGAATTTTCACGATGATCATGAATCTAAGCTTAGATTTCACAGTGAATGTTTGTATAGAGAGAAAAGTGAACAACAACTTTGAATTTAAAAAAACACTAACACAAAAAATAACGAATTAAACAAAACTAATTAATGGAAAAGCTTCACAACACATCTAGGGGTATGAAAACATCAAAACTCACCTTAATTGAGCCTTGAAATGATCTAACTCACTATCACTTTTTCTTGAGAAATTGTGGTTTTGAATTCACGAATTTGGGTGGTTTTTCTTGAGTTTTTGTGTGTTTCTGGTTTGTTGGAAGTGTTTATGAACTTTTGGTTGAAGAATGGTGAAGTTTCATGGAGAAATGAAGATTTTGGAATTTTTGATGAAAATGGTGATTTTGACAACTCTCAAATTCGGCCCCCTCTCTCTCATTTGTTGGGTACTTATAGAAGGAGTGGCTTGGTCACCAAGAGTGCAAAAATTAGGTTAAGTGGTGGGTAAGAAAGGTTAGTTTGGAATTTTGCAAAAAAAAAGTTTTTGGGACTATTTTGGATGATTTTTGGTGATGAGTGATGATGTGTTGGATAATGATGAGGTGTTGTATGTGAAGAAGAATCTAGATGCATAATTTGTGGGGAAAGAAATGAAATGGGAGTGGAATGTGCATTTTGTGTGAATTTGTTAAAGTTAGTGTTTTTTTTGAATTTTTGAAAATGAATTTTGTGACTTTGAAAATAATAAAACAAAATGGTATAAAGTTTGTGATTTTTGTGAATAGAAATGTAATAGAAAAGAGTGGAATTGAAATTGGAATGTTTGGGTGTGATGAGATTGAGTTTTCTTTAGAACGAAGTATCAAAATAAAAAATGTGAAAAAATAAATATATAAATAAAAAATGCATAACAAAAAAGGAAAATTTGGAGTTAACTTGTAAACCAAGTAACTAAGGGGAAAAACAATGATGGGGATGCATTTGGTGTGAAAAAAAATGTTAATTAATAACAAAAAAGAACATTCGAAATAATGATAAAATAAATAAAAAAACACATTAAAATAAATATAAAAAAAAGAA
>Ga0228710_1012026_pt1 | contig 10902 bp, 9 predicted proteins | sample MedpolnodulmetaG_FD_177995 | JGI IMG/M metagenome (GOLD analysis project Ga0228710, IMG submission 177995) | Root nodule microbial communities from Medicago polymorpha collected in Santa Monica, California, United States - pink nodules | ecosystem: Host-associated > Plants > Roots > Nodule... | reverse complement strand
TTGTTCGGTCAATCCCATGAACTCGGCTATAGCCCGAAATCCACAATGTCCATCGCCTATAACATCCACCACTTTTTCAATAAATGGAAGCATGAAGTGTGGCATATAATCAATAGGCCTCATAACCAGAATAGACTTAGGCTTTGGATACCGAGTAGGTGGTGGAAGTGGGAAAAATGATGTTTTACCAAGACGAGCACCTTTTTTTCTTTTAAATGATAAAGTTGTTGGTGATGGTGACGGTTGACTATCCGGATTTTGAGAATCAACAACCTCCCACGAAGAAGGGATTCGACTATTAGATGTAATTTTTTGTTTAGACTCCCAATGTCGACTTTTTTCTTGGCTCCCTTGGTTGGTACTTTTCGTGGTGGTGGAGACATCATGGTGGTTTCTGCAACCAAGATGCATCACATGGTCTGTTCACACCCTCACTTTTTTCTCCTTCACTTCTTTCAAGGTGGTCATGGCATAATTTAAGAAAAGTGGGAAATCACTACATTCATCTTGGAACTCCACTAATGCATTTGCATATAACTCTTGAGTGGGTTGCTCAACCATAGATTTTCATGCCCTCATTATCTTCTTGTCAACATTGCGAGGCTTCACCTCTTTCCCATCCTTTTTTCCCAAAGGATAAGACGCACCTTTGTTTAACATTTGCTTGCATATGAAAGTAACAATTCATTGCATAACTTTCGGGGAATACATTTCCAACCGCTTTCATCAAACATATCCCTGTCAGTCACAATCACCTTAGGCATATTCATCTTTGACATAAGAAGTTTACGCAACATTTTTAAAACCCAAACAAAGTTTTCCTCTTTCTCATGTGTCACAAATCCAAACCCAACCGAATATGTCAAATCGGTCGAAGTGACCCCAACTACCTCAAACATTGGCATCTTGTACATGTTGGTTTTGTAGGTGGAGTCCATAACCTAAACCGTTGGAAAATTGTTAAACAACTTAACGGATGTTGGATAAGCCCAAAAGATATCTTCAATTGAAGTGCTTTCACTTTGTGTTCTTGAGAAATAAGTATAGTGGTGCTCCTCCAACTTCGAGATTAGATATTGCAACAACTTCTTGTCACCTCTATTTGCCTTCCATATTTGTTGACGTTCATTGTACACTTGCTTGATATTTTTCATGCAATGTGGTCTTTTGTTCTTCAAACTTATCAAAATATTTCTTGGAAGCATCTTGCTCTTGGTCAAGTCACGTACAATCTTCTTGTCGTCCTCCTAAAATCAACTGGCAAGAATGTGTCCTTCTAAAGCCGGCTCCATCGCATGGTTGTGAACTCCATTATGAATGTTCAATCCCCATTCATTTGTTTTCCTACTAAGATATCCACTAACCATGAACAAGCACCCACATTTTCTTGAGCCCGTTGTCGCATGCTTCAGTTTTTTTTTTCCAGCACTTTGTGAGCTCCACTCCTTTCACACACTAGGCACAACATTGGATTGACCAAGCTTGATCTTTGTGTAACAATCGTAAATCTCGCCTTATTTGATTGACGACGTGGCCACTCAAGCAATTCTTCTCTATCTTTCCACTTAATGTCGTCTGAAAAAAACCTAGCCGTGTCAACTTCGTGGGCATGAAGTGGGAGGACACCGGAGTCAACATTTTAAGAAGCTTCAACATGGACGGAAGCTCCATCAATGTTTGGTTTGGCTACAACCTTAGGCGGTTTGACATCTCCGGAAATTTCGACAAAATTTGATTTTGTCTCTCCCGGAACATCTTCCGCGTTCTCTACCATTACTATAATAAAACAACACAAAAATATAAATTAACAACTAACTAATGCATAAACATCAATGCCATAATGAATTAAAACAAGAAAAAAACAAAGAATTTTTTTTTTGAAAAATTGGCAGTAGCTGCCTTTTTTTCATTGTTTTTTCACAAGTAATCATCGGCACTTAACTACCGAGGTTTTCCTCGGCAGTATACTACCAAAATATATCTCGGTAGTTAACTGCCAAGGTTTCTCATGACAGAGTTCTACGTAACTGACGTAAAAACCCATAACAAATGCAAAAAATCAACCGATTAAAATGCTCAATACCTGTTTTTTTACGTCAAAAGTGTGTTGATACCTCCTATGCTTGATGCTTCAATGATTTTGGAGCAAGATTTGATGAAAAAAAATATTGGATTTGGGGTTTGGATGGAAGAGGAAAGAAAGTTGATGATGAAATAGTGTGTAGGGGGGCAGGTGGTTGTTTCATCTGATGAAGCATTTTTCTCGGCAGTTAACAACAACCGATTTTTGAAAACCTCGGCAGTTAACTGTCGAGGGGTAATTTCGTATTTTACATGTGTTTCTCAGCCTTCTCAAATGTGTAAACAACAATTTTCTTTAATAAATTAACTACTTGCCTAGATGAATTACTTTCTTTCTTGGCAAAATATTTAGCTTAAGTGCTCAACTCAAGCATGTTTGTAAAGTTTTTGAAAATGTGCAAAGTTTTCTTTTACGAAATGTGTCAATAAGTTCTATGTATTTAACAAGGGCTCTTTCTATAAGGAACTCAAAACAGAAAACTATGAACCAATTTGATTTGTTGTTTACTTTCTACATGGCTATTTTTATCATATACTATCTACTGTGACAGAGGAAGTTGCATTTAATTTCATGGTTGATGTATGTCCCTGATTTGTATGTTTCTATGCAACATTATTAATAAAGTGTTATGATTGTTGTTTCAGGCGTGGTATAATCGTCGTAGGACATGATCACTATTGACATTGGTTTGGCAGTTTCAAGCACATGTCACACATGAGAAGCTAAACTAAATTCACAAGTTGTGGCGAATTTTTTAACCTTATTTCATTGAGGGCAATGTTTCATATTGTTTGTCTAAACTCTTACAACACAGTAGTCACTACCATACATGTGTTTTCCACTAATGATATTGATTTGGTTGAAAGAACTTGTGTAGCAAATAACACCATTTTTGGTCCAGTGAAATTTTGGCTTGTTTAATTGCTAAGGTGCATAATGAGCAACCCTATTAGTCATTGCACAACTAATTGTATTTAGCACTCCTCCTAGTCCAAAAATATATTTGGGTAACTATTAGAAGCTATGAAGCACAGACACTCCTCGGATTAGGCGTGTCTTGGTGTCCGATACGTGTCATGCCCGATACTAACACGACACATACACATAATTACACTGAATTATGTGATTTTTCTCAAATTATTAATTGTGTCGGCGTGTCCATGTCGTGTACGGTGTTTGTGTCCGTATCCGTGCTTCATAGGCTTAATCATGCAAGACGAGGAGACTCATTTGATCAGGACCTAACATGATTTTAATCATGCTTCTATTGGTGTCTTACAGGAACTCCTTTTTGAACCAAAACAAACTGCACTTCTTATAACATGATTTTGAATGTGGATGGTAATCCTTTTTGTTTTGGAGGTATTTAGAAATCATAGGAAATGCTCATATTGTTTAATTAAACCTCAAGATCTTTGGAAAAAAAAAATGGAGGTTGATACTAAAGAAAAAGTATGAAACTAATTAACATATTCCCTCAAAAAACAATGAATATATTACACAGCCCTATAGTTCATGGGTTTGCTTAGTATTTCATTAGTATTTTATTATTTCAGCATAATTTTATTATTTGTTTGTTTTGTTTTTCAGTTTGTTATTTTCGGCTCAATTTTCCAAATTTTTTATATCTGTTTAATTTCCTTAGTGGGATAACACTTGATGTTTGTTTTCATTATATTTTCAGCCAAGTAATGCAATTGCATACAAATTTTATCATTGAGAGTACACACCAAAGTGAAGCTATAAAGGAACGTGATATAACACTAGTGATTTTTAATTTCGTTTAGCTCCCTTCTCTTTTTTCAACTTATGTTTTGTTTTATTCTTAAAAAGGTAGCTAGCCCTGAGAATCCTTGGGAATACAGTGGCATGCATTAAACAATAATCAATGAAATTTTGAAAGCAAGTGGCATGAACTCATAAGATAAAAAACTGTCAAAAAAATGTGTGTTCTTGATTATTCCTGCTCATGATTTTCGGCAACTATCGCCAACGCTTCAAGCTAAAAGTTATCCTGACATACAGACACACTCAATCGATCATATGGAAATGTCTTTAAAGGAATGTTTTTCTTTTTCTTTTTCTTTTTGAGAGAAAAGGAATGTTTTTCTAAATAAGGCTATTACCATATGCTAAACCAGAAATATTAATTCAGAAGTAAAACTAAAAAAAATCTGCCAGCACATACTTTTTGGCACTATCATGTCGAGAATTCTTTCTCCTTTTGTATTGAAACCAAGTGACATATAGAGAGGCTTTTGATAATGTGTTTCAAAGAAAAGTAGAAGAAAAACAATGAAATAACTACTCAATATCTAGCACAATAATCACCTTCCCTTTATATAAATGTAAGTTCCATACATCGTCAAACACTACAAGGTACCTTTTCTCCTGCAAGTTTCTCACTTCATCAACTAACGACTCTCGTTCCATTTGATAAATACTCTGAGGAAGATCGTCTCCCTTTTGTTTGTAAAAATTTGTCAACATGTCCCGTAGCAATCCTTCTATAGGTGCCATTTAGTTTACACCACCAAATAGAATGCTCCAACTTACACCGCTAAAATAACACCTTGTAACAACTTTTTCATCATAAGATCTGGACCGTTGGAATAAATTTATAATATATCAATGGCTTATATTGAGATGGTGTAACTTGGAGCAATGTATTTGGTGGTCCAAACTATACTTGCCCCTTCTATATTGTATGAGTGTGATACTGTGATCCATACACGATAGTCAAAGTGTTCAACGACCTTGTTGTTATCAAAAACTTTCTTAGTTAGAGTAGTTTTTCCCTGCCCTCCCATTCCTACCACGGAGACGACCTGTGCGCTCTGCTCTTCCCTTTACCAGCCAATCAATTAATATTTCTCTTGGCTCTTCAAAGCCTACAACATCAGCTTCATCCATGTAAAATGGAGCCTTTCAAAGGTTCAGCAATGTGGCGTTTGCGGAACTGCTTAGTGCTTTCGAGTTCATCTTTCATGTATACAATTTCTTTTGGGACACCCCTAATCATGTTTGTTGCTTCCTCTAATAGTGGAAGCAAGTACTCGCAAGCAAAGCAGAGTGTAGAATACACATTGCAAGTATATGTCGGTGTTAGTTGTACAACTACCGACGCATTTTTTAAGGTCATGTTAACGATTGTCTAAGTATTATTTAGCTAATCTATAAAAAAATTGTCTTGAAAATCTAAGTAAAAAACTTTTCAAAGTATGCAAAAATTATTTTGTTTAGTTTCTTAAACGTCATAATGAAACTTAGCATTTTTTTTTTATGAAGTTTTCGATGGAGTCTTTCATTTCTCTTCATTTTTTTGGAATGAATTTCTTTTCATTTTTTTAAATAAAGGATAAACAGTTTGGTCTCTGCGATATGTTGTCGTTATAGAAGATAGACATTATTAGCTTGAACCCGCCTTTCAACACATTAAATGTCACCACAATATTTTTCCATTTATAATAGATATACCACTTCAAAAGTGGTTAATCACTGTAACCAAAAAAAAAAAGTGGTTAATCACTACATAAGAACGGCGCTACAATGGGGGCCAACATGCCATTGTGCCCTCAAACTTTTGTTAATTCTTTTTATACTAGTATGCTATTATAGTTTTTGGTCTCTATATTCTTTTTAACTTGTATGATATTGTTTAATGGTCTTTTTGACTCAATATAATCGGCCTTTAAACACTTAAGTTTCTACTATTAATTTATCACTTAAGTAAATATAAAACAAGAATGCAGATTAATTTATCAGTAACCTAATTTGTAATTTTTTTAAGCACTGTTGCTGATTCACAAATCACAGCAGAAAAAAGAAGCATAGAGACTTTGTTTAATGCTATCACAGATTATCAGTTAACTAAGTTGAATAGTAGATTTGATGTGCAAGCATCTGAGCTGCTTATATTGACTGCACCTTTAAATCACAATGATACGTTCAAGACATTTAATGTTGACGATCACTTTAATCTTGTTGAAAAATTTTACCCTTCAAATTTTTCTATTTAAGAAAAGACTCGATTGGAATGAGTTTCAATACTAAGAGTTTTATGTGCTTAAAGCTGTCAATTTTTTTTTCACAAAGACAAAGTTGCACTCAATATAAGCAGATTAAGCTCGTATTAAGAAGATTAGAAGAACTAAAGTTTACATAGGCGATTAGGCTCAGTTCGCTTCATTTGAAAAATAAAAAATAAAAAACTTAAACCTGATCCAACCTTGGTATTTTTATTTTTTTTGAAGAAAGATCCAACCTTGGTATTAAAAAAGGAGATTGAGAGGCATCCAATAATTTTGATTTTCTACAGATTTTTTTGGACTTGTTTGTAGATTTTATTTAGATGTAAACAAATTAATACATATCAACTTTTTTTTTACCATAAAACAAGCTTCATTCAAATTGAAATAAATCAATAAAGAGAACAATCAAATTGGATATGAGTTAAGACAATCAAATTGAAATAAGCAAACATCATCTTGAGTTTCCGTTCAAAGGAGTGAAGGATCATCTAATCGAAGTCCAAGATCATGTAATAAAAATAATGTTAGATGACATTCACTTCAATGACATAAAAGAGCAAACGCTTGAATTGAAAAGACAATCACCATTATCAGCATGAACAAAAATAGAGAACAGGAATTGGAATCCTCAAGTTCAACCACTTATGCATCACTGACCCTCCAGAATTGCCTCTGAGAAGGAAATCAAAATTTGTTTGTTCGAAAATAAAGCAAAACTTAAGGTCTAACAATGGATTGCCACATCATATGCAACCATACAAAGTCTATCAGCACAATCATAATGATTTTGAATTCATCCATACCATAAATCTCCAAAATTTGGACTACAGAAGCACGAGTCCAAGCTCTGATGACTTCAATGCATGCCTTACTCGGTAGTTGTAGAGATAATAATGAAGTTTACCATCACCTGGTCCAAACTTCAGTTCCTTCAAGAAGCTTTCATTTTGCATGACATCCAAAGCGTTGAAAACATCATAATCCTTCTGTTTCGCTACAATGAGAGCATCATTCATCAGCTGAAGCAAAGGGGTAGTTGTTGAAACATTGTAAAATGAATACGCTGCTTTCAAAGTTGAATAATTTGGGTTGCCAAGGATAGATGAAGGAAGTGTGTAAAAACTACAAAAGTCGGTGACCTCGTGAGTTTCAGGACTTTCAACCAGATAACTATCGACAACATTCTCCCTTGGAAGAAGCCAATGCTCTACATCATTTTCATCAAAATCAGGCGCAACAATAAATTGGCTCAAATAATTCCGAATTAGCCTTGTAACCGCAGGAACATCATGGATTTCCATCTTTCTAAACCCTGGTGTGACTGTTGATTCTGGTAGCTTGTAAAGTTTGATAGTTCTACTCATTGTCATCCGAGCACCAAGCCGAGAGAAACCGACGTCAATTAGTTTCTTGGGATTCAAAGATCTGTGCCAGTATTGGCAAGTTGCTACTGGTGTAGGAAGAATCACTCCTGCTGTGTATGCAGCCTGCCATATATTCTCCAAGTGCACCCTTCTGGTCACCTCTTTGATCATGACAGGAGCAAGCCTCTTTGTTCGAAGCTTCTTGTGGACACACAAAAAGTTAATTTCTGCCATATTAACAACCTCATCACGAACTCGAATTCGGGCAGGGATACCTGTTATAAAGGCAACCATCTTCTTGGAAGTTTTAACACGGACACCAATATGCCAAGCCGTGAAGTAGCCCGGAGGTTGCAGAGCCCAGCGCAGAAATTCCTTTGAATAGTTGAACCTAAACATGTTCTCGTCATCTTCAACATAATTATTAGCAAGAAGGGTATATATCTCATCACACATCTGCTCGTCATGAATGTCACAAGTAACCCATTCATAGAGGTTAGGAAGGTTGTATGGTTCCTGTTTTACCTCAGATAAGGGGGTTGGAGGTTCGATAGGACCTTCTGACAAAGTGGGGTTCCCTATATCCTTGAACTGCCCAACAGGTTGAGTTTCCCAAAATTTATGTCTTTGGTCGATAGATAGAGATTCTTGAACTTTTTGTGCTAGATTATCCAATGCAAGATCACTTTCAGCAGGTGCATTTCCATCTGGGTTGGGATTTTGAGTTTCTTCAGGTGATCCAGAGGAAGGATTGCTATCAACCATTTCAAATGCTTTCTGAAAAAATAAAAAAACATTTTCCATAAAAAATATTTGAAAAAAGAAAACAAAAATTTCCCTAAACATTAGAAGGCTGCAAAAGTAACAAGATGCACTAGAAAAAGTTTGTTATCATACAAAACAATACAACTGCTAATCCGGCAAAGGTTCATCCACTCAACCACTGTCCAATTCTATTCACATCATCAAGAATTAACCAATATTATATCATTGGTTTAATTCAAATGCACTGTCAATGTAAATATTTTTGACACTGTCAAACAATCATATTCATCAGATCATAAAAAATATTTGATTTATCATAACTACTTCTAAAGTGACAAGTATGAGTGATTGTGACTTGTAGTTTAAAAAAATGTATACCATTATCGTATCAAAATTAAACTCAACATATCATATCATAACTAATGCAACCAAAACTAATGTTTCAAGAGTTGAATATAGACCACTTGAACAAACGGTGGTGGAGATTCCAATTATTGACTATCATTAGGGTGCGTTTGATTTGCAAATGCTAAAAAACGGGGGGACAACAACCTTTTTGTACCCTGTTTGATTTAGAAATTGGTCATGGAATCGGACAAAAGAGGTAGCAAGGAACTAGACAAAAACATGAATTCTCGTCCCTCACTAAACCATGGTACAACTTTTTGTTCAACATACATTGGTCACGGGACTAAACAAAATAGGTAGCAAGGGTCTGGATGAATCATAAACACCAACAAGACACGGACACCGCCGCGTGTCCATGTTTCATACTCCGGACAAAAATATAAACTCTTGTCCTCACTAAACCATGAGACAACTTTTTGTCCAACATAAAAACTATCAAAAATACCAATATACTCTTCTTACTTTCCAACATAAAAAATATTATCAATCTCTCCGGTACAATTTTCGAGTGTCTCGTAATGTTCTGTCATGTCCTGTACTGCTATGTTAGCTATGGATTTGGATTTCCAGGACACTGTAATAGGTCAAGACCGTCCGATTTAAATCAATGGCTGAGATCATTCAACTGCGTTAAACTTGTGTGCAATCTGGACCATTCAATCTGATTTCAATGGCTGTGATTCATTACAGCGTGAAACAGTGTGCTTTTCTACAGCACCAAATCCAAATCTGTCAGCTACTTACAGTTTTGCGAATCAATGGCACCCAACCCACCCTTGGGGCCGGTTTGGATTGGTTTACTGTTGGGCTTATGCAAATAAATAAGCTTATATGTATTATTCATAAGCTTGTCAAGGTAGTTTATGGAAAAACAGCTTATGAAGATGCAGTTTTTGTTAGTGAGAACTTAAGAATTGGCATAAAAGCTTAGCATAAGCAGAAAAATAAGCGAATCCAAACGGCCCCTAGTCTTGTTAACACACTTTTCAGTGATGCTACTAATAAACTAACACAATTAATAATTGGAAACAAAACAATACGAGAATCTGACACACTAAGTAGATTGAAACTAAAACAAAAGTAAAACGAAATCTGGCGTAATTGTGGGGATTTTATTTATGAGAACACAAACAAGTAGATGCAATCAAATAATTGCAAGCAAATCAGAGGAAATAAAAGGAAATCTGAGTGCAAGCAGCTGAAAATTAAATCTGTTAATGAGAAAAATCGAAACGAAATCAAAAGAATACTTACAGAGGAGAAGCGCGATCTGAAGAGACGTGAAAGTTAGAGAGAGGAATGAATTTGTTTTGTGCCTTGATAGTTGTGAGGCTCGTTGGTATATTGGTGGCGTGTGGGAGCGTCTCTCAATTGTCTTCTGCGGGCTTATCACTGCTCTTCTCTAGGCCCATTCAGGTCAGTCCAAATTTAAGACGATGTTTTTTAGGTAGAGTAGAGGTTTTGGTTTAATTAAATTTTAGAGTTTTTTTTTTTTTGAAAAAAACAAAACGATAGAGTACAACAAATATAAACATCGTTAAAAACGTATAGGATGAATCTGCGAACAAACTCACAGCACCTAAGTTAATAGCATACAGCGGCAAAATGCCTACAAATAATATGATAAAACCTAAGTCACTGAAATACTCATGCTTCCGGATCTGCAACGTTGACGTCCAAATCATTGGTTGAATTTGTAATTGACTGATGTAGATCTTTCAATAGGAACTAAACAAACACCGCGATAAGACACGAAATCAAACGCCGCACAAGACGATGAACAACACAACGCCGCACTTAGACGACGAAATCACAAAAAACACAAAAGGAAAAACTTGATAGATGTGAAAACCACTTATTTAGATTGAAAGAAAATGGGAAAAAGATGTAGATAGGTGATTCTAGGTCAAAAATGACATAAAACCACCTCTCCTCGATGAATGAAGGAGAAAGAAAGTTTAGAGAGAAGTTGGAGTTTCTCTCACTAGAAATTTGTATTTATTTATTTGTATTGCTTTATTAAATTTTAGAGTTTAATTAGCATGCTTTAAAGGGGTTAAATTTATGAGTCAAATCATTAGCGTGATCTACTTAAACATGTGATAGTTATATTAGATGAATAAAAAAGGGAAATGCTAACCGGTGCCCCCGGGGCATTGGTTAAGGATATGAAAAAGGAAATTATATAGTAATTAATGCATTGAAATTGTGTAATTAATTTATAATAAAGTCAAAAACAGTTTCCTTTTAT
>Ga0228710_1012025_pt1 | contig 10904 bp, 8 predicted proteins | sample MedpolnodulmetaG_FD_177995 | JGI IMG/M metagenome (GOLD analysis project Ga0228710, IMG submission 177995) | Root nodule microbial communities from Medicago polymorpha collected in Santa Monica, California, United States - pink nodules | ecosystem: Host-associated > Plants > Roots > Nodule... | reverse complement strand
TCTTGCTCTTGGTTTTTCCCCTTTTTCTCAAACTTCTCTGTTTTCACGTAAGATGATTTTCTTTTCTCTGACTATCCTTTTCTTAACCTCCTTCATTCTAATTAATTTTAATTAATTCTCACTAATTCCTTTGTTTCCTCTTAATTACACCTCCACCCCCTTAATTTTAAAATATTCTAATTCCTATCTTATTCTTACTAACTATTAATAAAATCATTTAATTAAATAAACAAATCACATAAATCAATTAAATAGGACTCTAAACTCTACCAAAAATAAAATAAACGGGCGTTACAGTCTGCACCACATAGAACATGTTTGTCAGATGTTTTGGACAGTGGTCAAGTCAAAAAAACGTGTTTTACCACATTTTTGGACTGCATTAATGGTGGAAAACAGTTTTTTGGTCCCTCCCTCCCTATAAATAGCCTTTCAAACCACACCATTTCTCACACCATTCTCTCCCACCCTCTCCTCCTCTTTCGTCCACAACCATGGTTTTTCATCATTGACCTTTCATAGAAAGAAGCATCTTTAAAATTTTTCAGGGATTGTATGAACGGTCAATGAGGATGGAACCAGCCCCCTCCCCCCCTCAGCAGCGTTGTTTTCTTATTCTCGCCCTCCTCTTTCCTCCTCCCCTGTTCCCCTCCAACAGTGAAGCTACTAGTATGTCCTATCAGCCACATTGTTTTCTTCTTCCCGCCCTCCTCTTTCCTCCTCCCCTGTTTCCCCTCCTACAGTGAAGCTACTGGTATGTCCCATGGCTTCCCTCTTCTTGAGCTCTTAGGAGATTAGATATAGTTTTAGGTTCTTATGTAATAAGCTTAAAAAGTTTCAACATTATTGTAATTATTATTCATATATTAATAAAATGAATTCTTTTTTATCTTTCTGTTGTTTTTGTTTTTTATTTTAATCTGCCTTTATTTTATGAATTTGAAAGACTAAAGTTAAAAAAAAATCTGGAAAAACATAAATCCGGATTTTGAAATTCGAAAAAAGTAACAATATAGTTCGGAATTTATTTTCCGGATTAAGGGTATTTTAGGAAGAAAAAAAAGGACGCGCGAGAAAACCATAAGGTGGAAAAAGTAATACTCTAAAAATAATATTGGTTTAAACCCCATTTTGCTCCTTTGTTTTTATTTTGGGGTTCTGATCGGTCCCTTATTAAAAAAACAAATAAGTCCTTTAATTTATTTAATTAATACCATGCTAGTCCTTTTCTTGCGAATCTATGGTTTTGAAGTACGAGATCCATGTAGATTTTTGTTAGATCCAGCCTTTGCAATGTTGTTCAACGATTTCAGAAAGAAAGTTGAAGAGAAATCTCGTGAGTTTGACATGTTAGTTCAGACGGGAAAGAAGATTGGTTGCAATCTCTAATTTGGGGTGAAGAATTTGGAAGAAAATAGGTTTTAATGAACCCTAATTTTGATTTATATGTGAATCGGTAAAGTGGAAAGAATGAGATGTTGAATTACATGCGACGTATACTTCAGTTAATGTCGTTAGGTTTTGATAGACAAAAATAACTAATGTGATATCAATTAAATAAGTTAAATGACCTATCTGCATTTTTTTTAAATAACCAATGTAAACCTTAAAGTAAAAATAAGGGACCTAAAAGCTTTTTAAGTCAAATAATATGTGTGACCAGTTTCATATCTGTGTGAAAATATGTTATATTGATATTTAATTATTTTTAGGTATTTACTAGTACTTATGGATGCCTACGTTTTTTTTTTTTTGTTTTTACCAAAATGTGAACCATGTACCTCCAACTTTTTAACCCTTAATTTAAATTAGTTGAACTATCTGATCTTCCAATATGATTTTTTTAAAAGAATGTATTTGTGTAAAATAATAATTATTTTTAAATCAGGTAGAAACACTTTCATTCTCTTTTGGAACACACAAGAGTATAAACATATAAAAGTATTAATAATACATTGCATTTTTTTGTCTGCGTGAGCTTAACTCTATTGACAAGAACATTGCATAATATATGTAAGGATGTGGGTTTGAATTTATAACATCTCACTTATTCACCTTAAAGGTGATTTTTTTTTTTTTTTTGACAAAAACAAAATGATATTCATTCATTCAAGTCGAGAGATTACATCATTCAACACCGCTAAAAACGTAAAGGATGAATCTGGAACAAACTCACAACATCCAAGTTAATAGCATATAACGACATAATGCCTACAAAAATACATGATAAAATTAAAGTGACCGGAATATCCATGGCCTCCGGATCTGCAACGTTGACACCCGAATCTTTAATTGAATAATCGATCTTTTAGTATGAATCAAATGAACACCGCGCAAGAAGACGAAAAATCAAACAACGTCGCACAAGACGACGAACAACAAACCACCACACTTAGATGATGAAATCACAAAGAAAAAACCTAGATCTATGTGAAAATCACTTATTTAGATTGAAATAGAGAGAAAAAGATGAAGATGTGTGATTTCAGGTCAAGAATTGACCCAAAACCACCCCCTCAATGAAGAAACTTGAAGAGAAAACCTAGAGAGAAAAAAAAACTAAGGTCGGCTTGTTGGAGAGGAAACCACTACACTATTTAACCAAAATTAAATATAAAAATTACATTGCATTTATTTAGAGAATAATACATTGCACTTTTAGGTAGACAATAAAATTACTGATCAAACTATAAACATAGATTTAAATATCAAACTATAAACATAGATTTAAATATTAGGTTAGACACTCCTAGCATGTTTAATTGATTTTTTTCCCTTTACTTGCAGCCTCTAATTAATATTAATGTACATCACCTTCAAATTATTATTATTTTCACTTTGTAACCACTTAAATTGACATTAAGGAGAATCAACACACTTTGAATTCTTGATGGCGAGAATTGGAAAAGATGGAACAAACATATGAAGGCCCTCTTTGGTTATCAAGATACTTTTGATGTGTTCAGGAATTGAGGTCAAGAGCTCCGTGCATGTGCAACTGAAGCACAAAGAATCCTTCACAAGGAAGGAATGGTTGCAAGGCCACATACTCAATTCAAGCAGCAATGGATGCTGTAAATTTCGACAAGATAGCTCATGTTGAAAATGCTTAAAGGGTTGAAGTTGGCTTTTGGGCGAGGTGACCACATTACTAAGAGTAATGATATTTTTGGGCGAGGTGACCACATTACTAAGAGTAATGATATTTGTACAATCAGTTTGTAACAATCTTTTGAGACAAATTTCTTTATTTTTATTGATCAAAAACAATAAAGAGAGAAAGAGAGGAAAATGGAGAGAGTAATAACACAATGTGAATATGAAGAGAAAAAAAACTAAGAATCTAAAAATATAATTAAAAAATAAATGTTGCATTGTAAAGATAAGTTTTTAAGTTTTTAAAATTATGAATGCACAGTTTTTAAGATTAAATTTCTACGTTTAGTTTTCTATGTTGTGTCTTTAGAACACAAATTAGCAAGACCATAAAATTATCTAAAGTTATTTCAAAATGATAGTAAAAATGTAAAGAGCAAAAGCTCATTTAAATAATATGCAAATATGCAATATGTGCAAAATAGATAGCTTTATTTGTAAATATAAAAAATATTATTATGAATTAGATAGGAAAACTCAATTAATATATATATATATATATATATATAAATCACCGTATCCACTTAGCACATGTATAAAAGAAATATGGAAATCTCGACGAGAAGAAGCGGGTGATTATTTTCACAAATTGTTGATTATTTTCAGCCATTCTAGCATATTGTTGCCAAGTTTCATCCTCAATACTTGTTAAATTTTTTAACACATTCCCCGTTGTGTTTTAACTAAAGCAAATTGTCAATATATAAATTATAAGGTTAATAAACCTTTACCCCCTTAATATAGGTCACTTTTGGTTTTTCCTCTCTAAATTTTTTTCGTCAGTTTCGTCTAGTAAATTTTTTTGTCTTAGAATACCCCCCTAAGTATGTTGATTGTGCATTTTTGCTAATGTAGCATGCTGTGTCACCTTTTTCAGATGATGTGGCACGCTAACTGTATAATTTTTTTAATTTTTTATTAGGTACACGTGACATTTGTGTTTTTTTTTAAAAATAAAAATAATAAAATTCTTAAAAAAAATTTAAAAGCGAAAAAAATCTTAAAAAATAAAAAATTATGGAATTTTTATGAAAATATACCGAAAAAATTTAAAAAATATGGAAAAGATTAATATATATCGAAATTTTCTAAAAATTAATATATTTAGAATAAAAAAATCGTATTACCAGATTTTTTTCAATACCGTAAAAATTAAAAAATTATGGAAAAATAGAAAAAATTCATATTTTTTTTTTCAAAAGTAAGAAATTTTATTTTAATCTTTTCCATAATTTTTTTCGAAAATTTAGCTTTTTTAAACATGACATTCTGGAATAAAAATTTCATAAATTTCAATATATATTAATCTTTTCCACAAATTTTTTAAATATTTCCAGATTTTTTTAATCATTTTTAATTTTTTTCAATTTTATTGTTTTTCTAGAATTTTTTAAGTTTTTTTTCGTTTTTTAATGAATTTTTTATTTTTATTTTAAAAAAATTCACAAATGCCACGTGTACCTAATAAAAAAAAATAAAAAAATAATACAATCACTGCGTCACGTCATCAGAAAAAGTGACGCAACATGCCACATCAGCAAAAATGCACAGTCAGGAGGCCTAGGGGGTATTCTAAAACAAAAGGAAGTAAACGTTTCGGTAACTATTCAGTAAACGTTTCAATCTTTGAGCTTGTAGAAAAATAATTGAGTTTTTAAAAAAGGGTTTGTCTAACATGTGCAATATTGATTAAGGTAACTAAAAGTTGTATCTTTTCATTGAAAACCAACAATTATTGATTAAAAGTTACATATTTAATATAAAAAACACAAGTTTCAAGTCAAAGTTACTGCTTTATTCTTCTTAACATGTGTAAATTTGCACATGATAGAAAAACCCTTTAAAAAAATTGGGCCCAAAAAAAAGGTTATTTTTTTTTTAGATGTATACTCGTAAAACTCGGTAGAGCTTACACAAATTTACCAAGTGTTAACTCGGTCAAACCTTCTAATTTATCGGAAATCAAGTTTACCTCAGAATTAACACGACTTTGGTACTTAAACACTAAATTGGATAAATTTAAAGAGTTAACATTTGACTTGCTGAACATTGGACTAGACTATTCGGAGAATGGAGGTGTCCCTCTTCTGATGGAGAATTTCAAAATAAAGTATTGTGCCGTGCTTTCGTATTCAACGCAAAAGGAAGTTTTTGTAACATCAGTTTCATAAGCGTGCACAGAGAGAGAGAGACAGGTAGGTTAATATTTTTTGAATAAATAACCCATCAAAATTTCCGTTGAGTTGTGTTTTCCAAGTTCTGACAAACTTTGAAACAGCGCGAAACAAAACAAAACAAAAAAAAGGAAAACTCATTTGTGTTCAAACTCTCTGACATCATCACGTGATCTTACCCATCTTCCACTCACTTCTCTTACTCTTAACCCACGCGCCATTATTTTCCTTTGACTCATATTTACTGTCTACAGTACCAATTATTACATTTCACACCCCCACTCACTCCATTCCTGAACAACAACCTTCTTCACCTACCATACCATACCATACCACTCACTCCCAGATCTTCTTCCAAACCAACTTGGTAGGACTTCCTTCCCTCATCTTTCACCTTTTTTTCTTTCTGTTATTTTGTTTTTGCTTTACATGTATTTATCACTGTTTTGGTCATTGCCCTTTTACAAATTTTTATACTACTGTTTATTATACTTTGAAAAGTTTCTTTCTTTACAGTTTATTGTTGTTTTTGCTTTATTTATTCCTTTCTGGCTCGACGGTTTTCTCCTTTTTTTTTTATTAATTTTCAAAAATGCAAACCAACCATGTTTGTAACTTATGCAGTACTCTTGTAACACTTCTCTGTTTCAATTTGGTTCCTGTTTTGCATTTCAACTGTTATTGAGTACGTTCCTTAGATCCTATCTTAGTTGCATTTTATATTTGGTTTTTTTTTTTTTTTTTTTTTTTTTAAATTAGTGTTTATCTATTCTATATCAATACTTTATATAAAGGGAATATGAGATTTTGGGATGACTTTTTTATTATTGTAATTATACCCATAAATAAATTTCTTATACTAACGTTATATTATTAGTGTTTTTTTTGAGCAAGATAAAAGTTATATTATATTTCTTATATTGTTGGTGTCGTTACAAAAGATGCATGATTTGTTGGATTTGTTATAATTTGAAAGTCACAAACATCTATAATTATATTTTGATCAAAATCAAAATTTCATAAAAAAAACACCGTTCATAATTTACAAATGTTGAATACTCCATCCGTTCCTTTTTAAGTGTCATTTTGGAAGCTCCTTTAATTTGGAACTTGAAAGTCCCACCTCACGTTCGCGTTTTTCTTAGGCGAACAGCGCACCAATGCTTGCCAACGAGGGATAATCTTTCAAACTGCAGCATCCCCTATACTGAATCATGTGTCTCCTATGATCTCATAGCGGAATCCCATATACACACCTTCTTGGTTTGTTCTAAGGCTATAGAGGGTTGGGACAAAATTGGTATTGGCACCATTATCCGTGAGATGCTCCTTGGAGCTAATAACTTTTCTACCATGTTGTTTGACTTATTTAGCAGGTTAAAGGAGCAAGACAAACTATCAGCTTCTATAACTCTTTGGAGCTTTTGGAAAAGTCGAAATGCGAAGCTTTTGGATTCTACAGACTCCAGACCCACCTCCATCATTACTTGTGCTCATGATGTCCTACATGAATGGAGTTGCTTGCAAAAAGCCAAGCATCTGACACGGCTCCCAGATCAACAACTAGTGTGGATTAAGCCGCAACTAGGACACATCAAATGTAATGTTGATGCTGCATTCTTCAATAACAATGAAACTATGGCTTACGGTATGTGCTTTAGAGATTCCACATGTACTTTATTATTCTGTAAATCTGACTACATGCACTACTCGTGTCTGTCTTGGAAGCAGAATCTCTTGGTCTTCTACACTCTAAAAACGGCAATATCCAACGGCTTCCACAATGTTACTTTTGAAACGGACATCAAGACTTTGGTGGACACTCTTTCAGCTCACAATGTTCCTCTCAATGAATTTGGTGACCCAGTATTTGAATGTAAGAGTCTCTTATTCAGTAATTCCGACTATGTAGTGTCGTTCGTTAGGAGGCAATCAAATAGGGTAACTCATAGTATTGCTCCCACTCTAACCCCTCTACTTTGTATCCCTTAATTATTAATGATATATAGTAATCTTGCTTTGATTAAAAAAAAAGTGTCATTTTGGAATATTAGCACCAAATTAGCGAAGTGTATATTTACACATTTTCTTTCTATTATACCCTCATTTTAATTCACCAATAATTTTTTTTTTGCAGACACTTTCCCTTTCCAATAAATTTACTAACAAACAATTGTTATTTACTATCTCTTTCTCCGACAAATTCCTATTTTTTTCACAATCTCTCTCATAACAAATAATTTTCAATTTTCTAAATATTGTGCACATCTCTTTGATTATTTAAGTCAATTTTCAACGAGTCTTCCTTTTTTTCTTCCTTTTGAATATTCATGGAGTCTTTTATTTTTTTTCTCTCTCAAATCTGTTCTTTTTACTTTGCACTTGAAATTTTTAACAATTACTACTCATCTTATTTATAGAATTTTAACTCTTCATTGAACCATTATTATAGGTAAAAAAATTGTTTAAATTTGAAGATAACAAGAAACAAATTTTGTTTTAAGAACTTGACATTGCAAAAGTGAGGGTTTACTGGTTTCAAAACTTGACATTGCATGTAGGTGTTTTTCCTTTTATTCTTCTTGTTGATACTTACTAATGAGGTTTTATATTTGAGTATGTGAAAGTGAAAGTGAAACTATATGAGATATAAAATATGTGGAGAAACGTGACTCTAAATTTGTATTCATTGTTCTTTATATAGAGTTAATTGTATTGCCAAAACATATTTTTAAATCATATCTTTAATTAAAATAACAAACAAAATTTTTTTTGACTACAAAATAACAAACAAATCTTCTTCTTTTTTTAGCAAATATAACAAACAAATCTTATTTCACTTATAAATTATATTCAAATGTTATTTTATTTTAATCTTCAATATATTTAAATTTAATCTAAATCTAAATTTATAATGTGCATACTTGATGAACACGACACTTCCTTTTTTTTTTGACACTTCCTTATGTTGTGCATTCACTAAATATGTAGGAATTTTTGGCTGCTATAATTGAATTTCTGACTATTATTCTTTTCTTTAAAGGAATAATTTCTTGCTATTTTTTTTAGAGGAATTTCTAATTATTGAATGGGTGTGTATTAGCATTCCCCTTTACATTAATGCCGTTTGCATGCTAGAAATAGTGCGAATGACATCCAAATAAGAATAAAAACTTGTTCAAAATACAAACTGGCAATATTGTTGATATCATACGATAAAACATCATATATAGATTAATTACACACACAAGCAAATACAAGAATAAACATGAAACATGACATAATACACCAATAGATTATACTCATAGAGTCATAGGTGGTTGGTTAAACTTTAGACATGGTTTTTGATGGAGGAACTATAACCACTCTGATCATCATAGTACCTAGACCAAAGCATAACACCACCATATTTGGAAGAATCTTTAATTGCTGGAAGCACTTTTGAAGTAAGATCAGTGGCAGATATAAAGCCACTTCCTGCAGCCTGAGGGGAAGCTGGCAGTCCCAAGAAGATTTTCTTGGCAGGAATATCAGATATCCATTGCTTCCATGCATCTTCAAGATTGCTAATTGCACCTCCACTGTATTGACAAGGAGGATTATTGTAGAATTGAACCCAAACACAATCAAAAAGACCTGTTTTTAAGGCATTTCCTATCCAAGCATCAGGAAAAGGGCATTGAGGAGCTGCTGATAAGTACAAATTTTTGCCGTATCCTTTAAGGTACCTAGCAAGATCATCCCAATAAAGGTTTGATCCTCCTTCAATGTCGAAATCAATGCCGTCGAGAACAGCAGGGCCGAGAGGACGAGACGGAGATTGTCCTCCTAAGAAGTTGTTCCAAAGATAAGTTGCTACTTGTTGTGCGTCCTGAGAGGATGCGAGTGAGTAACCACCGGCAGCTCCTCCTATCGATAACAACACCTTGATGCCTTTGGCTTGGCAGGATTTAATGTCAGAGGTTAACTTTGTGCAAGTGTTACTGTATGGATCACAATGTCCTGCTAGGTTTATCATTGGTTTTTGGCCATTGCCAAATGTTGGAAGAAAGGCTAAGATAACAAATTCATAGTTGCCTGTAGCACACGTTTGTGCAAGGGTGCCTTCATTACCATTTTGTCCCCAGTAGATGGCTATGCTGCCAGCATTAGAACCATATGCTAATGCTAATAGTATCAAGGAGAAGAATGAAACTGAAATTGCTAATTTAGCCATTTTCCCAAGTACTTGACAAAGTCAAGTGTGTTAATAAAAATTGAATGATTTTTAGGTTGTAGAACTATGGTGTTAGAAGAAGCTATTTATAAGGGTGACATTTAAACATAACATGCCACTAATCCTTAATACTTTGTTTGCTAATGTGACTTTTTCTTATACTTAGTCCAAAATTGCAATCATAGATATTGATAAATATCAAGGAAGCAGCGTGCAAATTAGCCAGCAGCTATTTAATTTTCTTCCACTCCACTCTTGCCTAATACAGTCAGCATACCAGTCAAATGCAACTGATTACCATATAATTCTTTTTACAGTGATGGAATTGCAATGTATATTTTTTTGAAAAAGCAGTGGAGCTACAATGTAATTCAAGAAAAAATGGGTCATTGGTTTTATAGTGAATCTATCAATTTCTTTTATTTTTCTGCTTTGATACATATTGGATTCTCTTGCCCCACTTGTATTGCGTTTGAATTTTGAAATGAAAAATATGCCAATATAAAAAAGGCATATTTGGTCTGAGTTTTATTTTTTAATTATAATAATAGTACTTCACTTTTGTTCCTATTTTAATATATAAAGTATTAAAAATAAAAGATAATTTATTCTCTTTTGGTTTTGTTTTTCAGTAAATTCTTCATCAAAGGTAGACAACTCCTTCCTAGCTAGAGCGGGATTCAAACTTTGATTCACCATATTGTACGAGATTAGCCTCTTTGGTTAGAGCCAAACATCATTATTAAAAGATGGTTTATTTTAATTGTCTGATTTTGGTCTCAATATTTTTAAATTTAAGCAACTTTAATCCGGTTGATAATTGTGTCAAACAATCAAAATTCAAAGAAGACTTAATACCATAGTGATTACTGATTAGAAGCATAAATTTTCAAAACCTGACATTAATAAAATCTCTTAGCATAATGTACAAGATACTTGAATAAAGACAGCGAACCAGCTACAACAAAGATCAAAATCGCATTGAATTTTATTCAGAACTCACTTAGGAGAAGTTACAGAGATAAAAAATAATCTTATATTACTTACAGATAAACTTATCAACAATTAAAAAAAAAAAAAGAATTTGAATTCTTACATACACAGATACATGGACCCTCTTCCACCTAACAGTGAGATTGAGAGAATAATGGGAAAGGAAAGTAATGAAGAAACTAGAACAAGTGATGTTCTTTGTCACTGGATGAAATGCTCAAGGTCTATGATAAACATATTTTGTTCTGGGATCCACAATAAGACCCTTTCCTCCATTCACTTCTAAGTCATGCCTACAAAATAATAGTACAAAAGCAATTATAACCGATAAACTAAACTACATGTATAATAAATAGAAACCTAAT
>Ga0228710_1012024_pt1 | contig 10906 bp, 5 predicted proteins | sample MedpolnodulmetaG_FD_177995 | JGI IMG/M metagenome (GOLD analysis project Ga0228710, IMG submission 177995) | Root nodule microbial communities from Medicago polymorpha collected in Santa Monica, California, United States - pink nodules | ecosystem: Host-associated > Plants > Roots > Nodule... | reverse complement strand
CCTCTTGTGGTTTTCCTCACCTTCAGCATGTAGGTCTAGGAATAAAGTATGTTGCACATAGGTCATGTTAGGTGAACGGTGATATGTGCTAATGATGTGAATATGGTATGTGTGTTTAAGGTGTGCATAAGATGTATGTGTTAAAAATGTTTATGAAATAAATTGTATGAATATTATGATGAATGATTGATGATAATATGATGAACAATTGATGATGATGTATTGAAGGACCGATGATGATATTAATATCTACTTTATTATTCATGTATCCCAATATATGTTATGATGTGAATTCTCACCCCTTTGCTTTTCTTTGTGTATTTCGGTGTCTGTATCCTTGGGGTACAGATACTCAGGACGAGGAGTTTTAGCTTTGTGGGACGCTTAGAAGGTGGCGATGGGGATATACTCCGTATTATTTGTGATATTAAGTAGTCGAATAAATACGTGCTCTGATCTTTAACACTAGGGTGGGGTTTAAGCATTGTGGTGTTTTATGCTATTTTTCCTAAATGATGTTAAAGACAAGATGTTTATAATTATGAAATTTATATGAAGTATTTTCCGCTGTTGTATCTTATTCTCTATTATGATGAAAGATGAATGAATGTGTGTGACACCTTTTTCGTTAAAACCATGATTATCATTATATAAAATTACCGTCGGGAATTAGGGTGTTACACCATCTCTGTGCCCATGCAAGTCAACCACAATGGGATTTTAAATAAGTTCCAACCCAATATTGAATTTGATGAACTTAAGCTTAGGGCAAGATTTGGTAGGTTGAGTTGGTAAAGTATGAAAGAATTTTCTTTGTCTTCGCTTTGATTTGCTTTGCTTTCTTTAAAAAGAAGCGTCAGCTTTTACCTTCGATAAACTTTCTTCCTTCGATTGCATCCCTCTTCCCATATGATAATGATAAATTTAGGGACGCGTCAAGACATAGGGTAAGAGATGATGAATTTTCATCATGAAGGAGAAGAAGAAGAAAGTATGGAGTTTGAATGAACTAAAGAAGGAAAGAAGAAAAGGCTCATACCTTTTTATAAATTTAGATTGTTAACAAATGTCAACATCTTAGGTTGACGGTTAATAAAAGCAACAAAGAGTGGTAGTTCCTAAGTATAAAATGTGGCCCACTAAGTGGGATTTGATGACATCATAAAAGGTTTTTCAACTGCCTTTGGATGCTGATGATAGTGATGTTATCTATTTCGACAGGAAAGATATGTTCGACAAAGTTCAAAAACGTATTTTTATTCTTCTATCTGGAGATACAATCGAAAAAGACATTTTTTGGGGGCAATTTGTTAGCATGTATTTTCGACAGGCTACGATAAATACAGTCAATTAAGTTTGACTTAGGTTTTGAAGAAATCTAAATGATTTCGACTCACAAGCTGGATCAAGTTTATGGACTTAGAGAGATTTTGACGTTCGATGGAGAAGCTCCGACAAGCAAGCATGATATCAAAGAGAAGTTGGTGCTAGGATCGAAAAGCCGAGCAACAGTTACTGTCGAAGAGATGTCATTTGAAATTCAAAAGATGTCTAGAGTAGTTATTAGCGGTTATGTTCGACGGTTTCTGTATAGACAATTACTTAGTATAAATAAGAGTTTTTCATAGAAAAAACGGGTCACAATTCAAATACACACAAAACTTACACACTCAAACTATCCTCACTTTAGGAGAAACGATTTAAACAAGTTGCAAATGTATGAATCTGTGTACCAATTTACATTCATTTATGCAATTTAAGTTTATCCTTTAAATTCCTTGCAATTTACTTATTCTTTCTAGCAATTGACTTCAACGGATTCGACACGTGTTTGATTCTGACGGTTACATTTGTATTTTACATCAAAAACATTCATACTTTCTAGAAAACATAAACACAATATGCTCTGAGATTTACTGGTTGATCTCACAAGCTAACCGCTTTGGAAATCAGCGTTTGTTTACTAAAAACCAAGGTAAACAGCAGTACCGTTGTGTTCAACACGGTTTTAGCACGAGCGTTGGTCGCAGCATCGAGGGCGGTGTCGCCTTCCTCAAGATTCACCGGTTCGAGAATCGGAACCGTTCGGCTTTGTATAATTTGGAACGTTAAACGTGGTGCTTGAGAGGTGGAGGAACGACTCGCGATGGTTCTTCTGCGAGTTCTAGCCATTACTTCGAAGGTAGAAGTGGTAATTGTTAAACGAGTAACTGAAAACGCTTACGGTAGAGATGCCCGTAACTAAAAACGGTTATGATGGAGGATCGTTTGACGGTGTCGGTTAGTGAACGATCCCCTCCTTCTAGAGCCAAATGATATGTCCAGTGGGAACGGTTGAGTCGCAGCGGTGGCAGAGAATGCTCTGATGAATCGGTAACGGCTTCCGGTACGGCGGCGATGAGTCTTTGCCGTGGAACAAAGGGTGTAATGGAACTGAAAAAGAGTGTGTAAGAAGTGTTGTGAAAAGTGATGTGTACCTTGAGGATGAAGGAAGTTCACCCTTATATAGACGCGCCTTGAGCATAACCGTCTCCGTGAGACGCGGCGTGTGATTAGGGCAGCTACGGGTCTTGTGTGGCACGCTGCAGGGAAGCTGGCGTGCTCCTTCGAGTGCGGAGCCTTAGGGCATTGTATTATAGTCCAGGTGTAACAACTATCAAACAACTGAATAGCAACAGAATAAGCAATATCAAATTGTTAATACGTTCACTTGCGATGCTTTTGTTGGTCATGCTATATGAAAACATTGCGTTTCTATTTTTTTGTCATATTGTAACTGCTAACACAAAAGAACTCAATCGTTAATAAAATGAATAGCAAACAAAAGAACGACAACAAAATACTTATAACAACATTTTCATCAACAACTTATACGAATTCTTTCTATAAATAACTCCAAAGATTAAGAAACTAAAGAAAAATGAATATTCATTCTAATCTGTCGTGTTAAACTCATGTGTACCCTCTATCTATAAGATCAATATTACATTAAGTTGCAAAAATCATAATTAAAAAAAAAAATGTACTTTTACCATAGTCACATGTTTCACAATGGGTTCTAATATTCTTTTGACTAATGTAAATGTTACAATTGAGGATGATAGATATTAATATTAGTTAGCATTAAGCATACCCTTTCAATGCTTCATCTGATTTACAATATGCCCCACCGATATGTAGGTACCATGTATTCCAATAAACGTACCAATGACTAGAATTCCAATAATGATTATTAGCTCGAACCCAAGTCTCTTAGCAGCTTTGTTTATCTTTAGGTAGCAAAGGCAAGGGAACAACAATGAAATTGCAACACTCAAGAATGCACCAATGAAAGCCATAATGTACGCAAAAAAGGGAAGGTATAGTGCCACAAGTACACTGCTAACCACAATTGTTGTTCTAACAATAATGCTAATAGGCTTACTCATGCATAGATGCCATTTGTCCTCGATAGCAATTGTTATTGGGCTGATAAGAATAGCATACTTTGTGAAAGGATTAATTACGGTGGAATAGATTGCTATTTTTGTACTTATAGTGTTTATGGGTAAATTTAATGTGATTTGTGACTTCAAATTATCTCCATACATCATGTAACCTAAAACGGCAATAGTTCCATAGATAGTAGCGCCTACCACAAAGCATACCAGCACAACCTGCAATTAGGGAAATATCGCATTGATAAGAAAGATACGAAAATGCTAGAGACGAATTCGAAAAAACGGGACTGAAAATTATCATAAATATTATTCGCTCATTCTAAAAATAACGAAACATTTCATTATATCATACTTTCTTCGTCCTAAAATAACTAATCTAGTTGATCAGTTCACATATATTAAGAACTATATAAATAAATGGAGAAAATTTATGTTGACGGGCATCCCTGATCGAACCTGGTTGAGTCGGGACAGCGAATTTGACAACTCTAATGGAATTTGGGACAGAATTAGGATTTGCGACGCGGCTGTTTCGGACAACGCCCAATCCGTCTGAATTTCGTCCGAAAACACATTTCTGTCCGAATTCCGTGGGAATTGTCCGTAAATTCCGTCCCAAAACCATCCGAAATTTCGTCCGAAAATGACCTTTTTTTAGTAGTGGAAGTACATAATTAATTTATTTTTTTGAAAGAGAGAACATGAATTCTTTAAAAGAAAGAAAAATACCTTGGAAAATTGTTTTCTTTCACTCATGGAATTGCGTATTGTGGGAAGTAATGCATGAACATTGTAACAGAAAGCAAAAAGGCTCATAGAAGTAGACGATCCTCTCAAATTCACAAATTTTCCTCTTTCATTAAATCCAACACCATCAAATTCAGCTACCCACACAACACAACCAATCAAAACAATTGAAGTAAATACTCCACCAATAGAAATATATGCTAGAGCTCCATAGTTTCTCAACCATGTTGTTGGTAGTATTGCCAAAGCAGTAAGAATAACGAAACCACTTTTACCACCAATTCTTAGGCCAAAGATTGTGAATCTCATATTTGGGAAAAGCTTCTCCAAATTGTCTCCTTCTAATATAAGAAGCTCCACAGCAACTAGAAACAACTCTACGTAAATAAAACTAGCCATCACAAGTCTTCCTTTGTACCCAAAAGCAACCTCACCTATATCAGCATAAGATTTGATTCGTGGATGTGCACTCATACACCTATCTAAAAGTAAAGCTGTGTAACAACATATCATCCCAAATATTATTAGCAGCATAAAACTCAACCATCCTCCTTGAGAAACTGCATATGGCATTGATAGTATTCCAATACCTGAAAAAACATATTTCCTAGTTAAGCACAAAATATATCTAAGCACACATGCTGTTATATCTCACTCTTTAACACTATAGTATAAGTTTCTTCATAAATAAATAAAAAAACTATAGTATAAACATGTCTACCCAAGCATTCATAGCTAAAGAACTCTCATTTAAGTGTGCAAAAGTGGGTGAAAAATATAATAATTGAAAAATAATCATGTTTTTGAGTTTGAGAGAATTGTGAAACCTGTCAAGGCATTGAGTCCATTGAAACAAGTTTTGAAAAAATTGGTTCCTTCATTTTGTTGCCCTGCATTTGAAACTTGGAGTTGATTTTCAGTCACCATACTCTCTCAATTAAGTTTTTGATAACACAACTTTTGTCTCCCTATATTATGTGATACATTCCATAGCTTTTTTTAATAGGAAAAATAAATTAAGAAAATTGAAATCTAAGCAAGGTGTGCAACAGAGATTAATTACTTACCAGTGGAGGCAGTGATCCAATTAAAGCTGCAATTCCTGCTTAACGAGAAGAGACAATGTAGAAATAACTCTTTTTTTTTTGACAATGTAGAAATAACTCTTGGTGAGCTTGATTAGATAATAATAATTTTAAACATTACTAGCATTTAGACGGCTTAAGAGGTGTGCATGGCATTTTTTTTTTGTTTTCATATTTAATCATATTTAGATTAAAATTAAGAAGATGAATATAAAAACAAGCTAACTTAAAAAAATCTGCTAACTTTTATTTTATTTTTTTTGACAAAGCTAACTTTTATTATTATTATTATTGTTATTATTATTTATACGTTAACTTTTATTATTTATGGAAGAGCATTGCTATTTATCTAGAGAGTTTTTATCAAGAATTTATCAAAAAAAGGTCTCAATCAATTAAATTTGTTATTTGGCGGAAATCAAGGGAGGTAATGGTGTGTAAGTAAGGAAAGATGTTAGCAAATACACTATCTTGAAATTTTCTTGATAAATATTGTCGGTGTATCTATCATTCGGAAACTATGTTAGCAATTAAATCAACCGTGACTAGTCCGTATCAACAAATATAAAAGGCTTAAATGCACTTTTGACCCCCTATGTTTGCCGTCGTAGTAACAAAAAAAATGCAATTTTGACCCCCTAATTTTCGCAACTATGCTGAGAAGCCGCCACGTGTCCCAAAAAAGGGGCAAAAATCGCAACTTTTTTGTAAAGATAAGGGGCCAAAAGAGCATATTTCTCTAAACATGGCAAAATTAGGGGGTTAAAATTGCATTTTATTTGTTAGGGGGCCAAAATTGCTACGAGGGTAAACATAGGGGGCCAAAAGTGCATTTAATCCTAAATAAAATCATTTCCTTCAAAAAAACAGAAAAACAAAAAAAAAATCAAGGGCGACTAAAATTATTTTTTGGAGCAACCACGTGCTTGTTTTTTATTTATTTTTTTATTTTTTTGAAAATACGAGAATGGTTTGGTGGATCATAGATCTTGAGAGTTAAAAAATTTGAGTAATTGATAGGCGAATGGTTCCGATCAGCAGAAAGCATAAAAACTATTGATATTAACATTTGTGATTTAGAAAGAAAAAAATAAGTATCAAATCATTTTTTTTAAGTAGTTAGACTAGTTTTGAATCTATTGATTGAGACAGTCAAACTTGTACAGGCATGCCTAATGTCAAAGTTTGGAAACTTTGACCAATCAAACCAATTTCTATCGAATTGAGTACTGTTCCTATTATAGGTGATTGTGCCTTAAATGTTTATTAATTTAGTGGCTTTTTTTATAGGACCTCACATATGTTTATTTTTTTTCCACCCTAGTTTATCTCACGCGCCTTACTTAAGTTTTGAAAATATCTTGTTTACATTATATAATCTGAATGCTTTTTTAAGGATTTTCGGAATCCAAATCCCTAAAAAATATCATGAAAAAAATAAAAAGAACTTTGCTATGGCCTCTAGTTTGGCCAAAACCTGCATCTGAGAGATGTGCTACCCCCTACCCTCAAAGAAATCCATTCTAAAGACATATCATAATGTGTAAATTGATAGATTATAATAAATGAAACTAGTTCAGCGCATAAACTAAATGTGTTGATTAGCTGACACCTTTTTTCGGTAAGTTAAGCAACCGGAAAATTATTTAAATATGCATCAAAACAAATTATAAGCAAAATATCTGATACAAGTATGTTAAACAACATACACGAAGCATAAATTAAAAAAGTAGCATAAATATCCATAGGTTACAAACTCAGTTAAGCCAAACTTACGTACTCCACCGCTCATAATCCTTAGAAAATGGTCTCAGATGACCTTAATCGTCCTATAATGTCTAGGCACTAGTGGTACCCTTTATCCTTTGCATCAACCTCATCAATGGCCTCTTACTCAGGTGGCCTCGGGGCTTGTAGATTCTCCCATGGAGGTATGACGTGTGAATGTGAAATGGTAATATGCTATCTAATGTATCCAGTTTCATCTCTACACCAATCACAGTAACAAGATATTGTACGCAACGTTGACCCACCTTCTGTCGGGTTGTCATTTGATAAGAAAATCATTTGGATACCCGATAATGGTCTGCACATATCCAAATTGATGCAACAAGTGCTCCAACATATAACAAACCATGTGAGGTACCTAACTAAAGTGCTTCGACAAATATTGTATTCATATATACAAATTAATTAGCTCGAACATGCATGTCTTGCGGTGTGCATGGTATGAGTATAAGAGAACTTTATTAACTATTATGCGATAAAGGTGCGATCTGGTCAGGTCTGTGACAGCCATTCCCTTCGTTGGAGCAAATATTGTGGCATGTGTGTGTCGATCCTCCATGTATCTATCCCTAAAATACTTACCTCCAACTCTCTAAAAGTGCTGAAATATCAAAGCATGCATTAACATCGACATATATGTATCAGTAGACAAGCCATAAGAAAATGTATAATTGTTTCATTGCGATGCCTGAAACAGGTCTGTATCCAACTAGGTGTTGCATCTGATAACGACATCCATTTTTAATCTCCTTAAACAAGTGAGCAAGGGAAGACACCCCCAAACATAATCGTTGACCAACTCAAGATCAAAAAAGTATTTGAGGTATGTCACATCGACATAGGTGGCGGTCTTTTTAGTAAAGAGTGTGATGCCTGCCAAGTAGTGCATATAAATGCGAAGAGCTTGGTCCTAGTTAAGTTGCATCTCAAAAACATCACCATCTTCCTCGGCTGCAGTTGCTGCCTCAGGACGTACTTGATAATGAGGATCTTATCTATGCTTGTATAATTGTGATTATTATATCGATTTTATAAGAAATAAATTGTATCAAAGCAGTAAGGCCTCTCTTAGTTTCAATGTTTCTAAAATTCACAAAAAATCTAAATTAATGTTTTGAAAGTTCGTTTGGTAGCATAATCGCAAGTGACTTTAAGACAAGTAAGAGAAAGTTTTGTTCGGATTAGACTTAGATAACTTCTTATCTAATGTTTCTTCTTAATCTATTGTACACTTTTTATGCTTCAAATATAACTCCATTTATCTCTCATTGTACGTTTCAATCTCTAACAACTTACATGAAATCCATTGTGGCAATCGTCTTCCAATGCTCCGTGGCAAAATAATCAATTGATTCAATGACATATGACCAAATAGTTATACATAAATATAAACCTAACTCAATCTCTAGTAATTAGCATATACATGGTTTAAAATGATTCGTTAGACGACAAATTGATTTCTCCCACTTGCTAAACCATTTTTCCCATGTACTCATCAGCAAAAGCTTTCAGAATAAATTTAGTCTAAAGATTATATTGAAGACATATATCATACTACATCGAATCCTGACACGAAAGAGAGTTTAGTTACCATGAAGAACGTAACTAATAAATAAATATCTTTTGATGAAGGAGAATCATGAACAGGCTTGCTTCCAAGATCTCTAGTGTAACACCCTGATTTTCGTTAGAATTATTTATTTGTTATATTTGTTTAATTGATTATTTGATGTGTTTGATTTGGGATTAGTGGATTTTTAGACGAGATGAGTATTTTGATCATTTTAGGACTATGGCCATTTTGGTAAATTTAGGAGTCACGATAGTTTGGTAATTTTAGAATGAAGAGTATTTTAAAAAATTTGGACGTTTGAGGTTATTTAATGAAGATAGTAGTAACTTGGGTAAATATTAAGATAGTGGTGTATGAGTAATTAATGAGAGATTTAAATGAAGTAATTGTGTAGTAACATTTTAATGAGTGGAGAAAGTTACTAGGCCCATTAAGAATGAGAGAAGCCTAACCCATTTAGTGAGACTATATAAGGATGTTAGTAGTCATGAAATTAGGGTTGTGAATTCATTTGGTAAGTTTCACTAGAAAGAGGCAAAATGAGAATATAGAGAAAAACATGGAGAAAGGGAAGAAAGAAGAAAGAGACTCAAGAGGAGAAAGAGGTAGAACAAGCATGAAGGTCAAAGTAGAGGGGAAGATTGAAGCTTGGAGCTTAGATTTGGGAGTTTGAGGGAAGGGGGAAAAGGTTATGTTCACATATTAAGCTACAATGACTTTATGACATTGGGTCATGTTTGTTTGTTGTGAAATTATGAAATTATGATTATTTAAGTTGCTTGTCGAGCTTTAATTAAGTTGTTAATTTAGGTATGATGAAAGTTGTGAAATTAAGTTGTTTATATGCTTAAACTCATGTTTGGTGATATAGAATAAGCGACTTTGGGAATGTAGCTTATTTATGTGAAAACCATGAAGCTGTTAATTGATGACATGTCATCTTACGTTATTCTTAGCATGTTTTTCAGTCACTTTCAGTAGGTTTTAGCAGCAAAAAGGAGGAGTATTAAGGCAATTGTCTACGATTTTGAGACATATCAAGAACATCCAAAGATTTGTGAAGACTTTGGGAAAATCAAGAATGAAGATTCAAGAAGCCTCAAGAGACTTTACAGAGGGAGGAATTCTGTTCCCAAGTCTCGAGGCAAGTTATTTAGAGGAAAACACCTAAAACGACGGAAGAACGGAGAATTTGGGCCCGGAACACACACACATCCACCTAGAGCATGCCATGCGCCTACGACATCCAAAATGCGCGGGGCGAAAGCGTTTTTTCCTTCATTTTTGTGGGTAAAGCACCCGTTTTTAGCCCAATCCCAGGTAGAATCTCTCACTATAAATACCAACCTTCCTCATTCAGAACTGAAGCAGTTCAAGAGGAAGACAATTCTAGGAGCTTCAGAGGAGTTTCTATCTTCTCCTTGTTTTTAGTTACCATGTGTAACTAAATCTTTTTAGGTTAGAGTTCTAAGATGAACCTCTGTTTATTTTGTTGGATATTTATTTAATTTAATGTCGTTTATATTTTATTTATTTTCTGTTCGCTATCAAGTTTTATTAGGATAAAGTTTGTCTCAGTAGTAGCGCAACCCTAGATTGGATACATAGGTTGTGACATGGCATAATATTGATATTACTATCTTGATGCTTATATCTTGCATACTAATCTTTATCTATATAGGAAGTAATTAGTCATAACTAGCGAAGTATACCGAAAGCGAGTTGAACCTAGTAGTAAGTACTTGGGAGGTGACATTACTAATATTGAGTAAAATACGATGAACCTAAGAAGTAACTAGTTAATAATTAAGAAAACAAGTCTTTACTTGAAGGAAATAAATAGTAAGCCTAGTAGAACCATTCTCTTAAACCCTTGGTAAGGTAGTCGCTGATAGGGCTGCCCGTTTGTAGAACTACTAAGAGCAATAAAAAGTGTGCTATGAGTGTCTAAGATTCATTGATGGGCCGACCTACAGGAACATTGGCCTTCATTGCCTTTGGAAATCTTGGAACACCGGTTTAAGTCTATGATTTTAATTACCTTTGAGGTGGTAAGGCCCCACACGTAAGGATCACCATGTGACCAATAGGTGCAACCAAACATTGGAGGGATAGACCTAGTTAACTAAGATAGTATAGTAGAAAATCTATAAATTAATAATGTCAGGACCGGAGAAATTTATTAATTTAGAGAGTTATTAATTTATCGATAAATTAATAATTATTAATTTAAAGAGTTTTTAAGTAATTATACAGTAGATACCAAACAAAAA
>Ga0228710_1012020_pt1 | contig 10908 bp, 7 predicted proteins | sample MedpolnodulmetaG_FD_177995 | JGI IMG/M metagenome (GOLD analysis project Ga0228710, IMG submission 177995) | Root nodule microbial communities from Medicago polymorpha collected in Santa Monica, California, United States - pink nodules | ecosystem: Host-associated > Plants > Roots > Nodule... | reverse complement strand
ATGAAAGATTAAGCCACCAAAGATGACTTACCAAGTCAAGAAATACGTATAGGCATCACAAACTAATTACACCATTTGTTTTGATACATATTCCCGGCAACTGCAATTACATAGAAGCATCACATAGTAAGTTTCCCCTTGGAGTGGAAGCATTATACTTTTACTTTTCCATTGCAAGTTGCTATTCAAAAATATATAGTCTCATCCGGAAAAGAGATAAGGAAAAAAAAATGGTATTAAATATATCTCACTTAATTACACTACAAGAAAATATCATATTAGCTACCATAATATCCCTACCAATTATTTTAGTGGTTATTTCCAAGATACAAAAGTGAAGTTTAACTACGGTTGGTAATTTTTTTACCATATTATTACTTATATATTATTGGCTAAAATATGTTTTTGATCCCTACAAATATGGCGAGTTTGGGTTTTGATCTCTCGTAAATTTTTTTTTGAAATTCATCCCTGCAATTTTTTTTGTTTTTTAAAATAGTCCTTGGCCCCACATATTTGCCTACGTGGCATTCGTTGACCGTGTAACTATGCACAATTGGCAGCCACGTGGAAATTGATTCAATTTAATTATTTAAAAACCTTTTTTAAAAAACGAAAAATAGATTTTCAAAATTAAATAAAAAATTTAAATTGAATTGATTTTCGAAAATATATAATAAACAAACAAAATATTAATTTCGAAATTAAAAATGTAAAAACAATTAAAAAATCTGGAAATTAATTTTCGATATAATTTTTTTTGAAAATAATAGAAATAAATAAAAAAATAAGTTTATTTTTTTAAATAAAAAAATATGGAACTCCATCTTCTCTGCTTGTAATCGCTTTTGATTTGTTTCTTCCCTTTGAATTCATGCAATCGTGTTAACGCAATCGTGTTACAAAGATTGAACCACACGGAATTCATCACTAGAAATTGTCTTGGTCAATTTTCTGCTGTTATCATAAATTCTGAGAACTCTGTTAAAATTCCGATTGTTTCCACCAGAATTCTACTATGCCATTTGACTGGCAGGTAGAGTTCTCTGGACCGGCAGCTACTCCATCCACAGCTGTGCCTTCTCCAATGGTATTGGCAACAACATCAGCGGTTTTAGCACCTGCACCACCACCGTGGTCCTTTGCTCAGGCCTTGGTGGCTTCGCACAGCAAAGTCACAAATGTCACTATGCCACAGCCTGTTATTCATGGTGATATTCTATCCATTCGGATCTCTCAGCTAGTACACGAAAAGGGGATTGATGTGTGCAACAGAAATCTCTGTGGCAGGTTGGTTCTTAACAAAGGGGACAAACCCTACGCGTCGAAGGAACTTGAGGACAAGCTTAAGAAACAATGGAAGACTGTTGCTCCTTGGACGTTACTATCTTTAGGTAGGGGTTTCTACGAATTTTTTTTTGCCAATGAAACTGATATGCAAACTGTTTGGGCAGTGGGAACGGTTAACTTGAAACCGGGGGTGTTACGATTATTTGAATGGAAAGTCGATTTTGATATGGATAACCATAGGAACACCCATGCGCAAGTTTGGATTCGATTGATGTCTTTACCACAAGAATATTGGATGGAACAGACCCTCCGTGAAATTGCTAGTGCGGTTGGCACACCGCTAGTTCTTGATAATGCAACACAAAAAAGGCTTTTTGGTCACTATGCCCGTATACATGTCGACATTGACTTCTCCAGAAGGATTTTTTATGAAATTATTGTCGAAAGGGAAGGCGGTTCTTATCCTGTCGAGGTTGTTTATGAAAGAATTCCGGATTTTTGCTCGCATTGTCAGACACTTGGACATGACGTTACTAACTGTCGTTGGTTGTATCCAAGGAAGGATGTCATGTCTAAGGAAAAGGTTGCAAAAGTGAAGACGCGGATACTAGCCCCAAAACCTCAGTGGTGCCATCTAAAGAGAATCCGTCCGGTATAGGCTCATCCAAAGCATTTGCCACACCAACCGAGCAAACTAATGATATGCCTGCTGCTATTTCCTCTCCATCTGCGGCTTCAACACAAGCTCAGCCACCTCCATGCGTGTCTGAGGAGATCCCTAAAGGTCCATTGCTTTCGCGACCTGTGTTGGAGTTAGTATCCCTTGTTGATGTACACGATGACGTGTTTTCGGAAGATGTGGATCATGCAAACTCTGAGTCGTGGGAGGAGTTGGAGATTCCCCGGATTCAGGATGCGCCTGTGACACATTCTCCCTCGGATGTTCTGAATGATGAACACTCCTTGACTGTTGATTTGGAGGCCTCCGCTTCTGATAGGGAGATGTCTCCGACTCAACATTTTGAAGCGCACGTAGACGTGCAAACTTGTCCCCAAGCCGACCCGCTGATTGTTAGATCCATTCCAGATGACACTGCCACTTTTTTGGAAATGGAACGTCTGGCCCAGTCCATGGCTGACACTACGGGGACTGATGAGAATGGCGACAATATTTTGACAGTTTATGAATCTCATACTAATCCGAATGTGCAGCATGACCTTGACCTTTGAATGAGAGTTCGTGATTATGACAAAGCCAATACCGAAGCACCATTCATTCCAGTTTTATCTCGAAAACAGAAGGCACAAGTTAAGAAAAATCTTCAGATTGGTAAGCCATCAACTTATAAAACCCGCTCTCAGGAAGGTTCCAATTCAGGTGCTCAATGAATTTATTTTATTGGAATGTACGCAGTTTTGGTAATTCAGACACTAAAATCGCTCTAAATTTTTTTTATTTGTCGCATAAGCCATCTGTTATTTTTATGGCGGAACCAATGATACCATTTGCACAAGTTCCTTCTTGGTATTGGCGTAGCATTGGAGTTACTAAATTTTGTACAAATGTTAGAGATGGTCTGATGCCGAATCTGTGGGCTCTTTGGGGTTCAAATATCACTACTTCTATTATTTTTGTGTCGTCTCAGTGTATTGCTTTAGAACTTACTTGGCAGCAGGCTCCTATTTATATAGCGGCGATTTATGCTAGTAATTCTCATATTACGCGCCGTCAGCTTTGGGCCGACCTCACTAATTTGCAGGGTTGTTTTCAGGGGCCTTGGTTGTTTGTTGGGGATTTTAACGCGGTGTTGGGTGCTCATGAAAAAAGGGGTCTTAACCCTCCTTTACGGGCTTCTTGCTTTGATTTTGCACATTGGACTAATGCTAATTTATTGACTCATCTCCCTACTTCAGGTCCTATTTATACATGGCATAACGGTCGTTTGGTTCGGAAAATGTAGCCCTTCGTTTGGACAGATGTATTTGCAATGAAGAATGGCTCTCTCTATGGCGGATTAGTAGTTGTAGTGCCTTGGTTCGTCATCAGTTTGACCACCACCCGCTCTTGCTGTCTATTGATGTAAATGTGGTTAAGCACGCGGTGCCTTTTAAATTTTTTAAAGCTTGGTCGGAACATGAGGATTGTCGTCGCCTGGTTAGCCATAGCTGGTCGAGGAATGTTAGAGGTAGTGGCATGGTTCGTTTACAGTTAAAATTGAAAAATCTGAAGTTGGTTCTCAAGACTTGGAACCGCACAGTGTTTGGTGATGTTGACAGGCAGGTTCGGTTGGCTTTAGAGGAGGTCAATCGGATCCAACTTTTGCTTGACTCTGAAGGGTTCTCAGATGATATATATAGGCAGCATCTAGAAGCCCAATTGATTCTCACTAAGGCTTTTAATTATCAGGATGTTTTATGGAAGGAGAAAGCAAGAGATCCGAATTTTATTAATGGGGATCGCAACACTTCCTATTTTCACAGACTTGCTAAGTTCAGGGCAGCCGCCAAACCTATCACTCTTCTCTATAATGAGGATATAGTTATTACAGAGCCTGCAGATATTGAGGTACATGTGCTCAACTATTTCACCTCCATTTTCAGCATTGATAATAATTGTGTGCAAAATGAGATACTGGATCGTTCTGTTCCTAGTTTGGTTTCGGAGGAGGATAACCATAATCTTCTTAGGCTCCCTTTGCATGAAGAGATTAAAAATGCTGTTTTTGACTTGAATGGGGATGGCGCTTCAGGCCCAGATGGTTTTGGTGGTCACTTTTATCACACTTTTTGGGATATTATCGAAACGAATGTCATACACTCGGTTCAGGAGTTTTTTCTTACGGGTTCTCTACCAAATAATATTAATTCCAATATGCTTGTTCTTATTCCTAAGGTAACAGGGGCGCAGGAAATGGGAGACTTTCGACCTATTGCTCTTGCAAATTTTCAATTTAAAATTGTTACAAAGTTATTGGCTAACAAGCTCTCTATTGTTGCTATGCGCATCGTCTCTCCGGAGCAGCGGGGCTTTCTACGTGATAGAAATATTTTGGAATGTATTATTCTTGCATCAGAAGCCGTTAATATGATTGACAGAAGACAGTTTGGTGGGAATATGGCTTCTCCTCGGTGTTTACCGAGTGGATCCTGGCTATTTTGCACTCAGCTAGGCTTTCTATCTTGGTGAATGGTAGGGCGGTGGGTTTTTTAACTTGTTCTCGTGGCGTCCGACAGGGGGGTCCTCTTTCTCCACTTCTCTTCTGTATTGCTGAAGAGGTTCTTAGCAGGGCAATATCGATGGCATGTTATGCGGGAAAGATTGCGCCTATGTTTTATTGTCGAGGGACTTCTATCCCTACTCACATTTTGTATGCGGATGATGTTCTAATATTTTGTGCAGGTACAAAAAAATATATTAGATGCTTGCTGAAATTTTTTAATGATTATTCTGAGGTGTCTGGGCAGATTATTAATAATAGCAAAAGCCGGTTTTACTCGGGAGCTATGACGACCTCTCATTCTCAAATGATTGCGGGAATGCTCAGATTTAGTGCTGGTACCATTCCTTTTACCTATCTTGGCTGCCCTATTTTCAAAGGCAAACCAAAAGGGATCTACTTCCAATCTATTGTCGACAGAATAAAGGTAAAGCTGGCAACGTGGAAAGGTAATATGCTCACTATTATGGGACGGGTGCAGCTTATTAAATCCATTATTCATGGTATGCTTGTGTATTCTTTTCATATTTATCTGTGGCCAAAATGTCTTCTTCATCAATTAGATACTTGGATAAAAAATTTCATTTGGAGTGGTGACATTAACTCCCACAAAGTATGCACTGTTTCTTGGAAGATTATGTGTCGACCTTGGGCAGCGGGTGGTCTCGACATTAAATCAACTCGCCTCATTAATGAGTCCTTGCTTCTTCATCTTGCTTGGAATTTTTCATCGGGGGACTCTCAATGGGCAGGGCTGTTACGCAAGCGTTTTCTGAAAAATGGCAAACCGATTAATCATTATTTTCAGTCCTCGATGTGGGGTGGCATAAAAGAGCACATGGAGACTGTTTCCTCCAATTTGATTTGGATTGTGGGCACGGGCACGAATATTAAATTATGGACTGATAACTGGCTTGGTATTTCTTTGGTTGATTTGTTACACATACCACCGTTTCTTCACAAACAGTTACGAGATTCAGTGGCCGATGTTATTGTCGATGGGGCTGTGCACTTACCTGCGGCTTTGCTTGCTGATCCTGCGGTGGCAAGCCGTGTTGCTGATATTGTTTTGCCAACCGCCCCGTTGCTCGACTCTCTTGTTTGGCTTCATTCCTCCGATGGTAAGCTTACCTCGAAATTGGCTCTAAATTTCCTTATGCCGGCTTCAATTTCTTTACCTTGGGCGGCTTTGATATGGAAATCTTGCATTCCTCCTTCATGTTCTTTTATTCTTTGGCGCATTATGCATGGGAAAATGCCCACGGATGAAAACCTTCGTCGTCGAGGTTGTATCACGGTCTCTATCTGTAATTTATGTATATCAACAGACGAGTCCTCCGACCATTTATTTCTTCAATGTCCCTTTGCAACGAATATTTGGTGTTGGCTGGGAGTTATTCTTCATCTACCTCTTAATTTGGTCTCTTTTGCGGCCCTTCTCAGCTCCGTCCCACAAAATTGTTCCTCACAGGTTCGTGATATTTTTGTGGCCTCGGTAGTGCACACGCTTCATGGCATATGGCTGGTCCGTAACTCTTTACGGTTCAAGAACCAAACGATTTCTCTGCATTCGACAAAGGTGCATCTTCAAGCTGCTATTAGTTTTAGTGGTAATATTTCTACAGGAAAATGTATTGCTTCTGATGGTTATATTTTGGATGCTCTATCGGTCTCTCCCCACAACCGACGTGTTAGTGATTTGATTTTGGTTCATTGGAAGGCCCCATCGGCACCTTGGATCAAAGTGAACACAGATGGCTCCCTTATTGGTACTCATGCAGCCTGTGGAGGGCTGTTCCGTGATCATCGTGGCTCCCTTTTAGGAGCCTTCGCTTGTAACATTGGTTTGTCGACGGTTTTTTATGCTGAGGTATATAGTTTTCAACTTGCTTTGGAGTATGCGGCTCAACACGGTTGGACGAATGTTTGGTTAGAGAGTGACTCAACGAGTGCTTTGTTGGTCTTTAAAAATCGCTCCTTGGTTCCGGTTTTCCTCCGTAACCGTTGGCATAACGCTTGTAACCAAGGTTTACAGGTCATTACCTCTCACATCTTTAGGGAAGGAAACTGTTGTGCAGATTTGCTGGCTAATTTGGGTCACTCGACACAAGGCACGGCCTGGTTTTCAGTGTTGCCTCAGGGTCTTCAGACTGACTTCTTCATGGACCGGAGTGGTTTCCCTCGCTCTAGGGTCCCGTAGACTACTGTTTTTTTTTCTTTTCTTCTGTTTATTCCGCTTTGTTTCTTGTTTGTTTTGAGGGTTTTGGCCTAGTCCCCCCCTCTATTTTCCCCCTTTTTTTAATAAAATTTTTCTTTGAGTTTGGCGGCATAGGATGGGGGTTCTGCGGGGTGCCAACCTAGTTTGGATGTCGTTGCTTCACCTTGATGTCTGCCCACTCTCCTGGCTTAGCAAAAAAAAAAGTATATTTAAATTCAGTTTACATGACCTACTTAAACTAACTTTACATGACCTGTTTAAATTGAGTTTAAATTTGTACACTCAAATTCAATTTACATTTAAATTAAGTTTACATGACCTACTTAAACTGAGCTTAAGTATGTACACTCAAACTCAGTTTACATGACCTACATAAACTAAATTTTCATGACATACTTAAACTGAGTACAAGTATGTACACTAAAATTCAGTTTACATTACTTACTTAAATTGAGTTTTGGAAGAGGAAAGAAGAAAGATGTGTAAGTTTTCTAGATGAATAGGTAAATTTGAAAATTAAATTTTATTTAAGGGTAATTTTGTCATTTTGGGTGTAACTAGGATAATATAGAGTGTAATTAGAAAAATTCATATTTTATTATAAGATAGAAACACTTATTTTTCAAAAAAAAATAAATAACAAACTCACCGTGAACACTCATTTTCTCATCGGAACACTTAACTTCTCACCGGAACACTTATTTTTCCATTGGAACACTCATTTCGATTTTCTCACCGGCGAGTTTCAGACTCCTCTTCTCACCGACGAGATTCCAAACCCAATCTCGTCATTCCTATTCTCACAACTGAGATTCTGATTCATTCCTCTTCTCACCAAACGAAACAACGGTTAGATCGATTCTGATATATATAACTGGGTTGAGACCTTATTGATTCATGATTTAATTGGTTTGTTAGAGAATTCGGTCATTACATCTGCATATTGAGAAACTACAAAGAGTTTGATTGCTTCTCATGTTAAGCGCTTATGTATAAGGTAACATAAGCTAGTTTTATAGAAAATGATAAAATAAAGTTAAATTGATTTTGTATACACTATAAGCTATTTTTAGAAGTTATCTTAGATAACTTATGAAAACAAGCTGAAAAAAGCTTATGAGAAATGTCATAAGTTGTTTTCAAAAGTTCTTCCAAACTATCTCATAAAACTTATATTAGTTAATAAACTCAAACAAGCTGATCCAAACAAGCCCTTAGTTTCATATGGAATAATCTATTTTCTTCTATTTGCAGCTTTTCTTATTAATTAGTCGTTTGTGTGATTTGTGATTCTTTATTAAATCATATATATGGTTTTGCTATAATAGACTGTAATTACTATACTTAAGAACTCTTTTCTAGTTTCAATTTTGACTAGCTTGTTTATATGATCAAGAAAATCACTTGTTGGGAAATATGGACAAATAAGAATCTATCTATGGGGTCAACAAATCTTGTTCGTGAAATTGTTAAAACGACTTGCAATAAAATACGGGAGAATATGTTTTATTACTATTACCAAAATAATACTGCTAGTCTACATATTTCTACAAGCTTTTATAAATCTATCGTTTCATTTGGGACAAAGCTATAGTTGTTGACTATCGAGTCTACTCTGGTCAAGTCTTCTATCCTTTCTCCATTTTTTTTAAATATTTGACTTTTTGAAATGAATGATATAACGCATTTTGTTCATAGGGTTTTTTTCTATTTAAACGGCCAATTAGTCTCATTATCTTACAACAAAAAGTGTAGAGGAAAAATGAAGACCTTAGTATGTGTGTTTTTGGTACTTTTCGTTTTAGTAAAAGTAATGTGTTGTGAAGGGTGTTGGAAGCAAGAGAGAGAAGCTCTTGTTGCTCTGAATTTCAGTTTGGAATATGATATGACTGCTATTCCCACTGATTGTTGTAAATGGGAAGGAGTTGAATGCAACATCACCACTGGAAGAGTCATCAAACTCAAACCTATTTTTATGCAAAATCTTAACTATTTAGATTTTCTAATCTTTCAAGATTTGAGGAGTCTCGACTTGACGTCTATTCAAATATCGAATTGTACCGGTCCAGGTTACTTATACAAATTCTATATTCTCATCCATTTAATTAGGTTTTTTCAATTACTGATTTAATCCAATACCTTCCTTTACATATTATTATGCAGGGTTAAAAAATCTGGAAGTCCTAGATTTAAGTCATAATTATAAGTTGGATAATGCTATCAGCATTCTATCTTGTTTAGATGGACTTTCTTCTCTTAAGTCTCTATCCTTAACTGGAAATTGGATCCTGAACAATGACGCTTCATTCCACAGTGAGGCCAAATTAACATTTTTATTTGCTTCAAAAAATTAATTAAACTAATACTAATACATATTTATACCTCAGCTTTTCAGACAGTTTTGGAGACAATTTCGTCAAAGTTGCTGCATCTAGAGGTCCTTGACATAGGTGGCAACAATTTGACTAATGAAATCCTACCATCACTCATGGGATTCAAATCTTTGAAGGAGCTCCATTTGAGTGACATTGGATTGGACTCAGACCTTCATATACAAGGTAGGCTATATAGCACTACTTTTTATCTTTGAGTTCCGACCGACTAATATTGGTTGGGAATCTGTGGAGCACACAAGGCGGATTCTTCCCTTCTAACAGTATTTTTTTCCATATGTTTGTTGACCCAAGTCACTTACTACGTGGACCAATGGTAACATATTTTATACTTTTTCAAGATATATAGCTAACATTTTACATATATTAATTTAACTTGTAGGGTTATGCGCTGTATTGAAGAATCTTGAGATTCTTGACATCTCCAACAACAACTTCAAATATACTAATATTGCATCTGCTCTTAGTGGACTTTCTTCCCTCAAGAGTTTAAATTTAGTAGATAGTGGAATTACGCTGAAGTCAATTCATAGTATGTCAAATTACAAAATTTTATTTTTTAGATAACCAAAATAAAATCTTTTGACAAACATATGCAACTCTAATCATGTACGTTATATATTACAAGATATATCAAAATTGAAGACTTTGGAGATCCTTGAGTTGGCTGGGAACAATTTGAACTTATGGCCTCTAGGTTTGTTATATTATCATTTGGTCTTAAGTTGATGATTCTTAATGAGCATGATTAATTTCACGTTCTCAATTTTTATCAGAGTATCATGGATTTGCATGGCCGTCCAGTTTACAAGTTCTTGTGTTGAGCGGAAACAGATTGGATAGAAATATTCTTTCAACCCTAAACGGTCTTCCAAGTCTCAAATCTCTTGACTTAAGTTTCAACAATTTGAAAGGATCGGTTGATATTGGTGGTGAGTATTTATTGCTATTTAGATTATACTTTGAATATCATCTTTTGTTTGACAATATCATCTTGACAATGTCTTTTGAATTAAAAGCCTTCTTATCTCCTAGACCCACCATATATACACAAGGCAATGCAATTCACATTTTCTTTTCATAATGGGTCCACTAATCCAATGGATCAAAGGCCTGTTTCTTTTCTTAATTTTTTTTCCACTAATACATTCCACCAAATCATGTCTTGTTTTGAGTCATAATAGGTAATTATTCAATGTTTGACCCAGTCAATAAAAAATGACAATTTATTAAAGGAAAATACTCTAAATTAAATATTAAATATGCAAAAATAGACTAAAATATTAATTAATAAGACTCTAAAAATATGATATGCACATAGTCATCAATAATCCATTTGTCCATGATGAAATTATTTTATCCCATTAGTATATATATACAATAAAATCTGTAAATATGATATGCACATAGTCATCAATAATCCATTTGTTTTTGTTTTTGTTTTCTACTATAAATTTGATATAGACCTTTTAGTATAAACCAATTCAACTAGAATTACTCAATAACAAAATCATAACATTGGTGGTCATCTGTGTGTGTGTGACATTGTCAGCCAGTTTTCCATTTCACGGGAAAGTAGATCCACCTATATCGTATGATCAGAGTTTAATCTTCTATGCAAATTAGCACTGCCCTAAAGTGATACATGTCTAGATGATAAATTGTTGTTTTTGGATTTCCAAACTGTTGTATTTGGATTTCCAAATTTTATTATCTACCGAAGTTGCTACTAGGTTGAGTCACGACCAGGTCGCTCTCTTTAAGACGTTTCGTGGCACTACCCAAAATT
>Ga0228710_1012019_pt1 | contig 10914 bp, 8 predicted proteins | sample MedpolnodulmetaG_FD_177995 | JGI IMG/M metagenome (GOLD analysis project Ga0228710, IMG submission 177995) | Root nodule microbial communities from Medicago polymorpha collected in Santa Monica, California, United States - pink nodules | ecosystem: Host-associated > Plants > Roots > Nodule... | reverse complement strand
TGAAATTTTATTAAGAATAAATTTATCCTATCAAGATTCTTTCAATATGTAGTGACATATGTAGATAAACACTACCTTCACACAAAATCCTAACTTGAAATGGTTATGAAAACTCATGAAAAAATAAAGGTTATTATTTTTAAGCTACATATGGTGGTTAATTTATATGATGTTTAACTAATTATATAACAAGCAACTAATTTATCAACACTTCATTATATAAGGGGTAAAAAATATCCCATAAATTGCAGATTTGGTTTCACAGTATCACAATAAAATTATAGAATTCCTCACATAGTCACACACATGCATCAGATATTGGAGAGAAAAAGATGTTTTTACCAATTTTCGAAAACAAATTTCAAAACATCAAAAACCCTAAATGCAAACCATGAACCCATAAATTGAAGAACCAACAACAAGATAGAGTTCACCTTCGACAAAGTCAGAGCAAAGACAATCCATCCAACAAAGGAGATAGTGAAGCAACGCCGATTGGGAGGATACAAACACACAGAGTTAACAATGGCGGAGACTGTGACAGAACACGACGGTGGCTCACGGCGGTGACTCTGAGTGTGTGGGAGGAGATTGATTGTGTGGTTGTCGCCGGCGAGATGCAGAGAAAGTGAACCGGTTTTGTGTCAATGAGAGGGTGAAAGAGGGACGAATGAGATGAGAGAGAGCAAACAGAGATTGAATTATTTTTCTTTTTCTATTTAATTTTAATTGATTGTGCTTATTATTTTAATTGATTGTGATTAATTTTAAAATAATCAATGTTCTCAATCATGAGTGATAAAAATTCAAAAAAATTAATTTTATATCGTTGACACTTTTGATGAATAAGATTTAGTTATTATAATTATAAGTGATAAAAAAAACAATATTTTTCTTCAAAAACTTATTAAAGAGTGAGTGTACCAGTAGACTCAAATATATTGGGTGTATCATAAAATTTGCCTTTAAAATATAGTTTTTTAATTAACTTTCTTCTCCACTCCGTCCAAAGAAAGAAAAAAAAAACCTTTCTTCTCCACTCTGGTCAAACACCCCCAAATCGCAGTTTACAGACAAAGCGGTGCAATTCCCTTCATTGTCAAGCTCAACGGAATCGTCGGAAGTGAACTAGAACCACTAAGATCCTTTGCACTATGGACATATCATAACACACATATCTTCTAAAAATCGTAATGATGTTGAAGCAACAGGACACATAATCAGGTTGGGTGTGGAGTTATTTTCTTGCATAGATGAAGAGAGATGAAGGAACCCATATGTAAAAAAGAGCTTCAGGTCGTTTGGTGTACGGTTTCAAGAAGAAGATTTCCTCTAAAAAACAAAAAAGAAGAAGATTTGTTGGTGATTCTTTTATGTAATAATGATTTTCTTTCTTGATTTTTTTTAGGAACAATGAGTTTTCCTTTAATTGAAACACAACAGGTTGTGTGGTGTTTGTGTTTGAGTAGGAGATCAGTGACTTTTCAGATCTGGTGCTGTGTTTGAGAAAGACAAGACAATTGAAGAACAATGAGTCCATTTGATGTCTGATGAATCTATTGCAGAAGGATATGCTTTTTCTTTATTTTATTTTTTTCGATTAAAGGACCGTGTTTCTAAACCGGTAGAACCGGTGAGCAGGTTAGCAGATTTAATATATTTTTTAAAAAGTAAGCCACATGACCCAATAGTTTGGAAAGTACTCTAAAGAGCTGGGAGTCCGGATACGAAATACGATACGGATACGATACTGCACCGATACGGAAAAATTTCAAAAATTAAGATGCGATACGGCTGAGATACGTTAATAAAAAAATTATATAATTAAATATACAATATAATTATAACCATTTTTTTTAATATACAAATATATTAAAAAAACAAAAGAAATCAGTCATAGGCTCGTAGCACATCAACATAAATTATAAATAATATTGATGATTAAGAGAGTAATGATTAGTCAATTACATACACAATATATTCCAAAAAGAGCACCATTAGTGCTATACTATATCAAAAAGGAACATTTTAAGTGTTATACTATATCGATCCAAAAAAGAAGCACTATATCCAAAAAAGAACACATCAGTACTCAAGAGCTAAGTTATTTTAGTTAACATTAATTGAAAAATATTGGGACAAGTATCAATGCAAGATAATTATCGGATACTCTCGTGATACGTGTCGGGAAGTATCGGATAATTATTTTAAAAAATAAATAAATTTAATCTTCGGATACTCTCCTGATACGTATCGGGAAGTATCAGACATGTATCGGTGCAAGATACACATATGATACGATACGTCGTCCATTTTAAAGTATCGGGGCTTCAGAGCTAAAGAAAGAGTGTTTGAGCGACGGTAGCTAGCATTGCTCATTTTTAAATGCTATGAATATTTTCAACTATTCATGATGTGCAAAATTAAGTACTATAACAATTTTTTTATTTTATATTAAAAGAAATCTACACATCGCAATTAACATAATGACAGTGTATCTAAAAAGAAAAGTGGATTTAACAAAATAACGAATGCAAAAATAGCTAGACACTTTATAATAGTTACAACATATTAATTGTAGAACCAATAAAATTTGAAGTCTGCAAGATCAAATGGTAGTTAGACACTTTACAATAGTTACAACAAATTAATTGCAGAACCAATAAAATTTGATGACAATGTAACTAAAAAGAAAAGAGGATTTAACAGAATGACGAATGCAAAAGTATCTAGACACTTTACAATAGTTACAACAAATTAATTGGAGAACCAATAAAATTTGAAATCTGCAAGACCAAATTAAGACAGGCAAGGTGGTGCTCTTTTGTATATCTTCCGAATTAAACTTGATTGTGCACTCTTGAATGATCATTCTCATTTTGCATAATTATAAACACATGCATGGAGATTGAAAGTTAATTTCTTGGAATTTTGTGCCAATATTAAAAAATATATACAATTGTAAGTTAAGTTTGTGTCGGTGACTTGCGAAAGATATGAAACGCGAAAGATATGAAACGCCACGGTCCTAACTCCTGCCACGGTCCTAACTCCTAACTAGAAATTTCGGGTAGAGTAGTGCTAGGAACACTCTCTTTCCAACACTCTCCCAAACACTCACTTCATTATTGGTTTAAATCAAGGTGGGTCTCACACATTGAAAGAGAGTTCCAATTAAAGTGGTGGGACATAAGTTGGTTTCATCCAATAAGAGAGTGAGTGTTAGAGAAAGTGTTGAAAAGAGTGTCCTTAGCATTACTCATTTCGAGTAACCCATTTTCAAACATTCTCCATTAAAAGATTCCTAAAATCAGACAAGAATAAGAAATTATAATTTGGAAAGAAATTATAATTCTTATAACTTTTTTGAGATTGTGTAATTTTTTGAAAAGATATTATAATTATTATAACTCTTTTTTGAGATTGTGGAAGAATTTATAACTCTTATATAATTTTAAATATAAAGATTTGAAACATAAAGAAAACTTATATATGAAAAAAATGCCTCAAACAAACTAATGTTACGATTCTCCAAGAGCAAGCATCGTTGAAAACTTGACATGATGTTGGTCTCGAGGAAACCCTAGAACGGGTCATGGTGTTATTTCACTGACATAAAAAATCTATACAGTTAAATAATGCGAGGATGAAAAGAAATGTGAAGATTTTGTAACCTTTTTCTAAGATCTTGTAACTTCTTGATGAAAATTTATAACTTCTTATTTCATGGTGGCAACCTAAACTATGATATTTGTAATTTTCTAAAGAATTGAAACTTGTAGAAGAGTTGTTAATCTTTTTTAGTTCTTGCATAACAAAATTTGTAATATAGAGAGAGTTTGTTATTTTATTCTAACAATTTGTTAATTGGATTGTATTTATTTATTAACTGAGTTGTATTTGTTTGAAAGTTGAGAATTCAAATACTAAAAATGCCCAACAACAAGAATTATTGCCATTAGATAGTTGATGTTGCAAACTGATGGTCCAATCTAGAATCACTATCGAAACATTACGTAACATTTTGATCTTTGCAACTTGAACAACTTTATATAAAATTAATGGATTATGATGTTTTAAATTAGGTTATGAAGTTTTAACTTGAACAACTTTATATTAAATTAGGTTATAGTATAAAACGTGGCATAATTACAACCTTTAACAAATTTATATAAAATTTATAAATTTGATGTTTTAAATTAGCTTATGATGTTTTAACTTGAACAACTTTATATTAAACTAGGTTAAATATATAACATTTCATAAAAAACATAAAATCATTTAATATTTTATTAGATTATGATGTTTTAAAGAGATAGTGTAATTGTGACAAAATCTCTCTCTGCTAGGGTTTGAGAATCATGACGTTCACGTTCAATTCAAGTGCACAACAGACAACGAGAAAGATCATAAAACCAGAACCTCCGGATGGAAAAGGGAACGATGACAACCATGTTAATGGAAAAGGTACAAAGGAGATGACATCTTTCAGAGATAAAGTGATCGGAAACCAGGTCTTAATGGAAAGATAAAAAGTGGATCTTTTAGCAAAAAAAAAAAAGCCAAGGTTGAGCTTGTTCAAGGAAATAGGCTAATGCCTATGCTTCATGTTGAAAGTTCTGTGATTGATGAGCTAAGTGTGCCATGGAAGGATGCACTTGTTGTTAAATTGTTAGGCAAATCCTTGGGTTACAACACCATGAAGAATAAACTCGAGAATGTGTGGAAACTCACAGGAGGTTTTGAATTGATGAATGTTGGTAACTCTTACTACATGGTCAAGTTTGATGGGGTAGAAGATAAGAACAAAGTGATTAATGGAGGTCCTTGGATCATCTATGATCATATTTTGGCTGTGAGTCAATGGTTTCCAACGTTCAATGCTTCAACTGCAACCATAGACAAAACTAGGGTTTGGATCCGAATACCGAGTCTAAATCTAGTTTATTATGACGAGAGTCTTCTTTGGGCGCTGGCCTCTATGATCGGTACTCCCGTCAAAGTCGATCTTCATACGCTGAAAGTAGCGCGGGGCAGATTTGCTAGAATGTGTGTTGAAATTGATCTCACGAAACCGGTGGTTGGTCGAGTCGGAATCAACGGAGATTGGTATCATGTGCAATACGATGGTCTCCATATCATATGTACTCAGTGCGGATGTTATGGTCATGTCCTTAAAGATTGCGGAATGAAAAGAAACAATGCTACCATTGAGAAAAAGAAAATTTCCGGTGAAGATGGCGGCAACAGAGGTGCTATTGCCAGCGCCGGGGAAAAAACGGTGGTCAAACCTAACGTAAATTAATGGGGTATTAATGATGAGATCCCTTCAAATTTGATTGAGACCGTTGGAGAAATAACTCCTGATTTATTGCATGGAGAATGGATTAAAGTGGAAAGAAAAAATAAGAACAAGAAAGGTAATGTTAACGGCTTTAACGGGCATGCTGGGAGTGGAAATGGTCAACATTCTCAAATTACTATCCTTAATATGGTGGAGAGATTAAATAGGCAATATCCACCCCATAAAGGACACGTGAATGATAATGGCATTTATAGTTCAAAAAACAAAATGTGGTATAAGAAAAAAAGGCCAAGAAATGATGGAGTTGGGCCAAGTAAGTCTGTTCCAATTGATACTCAATTGATCCACAACACAAAATCGCATGGAGTGAATAAGGGGGGCTATACAACAACACAAAGCAAAATGGGTGCTGGGAAGGCTCAAGTGCAACAGTACAATTCTAAAGAACATCGAGTTCCTAGTGAGAAAGAGCCCATAATGCTTGAGAAAGAAATAATGGCCTCGACACACAAGCATGAGCAACACACAACCATATTACAACACCATAACTCAACTATAACTTCTCATCATGAAAGGGAAGTCAAAGACATGGTCAATGTGGAATCTCAAACAAAACAAATGGGAGATGGAAACATGGACGTGACTCAAAAAGTGGATGACAATATCATGGGACTAACCCATGACATCAATATGCTTATAAACTTATATATCCTTTTTCATGAGTATTTTAGTTTGGAATTGTAGAGGGGCTCAAGGTATAAACTTCCGACGAGCTCTTAATAATTTCTGTAGGAAGAACAAAGTTGATATAGTGGCCCTTCAAGTGCCGCGTTATAGTGGGAGCATTGCCAGAAAAACAATCAAGAAGTTGGGTTTCAAAAATTATGTTATGGCCGAAGCTAGAGGTTTTTCTGGGGGTATCTGGCTGATGTGGAACAGGTCAGATATTCAAATTCATGTAATTCAAAATGACTTTCATTTTCTTCATATGCAGGTGAGTGAGAAAGATAAGGATCCTTGGCTTCTCACTGTGGTTTATGCTAGCCCTCGAGAGAGTGAGAGACAAGATACTTGGTTATCGCTACGACAACTTGCTACTTCTGTTAACAAACCATGGCTTATGATGGGTGATTTTAATGAATTTCTTATCCTGATGAGAAGAAAGGAGGTGCACCAGCAGATGTTAGAAAATGCCAAAATTTCAATAGCTGGATCAATGAGTGTAATCTTCTCGAAGTCACTATCGCAGGGACACGTTTTACATGGAGAGGTCCTAAGTGGAATGAGATGGATAGAGTTTTCAAAAAACTTGATCGTGTCCTCTGTAATGTTGATTGGAGAATTAAGTATCATGAAGGTTTTGCTAAGGTCCTCCCAAGGGTTCAATCAGATCATCAGCCCATTATTATTTTACCAGAGGGGGAAGCTACTAATAACAAAAATCGTCCTTTCCATTTTGAGGCTGTATGGACTTCACATGTTGAGTTTATTTGTCGTTTATGCATTTTATCCTTACTACTAACCCAGACACCCTCATCTATACTGCCTCAGTGATTTACAATATATTGTTCGCTCGAAATAAGCTCGTCTTTGAAGACAATAATTCAAATGAAGAAGATACTTTAGAGCTAATTTGCAGAAATGTTCATGATTTCAAGATATGTAACACTATCACTCACGAGACAGACACAATGGTACATAATCACTCGACTGCTCAGAACAGACAACATCAAAACAGAAAAACAACTTGGCGGAAACCGGATAACAATGTTTACAAGATCAACACAGATGCAAACCTGTCGGAAGAGAAGACTTGGGGCTTGGGAGCACTCTATCGCGATGCTTCAAGAGAAGTGGTTGCAGCTGCAACCTGGCGAATGCATGGATTCTATGAACCAACGGTAGCTGAAGCTTATGGGATCTATCTAGCTCTTGAATTTGCAGCAAATTGTGGCTTTCTGGACGTAACCTTTGAATCTGATTGTGAACAACTCATTCGTATTCTAAATGACAAAGAACCAATTCCTAATCACTATGTGGGTAATGTGATAAGGGAAATCCATTTTAGGACTATGGGGTTAAGACATGTGTCTTTTAGTCATGTGGATAGGCAGGGTAATGTGGCAGCCCATAAGCTGGCTCAACATGCTCTTCTTGAGCCCAATAAGATATGGATTGAGGAAACTCCTTTATGTATTGTACCTGAAGTCCTTAGGGATATTTTCAATCATTAATAAGATCTTGTCTATTTCAAAAAAAGAAGAAGATCTTCACCTAAACCTACTTTTTGCATCATTTACATTACGACCAAGCTTCTATAGGGAAGTACTTATTATATAAGTGCAATGTTATTGATGGCAGATGGTGGAAAGCCAAAAATCCACCTATTTAAGCAGCCATATCCATCGGTGAAGCTAACAATATTTTTACGAGGTGGCCACATATAAAAAAATAAAATATTTTTTAAAAATTAATAGTGAATTTAACAATAAGCAAAAAAAAATCGTAATAACTATTACATATATAAAATGTATTTCATAAAATACACTTAAAGCAACAAGAACGACTTGTAAATGGTTAATAAAGAGTTATAATTTACTATTTACTTCTTTTTTAATTAAAAAAACAATGCGTTAATAAAAAGTCTGTTTTTACAATAATAAAAGGTTAATAAAGTGCCGTTAAATCTCTTTGGGCCAAAGGTGATAAAAAAATTATTGGGAGCAAGTGATAGATTATTGTTGTCATATTTTCATTGTCAATCAAGGAATATATGTATTTTTTTTTCACCCTCTGATTCCTAAAAGATAAGATCGGATAATCCTGAGTTTGAAAATTAAATAAAAATCCAACAAAAAATTATTTCACCTAAAGTCAAACTTGGGATAATCAAATATATATTATCAGGGTAGATTAATATAAAACTATCCCTACTTATTCAATAATATTTTTTTTTCTTTGGGGTAGCCATAACTACCCTTTTGTTATGGAAGGAATCGCCCTTGGACGCATCGATGGAGTTTATCCATGGAGGACTAAATTCAAAATGCGTTATTGCTTGATAAAATCAGTTTATGTTGGTATCTACATGCACAGAGCAGTTAGTTTTGCAGTGTCTGTATTGATGAGTTAATTACGTAAACCAATGGTTCGTGATCTTTACATTTTTCTTTAAAAAGAGCCTAAGCTATAACAAGCTTACACGATGGTAATGTATTGGAAGAGGAAATATTCAAATACTTAACATCTTTTCTCCCCGTGTGTTGCATGGGTGTGAAAAACTAGTAAATATACAGAGAGAGTGAGAGAGAAGGGAGACAAATACCAAAACCTTCAAGTAAAACAAAAACAGGAATAGAAAGACAAAACAAAGATAAGAGCTTAAAAATAAGAGGGTCAATTTCCTAACAAATAACTAGTGAAGTGAACAGATGGAAGCACCAATCTTGACCCCTTCTCTAGCCTCAACCTAGATATACACCCGTCGTGGCTAGCAATGTTAAACTGCATGCCTCTAGTGCAATACCTGCTGCTATTCGTATTTGGTCCAACCTCTGAATCCAGAACAAAAAAGTAAATATTATCAATGTGAAAAAGGTGAACAAAAAAAAAACAAAATCTACTTGCATACACTATATATTCACATATTACCAGCACGAAAGACTCTAACCAAACCAATTTTTTTTTTCACTTTAAGTGTGGACAAGGCTTATGCCCTCTTTACTTCGAATTTAACTTTATTTTTGAATTTAACTTGATCATAGAAGCTCTATTACCATATAATGTATATCCCAAGAGTTTGTGTTATTAGGCTAAAGTAGATAAATGGTTTTATATCTCATACTGCATAAAAGTTGTGCAAAACTGCCGATAAATTCAATTATTAAAGGGAATGCGGAAAACTTAGACAAGACAAGAATGTGATTTAATGATTTCACCTTATCTTTCTTAGCTTGTTTAATTGTCTCCACAGTTTCATCTTGCAATTGTTTCCACAATGACTTGCACTTCACCGGAGAGATAAGTATATCTTCAGGAGAAACCTTCCATGCAATTGAATAAATTTCTCTATCTCTATACAGGAAAGATGTGGAATAAAGTACTCTTTCTCTTTGATCTGGCTTCTCATCCAAGCGTACAGCAACCATATCGGATAGAAGCTTCAAAGACTGTTACACGGCAAAACACATTTTACATGGTGATTAAAAAGTGTTGTTAACAATACAATATCAAGTAACAACAAGTTGAAAGATTATCATTGAACAGGCTATCAATTACCGCAGAGTAAGCATCTTTTTTAATAGCTTTGATATCTTTATCCCATTTCCAAACCCTAAGCTGGGAATCATTGTCATAATCAAACACTTTAGAGAACCTGAAAATTATTATCAAACCCAGTATGTAACAAAATTAAATCAGAAAATGAGTAAACTCGATCTGGAATAGTGAAATTTCTTTCGTCATAACTGAAAAGGTACAAAAACAATAAATGGCACCCTCCAAGACAAACAAACGGAAATAAATAATAACAATATCAACCAAACATTATCACATTAAGTGGATCGGCTACATCTATCTCTTCAAGATACCAAAATCTTAGTAATACGATTATGGCTTAAAGCACGGTCTTTAAACAAATGCTTGGAAAGCACACATTCACTAAACATATCAAGATATGAAAACAACTTTGTCCTATGATAAAAACCTACAGAAATTTGTGCTTCTGATATTCTATCCCAACAAAAGAAAACAATGAATACAAAGATAGCAGACTATCGTTACAACTCTCGAGTTGTAAAACTTCAAAAATTAATCAAATTTTCTAATACAAGTTTCAAGCCAAAGATTGTGATAATTGGCAAACAATAAAAAAAGGTATTCATTATGAAAAGTAGGAGATAACATATATGTACTATTTGTTGAGATTTCATTTAGATGGAGAAGAATGGCTGCATAGTAAAGTAGGGCTGATTTGGGAATTTAATTGGAGAGAGCCAGGGTCACTCAAATGCCCTCAGAAGTAGTATCCGGTATAACACAACAAATCTATGGATTACTTTAAACTTTTGAGTAATATATATTTTTATGCTGTTGCAACCATGATATATTACATGATCCGATCTTTACTTTGTTAATGGTTCGGCTATAACACATTGGCCAAATGAATTACTATAGTATATGTATCTTTTCAACAACATTACCTGTCTTTCATACGAATCAGAACCTTTCCAGCTTCTTCTCGTGCTTTATTCACCACCAATTCTCTAGCGTATTCTCTAAAGTGTTGTTGCATTTTTTCAACAGTTTCTTTTTCGAGCTCAAAACCAGCAACATGAGCTACAAATTCTGATACAGCAACTTCAGTTTCACATTTAAGAAGTTTTCTTATTGAAAGCCAGGTGTCATTTCCTCCTTCTTCAAAGAGGGACTGCACAGGCACAGCCAATGCCTTGGCCAATTGTTTCTGCAAAAGGAGATAATATAGTGGTTGACAAAGATATTGCAGACAATAATAATACATTGCTCAGCACAACCCACGAATCTATTATAGTCCCAACAATGCAGTATTACGAACAATATCATTAGAGAGAAAGTTGGAATAGCTCCCA
>Ga0228710_1012018_pt1 | contig 10915 bp, 8 predicted proteins | sample MedpolnodulmetaG_FD_177995 | JGI IMG/M metagenome (GOLD analysis project Ga0228710, IMG submission 177995) | Root nodule microbial communities from Medicago polymorpha collected in Santa Monica, California, United States - pink nodules | ecosystem: Host-associated > Plants > Roots > Nodule... | reverse complement strand
CTTTTTTGTAAAAAAAAAAAAAAACAAGTACAAGTTAGGTGAATATAATTCATTTTTATAATTTACTTATATAATTTCCAAATGTCTTGAATTAAATTCATTAAAAAAATGTGTTGGATTTAATTATATTTTATTTTTGCAGGGCAAATGTTATCGAGGTGAACAATATGTTCCTGGATTTAAGGACCTATATATGAAGAAGCTTTTGGTCAAGAAATCAACTTCACCAAATTGGATGTTTTATGTAATATTAGCTTTCTTGTGCAAGAAGATTTGTCTAGAATATTGGAAGTCTAACATGTGTTAAGTACAAACACATACTTAGATATAGATCTAATGTTCAGGGAAGCAAAAAAAAAAAACTATGTTTGCATAGATAAAAGAATGTATATGGAATAAGATAATGAACTCGTGGAAAGGTTAAGCGTTATCCAAAGCATGGAAGAAAGTGATGATTAAATCCGTCCTTCAATTTATGCCATTGTATTATATATCATGAGCATACATGTTATTCCTACCTCTATAATGAACGATATTAAAAAATGTTAAATATCTTCTGGTGGAGGGAGGAACTAATAATAGAGGGACCCCATGTGTCTCTTGAAAAAAAGATGGCATTTCCTCTGTTGAACACATGATTGGTCTTCTAGAATTTTCAAGTCTTCAATTTTGTCATGGTTGCAAAGAAATGATGGTATTTTATCCATAAACAAAAATTCTTAGTTGCTAAAATTCTAAAACCTAGATAGCTTCCTTGCTCCTCTTTACTTGAAGCTAATCTTTGTTGTATAATCCTACTCATGCTAGGTGTAGTATTTAGGATTCTATAAATGTGCTTTTACATGGTTGTAGATGAACGATTGGTGATGAAAGTATAATAAAAGTGATGGCTGATACAGGGGTGTAATCTCCTCAAAACCAAAGTGTATATAATATGTACGTTAATCATGTGATGTTGGATGGAGAGAGAATATGTGATACTAATAAAATTCATTATTTGTTTCTTGATGAGATTGTAGGTAATCTTGATCGTGCCTCTTTTTGAATCAGAAAGAGTTGATAAGCTAAATTATGTTGAAGATCAAATTGATTGTTATGCAATTAAATGACGAGGGATATTTTGTATAGTGATAGATTTCACGTGTCCATGAGACTAGAGCAGTGTATGGCAAATCCAAGCTCCATGGAGTAGTAGGAAAAAATGGGTGTGGCAAGCAATTTATATACCAAATCCTAGAGAAGTCTACTTATTTCTTGTTCCTCGTATGTTTCTAAATTTAATACTTCAATTCCTAGTATTGTCACTGGTTTTATTTACATTCTAATTTTGAAGTCAAGTTTTTTAAGAGACAAACAAAATCTTTACAATAGGAGAGTGCGATCATTTCTTGAGTTAGTCTCCTGTCTTTAAAATTATCCCTCCTTATGTTGAGTACTATTTAATTAATGATATGACTTGAATTAAATTTGGCAAAGTAAAAGTTAGGAGTAATAGAGATAAATATATAAGATCAAAGTATTTAGATATTCAAAGAATATAATTGTATTTATAATGGAAAGAGTTTATCTTCGTTTATGATTCTATCCAGATTTCTACGTAACCTCTTGTCAAAACAACAAAATTGATAACCTCAACAACAGAAACCTCATGTCCATTCGTGCTCGTTTAATTGAATGGCTACAAACTGTGTAATGCTACAACAATTTAGCAAGAATTTATTGTTGCTGGCCCTTGTCACACCAGAAAACACAACTCATTGTATTTCGTTGTCATAATTGGGGACCACATTATCTGCATTTTTCTTATTAATATAAATGCCATATTACATGATTATTTTGGTTACGTTACTTGATTAAATAAAAAAGACCGCAACACCCTATACTTTTTTAACATTTTTTATTTAAATTCCTTCAGTGGTCCTATACTTTTATGTTACATCAAATAATTGAATGGATTTTTCAATCAGACAAAATTTAAAGTTCAGGTTCCACCATATTTCTAATGGTTCAGCCTGCATGTAAATGTAATAATCTCCTGTTCGTCGCAGAGAATAGACGATGTACAATTGCCGCATATTAAATCATCTTTCTCCCAGTTCCATCATTTTCATTCAGCCTTTCCCTTAATCTAATAATTAAAGTTACACAGTGTCTCAGACTCAACCCAATCCATTTCATTCCAGAAATTGATACTATAACAATAAAATTTAAATAAAAAATAGTAACAAAAATTGTACATAATTAATAACTCGAGAATACTCGGATGAAATGACATGGATCTTTTTTAATTTACTAATGACAACTAAGACAGTGAGTTCGAACCAAAATTTTCACAAGCCTTTAAATATAAATATGAATTGCTGCAGTTGTGCGCAGAAGATACTACTATCAATTATTTGATTCTGACAAAGGCAACACCGTGTCTGGTCTCGGACACGATGTCATTGAACCCGACTAATCTGCATTTAACGCTACTGAAAGAAGAAACAACATCCGGAACCGAATTTCCATGAACCGGGTTCGTGGTTCTACGATACGGTCCAAACCACTTATTTTGCATGTATCGGTTCTTCCTCCAAGGAGGAATACTCAACCCTCTACTCCTCAAACAGAGCTTCACAGCACCACACAAAGCCAAAACGGTGCGTTTCAGCTCCTCCGAGTTCCCGACGAATATTCCGGGAACGTAACTCATAATCTCCAAGTAACGACTCGTCGGCCGAGCAATTTCAAATTGTCCGGCGAAATCAAGCTCCACGAAGTACCTATTCTGCCACGTGGACGATCCAGATCGCATTCGCACAACATCGACGAATTCATGATTCCCGGCGGTGAGTCCGCCGGAGGAATCCCACCGCGTCTTGCAAATCGCCGCATTGTGTCCTTTCTCACGCAAAAATGACATCACGTTTCTATTATAAACCGAAACGCTTTGTTTCTTCAGAAAATCGAATTTCACCGCAGCTTCAGAAACATGCAATCGAAGCATGTTCAGGTAAGAATCGGCATTAGCATTTTCAGCGCTTAATCTTAGTAGATCCTCCACCGAATCCATGGAATCGGAAACCGAGTCAACTCGCTCTGAGTCGAAATCGTTTCCCGTTGAATCACACTCATTTTCGTTATCTTCCTCCATGAAACCATGCACGAGCTCAGAGAGAGACGGTGAAGAATCGCATTCACCGGTGCCGGAATGTTCGCTACCGCTACTGGCGTCGCTTAGTCGCCGGAGATCAGCTCCGACGAGTCGAGCTTTTGCTTCATCGTTGAACGGATCAGTGACTCGTTTCTTTCTAGCAAAATTCATCTCTGTAAGAGAAAACGGGTTCGGGTTATGGATTTGGTATATTTGGTTTGCGGAAGAAAATGTAAGTTTTTTTGTTGTTGTTGGTGAATTAAACTGTGAGTATTTTTTGGTTATATAGATGATGATAATAGTTGGAATTTTCTAGAGAATATTCGAGGGAAATGATAGAGTTTAAACTTGTAATAATGATGTAACTTTGATTCAATTCTTATCTAATTTAATAACTTGACTAAGATAAAGTGTTGAACAAGGATATGCTAGGTAGGTTCGAAATGGGATATTAGAATTTGCATGTACTAATTATATAGATGCTTTGGCATATTCATTTCCTTTTTGGGTTTATGCCATGACATGTGTGAGAGTGTGATTTAAACATGTGTGTGTAAGGGAAGGGTTAGTTTGCACGAGATTGGCACGTGTGGAATGAGACATAGAAGTTGGATAAGGAAGTAAGGGAGAGGTGGGCCCAATAAGATAATTGTATATGTTTGAGTCTCTAAACCATTTGATTCGAAATTTGATCCTTGATTTAAAAAGAAAAAAATTTAATTATCACAAATGATTAACCTTTTATATGGATTTAAGTTATTTTGATTGATTAGTTTGAATTATTCTTGACCCAAAAAAACTCATACTATGTCAGAGTGGATGTCGATGATAGTTTATAAGCAAGAATTGAACAAAATAGTGAACGACTTATATCTAAAACTAATACTTCAAAAAGATGATATGCAAAACTTGAGGTCGAAAAAATTAGTCCTTGCAATTGTGTATTGCGATAATTTAGTTTAACAACAAATAAAGTAAGGAAAATGTGTGGTCGTTTTGGAGGATAGAGGTTGCCGTTTAGTGATCGTGGAAGGTCGTTTATGGGTGAATGTTACATTGTGGATCATTATTTTGGGAGGGCCCAAGTCAAAAGAATTTGGTTTGCTTGTTGATAATTGTATGATTTAATTAGTTAATGTTAGATAAGGATAAGTTTGATGATAAATTGATGAATGTTTTTAACAGGAATATGCTCTTTGGATGAGGATTGTTGAATGTTAGTATTGTTTATTTATTTATTAACTAGTTTTGGATATGAGCTAGAAGGGTATAAACGTAGTCAAATAGTTAGGAGTTTACCAAAATAAAAATAAAAAAATTACGACATTTTAGTATAAGATGGATATTTTCCAATGTCCATGACCATAGCCAATGAAGGAGTCTTCAATTAACTTATGAAGGTCACGTTGATGTTATCTTTAGATTACATTTGTCACACAAAAAAAGCATTGACATCCATGGGTCACCAATTTTATCTAAAATTTCACCATCAATTATCTCTAAAAAAACATTGAGCAAAATAAAATGTGTTATTATGTTGAGAACACTTTTAAAACTTTATCTTATGTGAAATAAATAACTGTAGAGCACCTACATTTCGTATGTTCAAACTCTGTAATATGCTACAAATAAGTCCATTAAAAAAAATAAGAAAATGTGGGAAAGTCTTAATATTTAAGTTCTTTTACAGATAACTTATACGTTGTTAATTCTTCTTCAAAAACTTATACGTTGTTAATTAACATCGATGAAAAAATAGCAAAGTTTTTCAAAAAAGAAACAAATACAGACTTGCAAGTCTATTGTACTTGTAGTTTCGGGAGAAAACAACGGGGTTTTGATTTTTATTTATTTTTTAGTTTCATATTCTTCTGAATGATTAGTCGGAGCTCGTTAACACTTGAGTACAATAGTCTGGTTCATTCGGTTTTCATAACACCTAAATTCTTAAACAAATGTGTGGGAACTCTTTTGAGTGTTTATGGCTACTTGCAATAATTTGATTATTAAATTTATTTTCCATTCACTACAAAATTTAGAAAGAACTGCATGTACATGTCAATTATTGTGATTTGGATGTCAAAAATGTACACACACCTTTTAGCTCTATCGATAATGTTGACACTATGTGTAATTATAAAAAAAAAAATTAAAAAGAAAATAAAAGAAAAGATGTTGGCACTATGTGAACATAGTGGATTGATATTTGCTACTAATGCTAATTGCAGTGAGTGAATTTTCTTTTTCTTACAGGATGATTTGACAATTCCAAAATTTTATATTATATGTATATATGAGAAAAAACAGGAAAAGAACTCTAAAGATAAACAATTAGTTAAAGAGAAAAACAATGTTATTCTATTATTCAATTCAAACTTTTTTTTCCTCCGAAAATTTATTCAATTTATACTCAAGTGTCTTACATTATTACTTATCTAGTTATAACTTATAAGGTCAGTATGTTTTTCACCTTCACGTTATACATAATGAAATTTTAACTTCCATGGAATGGAAGCTATATCATGGATCGAATGCTAGATAAAATTGGAGTGCCTTTTTTGGAGGAAAATACTTGATCTTTCCACCAATGGGATTTCCTTCATTTTAATTTACGGAAACCTTCACTCATTTCTAGTTTTGGTGAAAAAGTGACACAAGAAGTTGAAATATGCCAAACAATTTTCATTTTAGCAGCGCAGAAATGATTAGTAGAGTAACTTGTTGCTCATCTCTCTTTCTTTTTTTTTAAAGGATGTTACCCCTTTCTTTTTTAATTTCTATGTAAATATATATAAAAAAAAAAAAATTCCAATGAATCAGATAGGTGAGGTGGCAAGGAGACTTGGAGAAGAGCCGAAAGATACAAGGAAAACTAATATCGATTTCATATCACTTCATATATTATTCTCTTTTTCCTACAATATGGTAGTATCATTCTAAACTTTCTAGACCTTTATGCATAATTGTTACTCACTCCGTCCTAAATTATATATCGTTTTGGAAACATATCACATCCTACGAAGTTCATATCTGAACTATTTAGAGTAGAGACTGATTGGCTCAAACAGACATATATAACGGTGTTCAATGTATGGGCACATGTAAACACCCCCCAGATTCAGCCCATGCAGATGCGCACTTAGATACATCATGGCACATGGATGTTTATTGTCCTCATATCCACCCCACGTTTGCCCACTCTCCCCTTTGTTTCATTCCTCTCCATCCAATCTCGCCTAACAGAAATATGCATTGCTTGTCTTTTATTTCTGATGTGATCTATATCTGTAACATGCAAAATCAAATATACACACAATTAACAAAAATCCACGAAAACTGTCAAAAAAATATGGGCACTGGCACACTTTGGATTATAAAATCTGAACAACAACAATCTTGTTTGGATTTTATAATCCTAACAGCGCCAATGCGATAGGAAAAAAAATATTCGAACAGAAATCGTGACATGTAGAGGGAATGAGACCTAACCCTGAGTTTGATGTTTAATGAAGCTTGAAATGTGATGATTCACCCAATGTGTGATTTTCAGATTTTGGGGTGGGAGAGAGAAGTTTTAGGGCAAATGTAGAAGCTGTAGAAATGAGAAAGTTTTATGATTTCGAGTTATATATATATAGGGAGGTTTCGGGTTTCATAATCCGAAAAGGCTGTTTGGGTTATAAAATCCAAATAGAGGATAGTTTTGAAAAGAAAATAGGGTGCGCAAGAGCTTCATAAAGTGGAAAAAGTAATAATCATTGATTTAAGTAACTCATCTTAGTCCAAGTTGTCTTCTTTGTCCATACATACATATGAAAAATTGTAAATTGTCGAATATTATAGATAAATATTTTCTTAGAAGAATTTGTTTATAAACAAGAACGTTGTTAATAAATGTTTTAATGATATTTGTTAAAGAATCATGGGTTAAATATGTTTTTAGTCTCTATAAATATGTCAACTTTTCGTTTTAGTCCCTCTAAAAAATTTCTACAATCTTTAGTCCCTAAAATTTTTCCATCTTCACTTTTGGTCCCTCATTTAAAGTAAATTCATATGTAGAATTCATATTTTTGAATAAAATTTTGCAGAAAAATTCATAATATTATAAGAATTTCTCCAAAAAAAAATAGAATTGTTTAACAAAACATGAATTTAATATAAATTTTTATATTTTTTACGATTAAAAATTCATATTTAATTTGTGTTTTGTTAAAAAAATTCTAATTTTTTTGGGTACTTTTTTTACAATATCCTCCACATTTCTACACAAATTCATTAAAAAAAAAAAATACAAAAATTAACTTAAAAATAGTGATTGAAAATTTTATAGGGGAGTTGAAGGAAAAATTTATAGGAACTAAAAGGAAAAGTTGGTAAATTTATAAGGACAAAAAAACATATTTAACCAATTTATTAAATATATTAATATATTAACAACTTTGTAACTCGGTCAAAAAAATAAACTTTGTAAAAAAATTATTGTAGATGAAATAAATATCAATAGTCACTTGAAAATTCACAGATACGAATAAAGAAGTTGTTGTTTAATATCCGATCATTACGTCAAATATAAAAATTTGATATTTTAGATTTATAAGGAATAGTCATAATAGTTTCTCAATGTATTAAAATTTTAAAATAGTATTTGATTGTACATTTCGTTAATCATAATAATTCTTGATATTAAAATAGTCTTCAATGTTAAGAATAAGTAACTCTCTTGTTATACAGACTTATACGACTCTAAGCAAGCACTTATTGAATTGATATGAAAATAAGATAATAGTTTTTTTTTAGGGATTTGATATTAGTTTAACATCAAATTATTGTGACTAACACCTTGTGACTCCATGTTTGTTTCTTTTAGACTTAATTACACATTTTGTCTCTTAATTAATTTTCAGGTTTTTTTTTGGTCCCTTACTTAATAAAAGTTTCGTTTTGGTTCCATAAATGTGATTCCGTTAGTCAATTTAGTCTTTCTCCGTTAATTTTAAAATGAATCTGTTAGATCATGCAAGTCTGTAATGTCTTAAAGTGGACCATCAACACTTAATCTTTTTTCCTTTCCTCCTTCTTCTTCCTCCTCCTCTCTTCTTCATCATCCTTATAGACCTTCATCAAAACATAGCCAGAAAACCCAGAAAAATTGAAATTCAACCTTGTAAAAACATATACTCACAATCATTTTCATTAAAACCCTTAAATGGATTTCTCCAAAAGAAACTCGGAGTGGGCTTCTCAAAACAGAAGATGGGAATTGAAATTTAAAGAAACAGCAAAGGAAGTTTCTATTTTGATGCTTCTTTCTTTTTTCCTGGATGACTAACTCCATTCCCATCACCTACCGCTCTTTGCCTTGTTTATTAATCTCACAAGCAAACATCATTATAACTTCGTCGGTTCCTTGTCGTGACATTCTATGTTTCATCTTGCTGTTCTCAAAAGTTTCCATTTTGAGATTCAAATCAGATACCCTTTGACAAGATTCACAAAACCCACAATTCAAAACCATTTTCTTTATAATTGAGTTGAAATTGGTTTTTCTGGAAAATCATCAATGAGTGTTCATATCTAAGTTGAATTTCAATGCTTCAGAGATCTAGTAGTGTTTAAGACTTTGAGTTGATCTTTCAGGGTCTGAAAAGGATGCTTTTTTGTGAAATCTGAGTGAAGGATTTTTGTTTTTGATAGGTATTGAGACTGTCTTTTATATCGTTTTGTTAATTTTAAATCTATGTGGCATTGCTGGAAAATCAAAATTTGATGTTGGAACATGTTTTCGTTTTTACGGTAAAATGGTTTCTTGCTTAATTTTTTTATTAGATAATTAGAATTTTAACTGGACTCATCTTTCTTATGGACAAAATGAATGAAGTTTTGATTTATCTATTTTATTTGGTTCTTTAGTGCTATATAATAAAACTGATTTTATTTTTTATTTTTTTTTCTCTTCAACTTAAGATTTATATTTTCCAAAAAATTTGAAGTCCACTTGTTGCAATTTTCATTCACTTTTCTGGTCTTCTTTTCTTGAGTTGTCTGGTATATGAATGATGAGTCTCATATGGAGCTCAGTTTTCTTTCCTTTTTGGTTTTTTTATTGGCGAAACGAATTTCTGTAACAATTTGCTTTTATATGAAACTGGTATATATTTTCTGGATAGAATTTTGTTTAACTGGATGTGTGATTTTATTTCTTGTACCAAGTTTATTTATGGTGTGAAGAATCTAGTAATAGAGTTTTGTATCTTACTGTTATGGTTAATCATGTTTTGATGAAGGTCTACGAGGATGATGAAGAAGAAGGAGGAAAGGAAAAAAGATTAAGTGTTGATGGTCCACTTTAAGATACTACACTACAGACTTGCATGATCAAACAGTTTCTTTTTAAAATTAACGGGGAGGGACTAAATTGACTAACAGAATCACATTTAAGGGACCAAAACAAAACTTTTATTAATTAAAGGACCAAAACGAAACCTAAAAATTAATTAAGGGACCAGATGTGTTATTAAGCTTTTCTTTTAATAGAAAAATGTTAACGAGTTCCCCCAAACACTCTTTATGTACAAAAAATAGTAATATTTTATAAAAGTTTGTGCATTTATTGCATTGAAAATTGAAGTCTTTAACTTTTTTTAAAAATAATTTATTTATTTGAAATACTTAAAGAGTGATCCGGGCACTATACCCTTTATTTATTTCATTGTTATGTGTCCCCCCTCTTTAACTTGCCTTTTTCCTTTTCCTTTTCCTTTGCGTAAGGGCATGTGATTCCATTTCATTTATTTTCTTTAGAAAAGTTCATTTCATTTGATTCACATATTAAACTAAAGTAATGTCCTCCTCCTCCGATCATCAATGGATCTACGACGTGTTCATCAACTTCAGAGGAGAGGATACTCGTAACAACTTCGTTTCTCATCTCTATGTTGCACTCTCAAATGAAGGAATCAACACTTTTCTCGACAACGAAAACCTTAATAAGGGACATGAACTAGGACCCGAGTTACTACGAGCAATAGAAGGTTCTCAAATAGCTTTAGTAGTAAAACTGCACTGAATCTAGTTGGTGTCTTGTTGAACTTGCCAAAATCATGGAATGCCGCAAAAGGAATGGTCAAGTTGTTATACCCATTTTTTACCATATTGACCCTTCCGTCGTTCGTCGTCAGGAGGGTAGTTTTGGAAAAGCATTGGAAGTTAACACACGAAAAATACATTCAGAAGAAGATAGAGAAAAACTGTTGGGAAGGTGGATGTGTGAACTAACCCAAGCTTCAAATATATCTGGCTGGGATATCACTGCTTTCAGGTAACTTTGACTAGATTATTATCTCTGTCGCACCGGCACTTTTGATCCAAAATCTATTGATATCTGACATGTGTCCGTACCCGACAAGAGATCAATTACATTCAATTATATCATTTTTTTCAAGTAGTCATCGGTGTTTGGTGTTCGTGTAGGTGTTAGTGTTTCATAGATTACTATTTTAGTCTTTGAAAGTGTAACTTGAATAAAAAAATTTAATGTCAAATGTTAACAATTAGTTGTTAAAGTAATATTTATTTTTTCCTTAAAAAAAAAAATATTTATTTTTAAACCCCGACTTCAAATTCTTTTAACCCTTGGTTCAAATAGTTGAGCTACTCAACCCCCTAACATGAAGTCAAAGTGTAAACAATTATTTTCTTCCCTTTTTTTTTTTTTTGAAATGGCAAAAAATTATTAACCAACAAACCCGTGCATGATGCACTAATAAGCTCGGGGGG
>Ga0228710_1012016_pt1 | contig 10917 bp, 1 predicted proteins | sample MedpolnodulmetaG_FD_177995 | JGI IMG/M metagenome (GOLD analysis project Ga0228710, IMG submission 177995) | Root nodule microbial communities from Medicago polymorpha collected in Santa Monica, California, United States - pink nodules | ecosystem: Host-associated > Plants > Roots > Nodule... | reverse complement strand
TTTCAAAATTGCAGAAGAAGGAATGGTGGAGATTGAGGCATGTGAAATACCATGTATTTTGTTCGATGGTGAATGCAATAGTTTACAAGACAGTGATGTATGTCATTATCTTTGCAGAATAAATGAACTTTTATTAGGTGGTTCATGCATAAACTATAAGTGCATTTGCTATGCCAAATAAACCTAGCTATAATTTCATTCATGTATAGCATGCTCAATGCCTATGAAGTAATTTATGAATTGATCATATCTTCCCTTTGGTGAGAAGACAATTAATTATTATGGAATAATAACTAATATGTGTTTTATTTCATGAATAATGTTAGCTTTGACAAACACTTTCAATGCATTATTTTAGGATTAAATATGTTTTTTTTTCTCCAGCATTTGTATTTTTTAATAAAATTGTTCAAAAATGTGTAAAATATTGTAAAAATATCTTTAAAAAAATAGAATTTTTTAACAAAACATGAATTAATTAGGAATTTTTAACTGCGAAAAAATCTAAAATTTCGTGTTTAATTCATGTTTTGTTAAAAAATTCTATTTTTTTTTGAAAGATTTTTATAATATTTTAACTTTTATGCAAAATTTTATTCAAAATCTACATACGAGTTTACTTAAACGAAGGAATCAAAAGTGAAGATGAAATTTTTTTGGAGGATTAAAAGGCAAAGAAATTTTTTAAAAGGCCTAAAATTCAATGTTGGTATATAACGTTTTTTTAAAAGACAAAAAACATATTTAACCCTTTTTTAATTAGTCAAAATTTATATGGAACCTATATAGTTTGATTAGACCCATTAAATTTCAACTAAAAGTTTCTTTAGGGTGTGTAACTGTGGCACTAGTTGCTTTTCATATATAATGATGATAATGATATAACATATTAATAAAAGTCAATAACTTGAAGAGATTTTTTTTTGTTACAATAACTTGAATAGATTTAAAGATCACTTATAAGCAATTTTCGAGCTTATTTAATAAATTAATTATTGTCAATGAACTATACTTCGGTTCCTTTTTAATTATTTTTTAATTATGTTAAGGGTCAAGCTATGTCCTAAGGACACACGATAATGTTTCCACAAGTGATAGTATTTATTGTAAAATAGTAATTATCAAAAGTTTAAAAAATACTCCTAAGATCCTATGATTACTAGAAGAAGAAGAAAGAAAAAAAAATTGATTCCCCACATCCTTAAATCAATTTAACATACTTACAATGCATGAAATAATTATGATGTGCAATAGTTTTTTTATTTTTCAAAAAACAAATTGTGTATAAAGCTTGGGAACATTGTATAGCTATAATTCAATAAAAAATTGTATAGCTAAAAATAAAATAATCAACCAAATGTAAAATTATTTAATAAAGTAAGGGTCACGTTAATACGTGTCTTTAAAATACTAGTATTTGCCCCGTGCCAAAAAAGTAGATAATTGGATTGAACAAAAAAAAATTGTACTGGTTATGAGACTGTGAATGTGGAGGAACACACAGGCAATGGAATTTGAATCGTGTTGACCATTTTAAACTTTTTCTTTTAATCATTTTATAAAAGATATTTTTATTTAAATCATTCTTAACTAGTTTTCCAAACATATATGGTTTATTAGGAAAACATTTAACTTTATTGAAAACCATACTTTAGAGTTAAACCACAAAGAACTTGGTGCATCTATATAAAATAGAGAGAAATGGAGAGGAAACCACATGGTATGTTTATACTAGTTCATAGTCTACCCGAACACTACCTATAATCATCCAACTACAATGACCAGACTAAGTCATGCCTAACTGGATATACACAAGGTATCTGATTGCTAAGTTCTTTGCACTCAACAATCTAGCTTCAACAAGCACCTTGGGTATTTTTGTGAAGTTACCAACTTAATATGAAAATACCTCGTCTTTTCAAAGATCCTGACTCATCCCAGTCCTTTAAGGTGTTTGCTTAATGTCTCTCCAAATGATCTTTCAAACTAAAAGGATTTTTGCCACTGCTGGGCCGGTTACAACAATATGAGTTTGTTTCTGAGTGATACAAATTTAAAGTGAGAGATCACTTGTTTTCTCTCATTTGAGAGGATATTGCAATAATCATATATCAAAGAAAATGTGTTGAATACAACTTGATTGATGTACAACATGATCTAAAAACTCTATAAAATACTTGTTCAAAAAAAAACTCTAAAATAGGATATTACAATATGCTCAAGATTCAAGTTCATGGCTTTTTCGATTTACCTTTTCTGAACAACCTTTTGCAATCTCATTTTTAATAACCTAATATCATGAGATATTCTTTGATTAACATTGCAATTATGAGAACAATAGGTTTAGATGGACACGTCAAGTTCACAAACATGAAACTTTAAAACGATGATGATGTGAGAACAATGTTACCTATATTTGGCTAGTATAATAACAAGAGATCAATCGAGTTGGTCGCTACCTTGGTGATATTTGTTCGTACTATTTAGAAAAGTTTGATTTGTATCAGGATGTATGAAGAAATCATAGCGTGCATGGATGAACTTGATGGAGAAACTAGTTGGCTCATCTATGATATTTTTTTACGTTTAGTCTATGTTTTTAAGTTATATTGCGATTGTTGTTGTAGTTGAATATATTTTTTTGTGGTGGCGGGGGTTTGAACCTCGGACCTTGCATATATTATGCATTGTCCCTACCAACTGAGTTAAGCTCACGAGCATTGTTGTAGTTGAATTATGTACAAAGGGAGTAATAATTGATACTCATTAAATAGTTATTGCATTGAAACATAATACTTTTGTGTTTTTTTTTAAATATAATAATTTTGTGTAAATACTTTTTTAGCGAATGTTAAATTTATTTTATTCGCAATAAAATATTTTTATCAAATTCATTTCTTAAAAAACATAATTTATACATAATTTGATGTTTTTTTTATTTTTATGTAAGGGATCACAAGTAAGTAAACAACAAACTGAAATTTTAAAAATCCAACTCTCATAGGATTTGCGAGGAGGGTTGATGTTAGTTGAGGAGGGCAAGGTGAAGGATGGAAACAACCTATAAGGAAGATGTGTCATGTTTACTAACCCAATAGATAATTTTAGGTGTTAAATAGTTACAAATTGCCACTAAAATTATCAATTGAAATATAGATGAGAAATTTTGTAGAGAATAAATTAAATTAAAAACATATATTGTAATATATGTGGACAAAAAATGGATTTAACCCTCTTTAAATTGCTTCACAAATGTAGTGTTGGGTATTAACAGTAAGGTTTAACTTGATGGTCCAACCTAACACAAAGGTTTGGTAGAAAAAAAAATTAGTTTAGGACAAATACAAACCAATTCAACAATATCTGAAGTTGTTTGTTCGAAAAACGTACAGGTTTATGATTGCAAGTTCTTTGACACGAGAATCCGACCCATTACAATTTTGAGTTTTGATATTGTTGATTAAACTTTTATATGTAGGATCTAAAGGTATTTTAAATTTAATTCATTCATGTTTAAATTTTAGAAATTTTCGAATTTTTATGAGATACTAGTAGAATATTATTTAATTATATAACTTTTTAAATTTTTAAATATTTTATGTCTTATGATCCTGATATCCGGCAATTTAGTTGGTTATCACATGACACTTAACTTTCATAATGGACAAGAAATTGAGTGATTGCATTGCCTAAGACATCTAATCAATTACTATTTTAGGATTTTATAGTTTTAGTTGTTTTTAATGTTGTTTAATCCTTTTGAACTAGTAATGTTTGTCATGGATGTTTGATGATGTACGTTAAGGAATGTCACTAAAGATGTGGGAAATTGCAGCATGGATGAAGGTTGCTTTGCTGAAGATTTCCAAAGTTGCAGCGTCCTGGATCGCTTGCTGGGTCGTACATAGTACGGACACGTGGGACTAAGTATGTCCATTGCTTAATGAGGAAGAATATGCGTTGTCCCCAATGAATGGAATCCTAAGAATAATAAAGGAATATGTCAGGGAGTAGGTAGGATATGATAAGGACAATCAATGTGTAAAATGACTAAAAGGTACAAATTGTAGTGGATGACCATGTACTATAAAAGGACAACCATGTGTTGGTGCCAAGGGTCTGAAAATTCATTATAGAATAGGAAAGGCTAGGTTACGGCTAGGGTTAACAGCTTTAGAGTTCGCATACCATCTCATCTTCTCTACATATGAGCATGAGTTCTAGATTCTAGAGGTTTAGAGTTAGATTACTTGGTGATGCTTTGCCTCGCCACTCTCCTTAAAAGGATTGAAATCTTGTACTAGCTCTATTTGATCTATCAATTTAGTTTTTCATGTGTTTCATTTGTGTTTGTTTTCATCTCCATCTATGTGGTTCAACTCACCATGAGCGAAACCCCTTCTAGTGGTTTTGACATGGTGAGGTTATGATGTTCATTTACTTGCGATATATAAATCTATAGCTCCGAGTTTCTTTTTAACAAACTGCTTTAACTCAAAAAATTTAGAAGTAAAACTTAATCACTTTTATTTATAATGATATAGCTCCCTGATCCTTAACCAGTATGGGAGTTGAACATGTTTGTTAGATATGAATTTTTCCTTAAGCATCGAAAGGTGAAAGGATCAAGAGAGATTGTTTGAACGTTAACTTGAACTTAGAAGAGCCTGGAAGCTATAGGAAGTTATAGCTAAGCCCTAAGATCTTGGTAGGACTCTAGTCATAGGCCAAAGAGCTTAATGTCCTCAATACACTTTGTGAAGAAATGGCAAGCACCTAACCTAGCAATTGTTGCGTGTTAAGTTATGTGTAATTGTACCTCGAAAGTTGTGTCGTTACGGTCTTAACACGACAGATGAGGTAGCCAGAGAGAGAGAGAGCGCTTTGTGAATCTCAATAGCTTAAGAGGCTAATAAACAGGTTATAGCTCTAAGAGTCACATAAGTTGTACTAGGCTATACCTCTATAAATCGCAGTAATGTTTTGTCATAATTGAACCTATTTTAAACCACATTTTCCATCTTGAGAATTTCTAAATCTTTTTAATTGTTTTTTCAAACTTAACCTTTTACATTTACTGTTGTGACAAATGATTAATTTTATTTTCTTCCAAAAAAAATTTATACTGAAAAGTTATACGAAGCTATAGCTCCACAACCCCCGTGGGGTCGATATCTTTTTATACTATAAATTAGATAGTGCATACTTGCACTCAATCTTTCCACCTTAAAATACTCATAGTATTTTGGGAGACACCATATCTTACAACCCAACCTAAAACATCTTTCCACCTTAAAATACTCAATAGTATTTTGGGAGACACCGGATCTTACAACCCAACCTAAAACAACTTGTTTATCACTAGGCCGATTTGGTTTTCGACTAAAAGAAAAATAATCAATTTTTTAACCAAAACTAAATCGATAAGATTTGATTGGATTAGATTATAGATTTTGCCAAAATTATCCCAGAAAGAACCATGTACATCCCTAAATAAATGATAATAATGTTTGTCGTGTTTGTAATATTTTTTACCTACAAAAAACTAGGGGTGACAATTGGATCCATCAAATCCATATCCATCCGGTCCATCCATAATAAAATTCATCTGATCCATCCGTCAAACAATTTATTTTTAATGGATTGGACTCAATCCATCCATTAAAAAATATGGATGGATCCAATCCATCCAACTTATTTTAAATATCCAATGGATCATTTTTTATAAAAAAAAAAAAAAAAAAATTTTTATTATAAAAAAACAAATAAAAATAAAAAATTAAAAGTTGAATAGCTTATTTCTTCAAAAAAAACTTATTATGATCTCTTTTTAAAAAACAGTTTATTTAAAACAGCTTAATTTATGCAAAACAACTTATTTCCATCTCTTTTTAAAAAACAGCTTATTCAAAACAACTTAATTCATGCAAAACAACTTATTATGATCTCTTTTTAAAAAACAGCTTAATTTATGAAAAACAACTTATTATGATCTCCTTTTAAAAAATTGCTTATTCAAAACAACTTAATTTATGCAAAACAACTTATTATGATCTCCTTTAAAAAATAGCTTATTCAAAACAACTTATCTTATGCAAAATAGCTAATTACTATCTCTTTTTAATAAAACAGCTTATTCAAAATAGCTTAATTTATGCAAAACAGCTTACTACCATCTCTTTATAAAAAACAGCTTATAAAAAATAAATTATTCACAAACTTGTTCTCTCTTTGAAAATTTCAATCAATTACAGGAACATGGAAATGTTTTTTCTGTTGCATAAACAAAAGTAACAAATTAAAAGGTTTGTACGTAAGTGTCATAAGTGATACTTACTATGTGTGTTAGTTTACCTATTATTGGAGTTAAAATATAATTATGTGATTTATAGTTTTGAGAATGGACTCAACACTCATAATTTGATACTTTCTGTTACTCTTGCAGCAGTTGGTATAGCTTGAACTCTTCCATATAAATGCATTTGACTAACTTGAATTTGAATAAAAAACAAACAAACAAGTTATCATGCCTATTTGAGTAATATGAAAGTCACAAACTTGCTTTATCTTTGAAAATTTGAATCAAGTACATACAGGAAAATGCTGAATGTTGCACAAAAACGTTCTAAATTGAATTAAAATGGATTCTGAATCTTTGATAAACTCTGAAGGTGGTTAAGATAATAAGATTAACAATGCAGCATTAGTTGTATCTGTGAAACTGGGATAGAAATGAAATAGTAAGATAACTTTGCCAATACACTAAAAGTACATAAAGGAAGCAAATGAATAAAAAACAAGTCAGTAAATACAAAACATGTGTATTTTTCGGTAGTTTCTGCAAAAATCCTAAGAGAATCTGGTTTGATTTTCCAATTATCCTTTTTTCTGATATTTCATCGCCATTCTGCTAATTTCACCATTTCCCTATGAAGCCATAGATCTATGACAGTCTTTGCTCATAGAACTTCAAACAAAACTATCCCAAAGGAATACACATCAGACTTTTACTCCTAGTTGTTTTCTAAAAAGAGATTGTAATAAGTTGGTTTGCATAAAATAAGTTGTTTTGAATAAGCTGTTTTTTAAAAAGAGATCGTAATAAGCTATTTTCCATAAAATAAGTTGTTTCGAATAAGCTATTTTTTAAAAAGAGATCGTAATAAGTTGTTTTGCATAAGTTGTTTTTTAATAAAAAAAATTGATAAAGATAAGTTGTTTTTTATAAAAAAATTATTCATGTTGTTATTTTATTTTATGAAATTAAAAAAATATATATGGATGGATTGGATATCCATCCATTAATCCAATCCATTAAAAAGATGAAAATGGATGGATTGGATGAATTTTATTTTTAATGGATTGGATTGGATTGGATTGTTTTAAATAAATCTAATGGATTGTAATGAGTTAACGATTTTTTTTATCCATCCAAACCATCCATTTTGCCACCCCTACAAAAAAAACTGTAACATAATATAGGGCTAAAAACTAATATTTTTAAAAAGTAGAACAATTATTATTGATTTTAAAACGTGTGTCCAATTCAAAGTTACATAATGTAACTTCTCAAAGGCTATGGCCAATTTATATTGGGAAATAACATAGAAGTAGTATATCTAAACACAAGCCAAGGGATCACATCCAATTCATAGTGACCTTTCAAGTTAATTGATGGTTGGAACATTCTTCCATGTTGAGCTTCAAAAGCTCTATAAATAGAAAAACTTTGGGATATATTAAAATTACCACTTAGAAATTTTTAGGAAACACAAAAAATCATTATAATGGATCGGAATTTACTTGTTGGCATGTGTTTATTCATCATTGTTTTTTTAAATCCTCGTAAGTCTTTATATTACTATTTTTTTTTTATATTTTTCTTAATTGAAGTATGTTTATATCAAATGTTGTCTATTGGAAAATATAAAAAAAAAATAAAAAAATAAAAAACATCTATGCAAGATACCCTTAAAATTTAGAGTTTGATATTTTTATGATATCAATTTAAAGATTTATAGTTTATACTATTAAGTATGAAACGGATATTATCACGCGATAACAATAACTTCCAATTCAATAATTTGTTTGGCAAAACCAATATATAGTATAAGAATATTGTAAATCTTAAGTTGTTTAATAAAATAATTATTTCCTTTGAAAATTGAAGATACCGCAGCGGCATCAATGTTTGATCCATGTGAAATACCAAGTAGATTGTTCACTGGTGTATGTGTTGGTCATTCAGGTAACAAACAATGTGAATTTCTTTGTCAAGAAGAAGAATACTTACTCGGCGGTTCTTGCCACATGAAGATCTGCGTTTGTTATGTATGTTGAATGTCCATGAAATAAATATGGTGAATTAATCCTCTTCCCTTTAGAGATAAGATACTTAATATGGTACTTATGGGTTAATATGTACAAAGGTAGGCAGCTATTCAACTCGTTCACATGCTGCCATGATTAAATTAAATATGTATGTAGTAATAATTATGTTTTGAGTGTTATATTTTCTTTATCTAAAGTATCTAAGCCAATACAATGTAATACAATGTCACACGACTTACAAATGATATACCATGTCTCTTTGACATGTAAATAAAAATTTAATTTCATATTGGGATGGAAATGGCTATTTATATGTATAGATAGTAGTTTTCTGCTACCACTATGTTGGATAAATATAATATATGCGCTTGTCTCATGTTTCTGATGATACCAGTTTGACTGGTACTTACTGGATTTTGAAGAATCTGTGGAGTATTTCAAACTATCTGCGAATATAAAAAAAAATGCATTTATGCAAAAGAAAATACCCCTTGATCCTAAATATAAGAGAAAGTTTGATCAATAGAAGTTTATGTATTTCTGTAAAATTTTGAATCAAATACATCATTTTTAGCATCATAGGGAGTATTAATTTTTGGTACTTACATAATTTTCTTCCTCTTCTTTTGACAATAGAAAATAGTATCAATATATAAAAATAAGTAAAATTAAGAAATTAGGTTAGAGTTTCTTTCATAAGAATAGTATTTTATTTAAGTAATTTGGTAATTTAGTAATTTTACTAATTTACTAACGGGTACGTATATCTAAGGATACTTGTATAATTTCTTCCGACTTAATATCCATTGAGCACATTCAAACCAACAAACGGCTTTTCACAATTTTTGGTTTGAGTTGGTTCGGTTTTGACACATCTACAACATGTATACTTTATATTTGTAAAACCAAATATTTTAATACAACTATATAATACATAATTCAAAAACTATACAATAATACTATTAGCTTTATAATTTCTACTAAAATAATATTTTGACTATTAATATATTATAAATATATTAATCCCCCATGTTTAGCATGGGTATCATACTAGTAGGAAGAGAAATATCATGAATCAAGCCACCAACCTTTATTGCTAAGAATACCAAAGAGACTTGACATTTTTAAACTACTGGAGTTTTATTTTTTTTGTTACTAAACTATAATAGGAGTTGAATCTTCATTTTTTTCTATGATAATATTTTATGCTACAAAAGCTTTTGAGTTATTCTTACATTTTGGCTAAAAGATTTTACTTTGTAAGATGTTAGTTTGGATTTCTTAATTGTATTTTTATTTTGTTTCCCCTATATTTCTCATTGTTGAAGTTGCTTGATGTATTACTTTTGCTTGTGTTTGGTAAATAGCCATGTTTGGCTTACTTTTCGAGTAAATGATGCCGATAATTATTCACACCAATACAACGGCGCTTCAAGATGATCTTTTACTCTATTTATTTTCTATTTATAAGATCTTTTACAAAAAAATTATTTTGTAGAGTTTATAAATTTGTAAATGTATTTATTTATTTTTTTTCTTCAAATATATCTTTTATTAATACTACCAATTTTTTTTTTTGAAAGGACTACCAATTTATTTTGAAATATGAAAAGTTAATCTTTCATTTATACACAATTTATACACAGAGTAATTTCATGATATACATAAAATTTATACTCCTTCCGTCTCACATTAAGTGTCCTTTTTTAATTTTACACGATTATTAAGAAAATAATTAATAATGTTGATTTTAATGGCAAAATATGTATTATTTACTATAACACCCTTATTAATTATAGTTAGTAAAATAATTGTAGATGATTAAAATGCAATAAGTAAGTGTATGTTGGTGGAAAAAGATTAAAAAAAATGATGTATTGGTATTATAAAAGGGAAAATAATTTGAGGGGAAAAAAATAGGAAAGAGGACACATGTCGCGAGATGGATGGAGTATTTTTAGTAAAGAGAACACTTATTATTGATTTTAAAATGTGTCTCCAATTCAAAGGTGAGTTACATTTGTAACTTCTCAAAAGCTACGGCCAATTTGTAATGGGAAGTGGCATAGAAGTGGTATATCTAAACATAGGCCAAGGCATCACATCTAATTCATAGTGACTTTTCAAGCTAATTGATGGGTGGAATATTCTTCCATGTGGAACTTCAAAAGCTCTATAAATAGAAAAACTTTGGGATATCATAAAATTAACACTTACAAATTTTTAAGAAACACAAAAACTCATTATAATGGATAAAAAAATACTTGTTGGCTCGTGTTTCTTCCTCGTTGTTTTCTTAACTCCTCGTAAGTCTTTATTTCAGTATTTTTTTTTATATTTTTCTTAATTGAAGTACTTTATATTAAAAAAAAATATTGGAAAATAAAAAAAAACATATATGCAAGATACCCTTAAAATTTAGCGTTTGATATCTATATGATGTCAATTTAAAGATTTATAATTTATACTATTGAATATTAACATGTGCTAACAAAAACTTTCAGTTCAATAATTTGTTTGGCAAAATCAAATAGATAGTATAAGAATGCTGTAAATATTCTATTGTTAAATAAAATAATTTTTTTC